>JACLAD010004309.1_pt1 | contig 23194 bp, 9 predicted proteins | sample 8027901 | NCBI WGS metagenome assembly JACLAD01 (sample SAMN15725071, study PRJNA655200) | protist metagenome | isolation source: fluorescence activated cell sorting (FACS) single amplified genomes of... | place: Spain: Blaines Bay Microbial Observatory, Mediterranean Sea | collected 2016-07-05 | reverse complement strand
AGTCACCTTGGCGCAGCAGTAGGAGAGGGCTCTGCGCTGAGACACCACCTAGTATTTAAAAAGAGTAAAATGTGAAGAAAATAGATGATGTTGTGATTAGAGTTCGTTGGGGAGGAAGAAGAAAAGAAGAAAAGAAAAAGAGGGAAGAGCTTACCACTGATGAGATAATTCTGGGCAGCAATCTCTCAATGAGTAGATCTGACTGCTTAGCATTCTTGATGAAAGAAATGAGGAAGTCCACGGTCGTGATGAACTCTTGGAAAGATAACGTTCTTCTTCCCTCTACTTCCTTCAACTCTAATGCCGCTACTTCTAGATCGTCACCTTCTAACAGTTTGTCGCCACACTTTTCCTTATCTGAGAATTTACTGGAAATGTTACCTATGATATCGCTCATGAGGTTAAAGAGAGGGTTGTTGCTCCTCTCGTTCAGCTTGATGAAGAGTGTCTTGGCCAAATCGCAGATCTTGTCCACAGGATCTGTAAGACACAATACTACATTGACGACCTGTCCTTTCACTTTGATCATATCGTTCAGAATCATGTGTGTGAGCACCATCAGCGCATTGTATCTTACCACAGTCTTGTCATCACACAATCTGGCATAGATGTAAGATGTCCATGCTTCTAGGGAATTAGGAAATCGTGACATTAAATCTCCAATAGCTACCATAATGGTGGTACGACACGCTTCATCCTTGACGTTGGATAAAGATGTAAAGAGTAATGCTAAGTACTTGTCGCAAATACCATTGGACACACACATGAGTTGACATAGAGATAAAGTAGCACACTGTGTCAATGTTGGATTGCATAGATGACTAGAAGTATCAGTTGTTTGTGCCAGCACTGCAGCAATCAGTGGATGGAATTTGCTGAAGAGGTTATCCAACAAAAGCCCTTGGTCCAATGCATTGCTCATCAGTGTATCGTGTTCTAGATCGATGGCGGCATTCGTCTCTGCATCTCCCATGGCATCATCTAATGATCCTGCAGCAATTTTGGCGGCTTTTCTAGACTGTAGATTGTAACTTTCTGCCATTACTAGCAATTGTATGGCAGATTGTCCAATAATAAAGAAGAATCTTGCCATTTTAGCGGTAGAACAGGTGATTCTGCTGGCATTGTTATCATTAGGAGAGCTCATGGCAATATATAGAGAAGCGATACATTTGGCCATAATTCTATCTGCACAAGAATGCAGCTTGAATAGAGCCTTGATGGCCTCTTCAGCAGAAGAAAACCATTTCTTGGTCAAGTACTCGTTATCTGCACAGAACTCTCCCATGATCATAGTCACTAGTCTCTCAATACAGTCTTCATATGCCTTGCCCTTCAATGTGCTCGTATCAACTAAATCGAATTCTGTGGACTTAACTAATTGCAAGAATTGTCCTGTGGCTTTCAAGATTGGGAACTCCATATTGGATATGGCCTTATTGGACAGTCCATTGCTTATAATAGTCTCGATGTGGCCCCAGGAAAAAGATTTTCCTTTGCCAGCTTCTTCTCTATACAGTAGCGTAAGCAATCTAATGGCGCAGCTTACTTGGTTGAAGTTATTACTAGAATCGTTATCGAAGTCAGAAACCACACCCCACAGTAATGCACTTACTTCTTCATCAATCAGACCTGCAATGGCCAAGTTCGAAATGATCTCTTCGATAGGAATAGCATCATTGCCTTGACAAGCAGACACTACACGTACTAGGTTTTGAGATACTTCTTGTGCACTTAGACTTGCATCCCCATTGAGCAGAAAGATGTTCTGAAAGCAAGTGAGACACTCCTGTCTGATGTTCTTGTCGTTGTGGAAGACCAAGTTGGTGGCCTTCATGAACATTTTCAGAGAGCCTCTAATGTTAAAATTGACAGTTTGTGTCACAAATTTCAGAGCCTCTACCACTTCAGGTACAGATTTGCTCTTCAAAATGGAAGGAACCTTGTTACAGGCAGCAATTAGTGCTGCAATGACCTCCAGTGCAGAAGTGCAGTATTCCAGTCCAGTGCGGATAGTATTGATCTCCTGGTCGTCCTTGACCTCTTGAGAGTCCATAAAGTCTTCCATATCGAAGGGGATCTCTGCCTTGGACTCTGTAGTCTCGCTTTCTTTCTCCCCTTTCCTAATTTTCTCGGCTGTCTCGTTCCCCTTTTTAGTCTCCCCTTCCATTTCCATATCTGCAGCAGTAGCAGTTACCTCTGAAATTACAGCCTCTTCATCATCACTATCGGACATAGCTAGTAGCGCCTTAGTCTGTGCGATGGAGAGGGCCTTAAGCTCTTCCAATCTCTCATTCAATTTAGCTTCATAGAGCATTTTCTGCTTCTGGAAAATACAATTGTCTAAACTAGATCCATATGGATTTTGCTCCATCACTTGGATCAGCAGAGACATGGCTCCTTTGCGCACTGCAACTGCTTTATCGGATAATCTATCGTATGCAATTTCTGCCACAGATGCTAATCGTCGCACAGGAACTGCGTTGGCTACTAATAAAGTGTGCCATACACGTAACACGGCGGAACGGGTATAAGGGGATACATCGTGTGTACGTTCCACAATGATATCTAGAATGGTATCACGTAAGCGAGGAGACATGGTGGTATTGCCACGCACTTCGGTGTCTGTAGCACCTTCGCTTTCTTCTCCTTCTCCCTCATTCTCATTCTTCATCTCCTCTGTATTCTCCTTCTCTTCTACATACTCTCCACTCTTCAATGATTTGTCGAGTAGACATACCAAATGCCCCAGTGCAGCCAATAGAGAAGAGCGTACCTGGTGCGCATCGCTGTTTAATTGTCTCATCACTAATGGTAAGTGTGTAATCATAATATTGCTATTCATCTTGGCCAGATCCTCAATAAACATACCGATGTGTTTCATAGACATGGTACTGGCAGTACCACTAGAAGATACATTGCTCATTTCGTTGACAAACTCGGCAGTCAACACAGGACTGCATTTAGTGCACACTTCTGATATCAAATTGCCCATATGTTCCGTTCTCATGATGGCTTCCATGACACCAGAAATGAAAGTACCATAACAACCAGATACATCTGCACTACCAAACAAGGATACACAGTGAGAAATGATGTCAATACAAAGTGATTTGACTTCTTTATCAAAAGATCCTAGACCTGTCTTGACACCAAGTGGTTTAGCCTCAAAGATTTTGATGACATACATCCAAATCATTGTCAAGAAGTTCTCTTGGACAGTACTCATTGTCCATAGCAAAGCAGGTTTGAGAGTAATGATGCGACTGAATGCTTGTAAGAATGCCTTTCGCATTATAGGCCATACTGTAACAAAGGTTTCATCGCCCACAGGTCCGTCATCATCACTTGCTTTCTTACCCTTTTTACCTTTGGCACCCTTTTTAGGTTTTTCAGATACTTCTGCAATTGCCGAATACACATCTTCGATTTGAGAAGTCACACCACAGAACAAGAAGAGCAAGAGTTTCACAAAGTTGCGAGTCTCACCTTCCAATACATTCGATTCACCACGCTCTTCTACAAAGTCAGAAATGGAAATGGCTTTGTCCACAATGGCTTCACAATATGAAATTTGGTTTTCATTAGACAGAGACTCGAAGTTCTTGGCAAAGCTATACACAGTACTTATGATCGTGTCGCCAAGCTCAACATCAATCTCCTCACTAAACGTCTCCACATCGAAACTTGCAAACTCCTGCAATTTGTAAGATACGTCCTCGTCGCTCAAATCACTCGAGTCCCAAGTTTTTACTGTGCGAATTCCGTATAGCTTCAGCGAGTTAGAGTCACATAGCTCTGATAAAGAAGCAGGAAACGTCGCTTCTTTCATCGTCAAAGAGGTCCACCACCAATCTATTTAACGAATAGTGGAATTCCGACCCCGCGCAAATCGCTTCAGATCTTCATTCGCGTCCGCACTGTGTTGATTTTTCGCCACCATCATCGCTTTTTGTATCATAATCTAGATTTGCAGGATAGATTGATACCTTTTTTTGTTGCTCGAATAAGTCAAAAGTGATTATTCAGGACATTGGGTGCAGGCAGACGGAAGTTTGATAGACTCGGATTCATGTCCTCGCAAGCGTTGCCTCCTCGTGCTCGTCGCCGCAAAGGTGGCGCTAGTGGTGCCTCTGACGGGATTGAGAAGTTCACGTTTGCCATCATTGGCGGCGGCATAGCTGGTGTAAGTTGCGCGCAGGAGCTGTCTCGCTTGAACGAGCACGACTTGATCTTATTGGTGTCTGCTGGCGATCTATTGAAGGAGGCTATTAGTGCGGAACGCGTGACGAATAACTTAGAAGAAGTGGATATTATTGAACGGGACTTTGAAGAGTTTAATATCAATTTCCCCAATATCAAGATTGTCAAGGGCAATTGTAACCGAGTTGATAAAGTGCAACAAATGCTATATTTACAAGATGGATCTGTGTTTAAGTATATGAAGATCATCTTGTGTACGGGAGCAAGTGCTAAGTCACTTATCACGAGTCATCCTAATGTCCTCACTATACGTGATGTGGATAGTGTAGGCAAACTATCAGATCACTTGCAAAGTACTAATGGTCGTGGTGTAGTAGTAGGCAATGGAGGTATTGCGATGGAAATCGTCCATGAGGTATCCTCATGTGACATCACTTGGATTGTTAAGGACGAATACATTGGCAACACATTCTTCGATGCCACTGCTTCGGATTTCCTCCTCAAAGCTTCTGTGAGAGAGATCCAATCTCTATATCAAGAGAAGGATGAATCTTTATATACAGAAGATTTATCGGAAGAAACTTCTATGAATTCCACCACAATGGCACCACACACAAAGAGAAGCCGCAAATCTATTTCTACTGGAAGTCGAACCGGTTCTGCCCTCGGTCCTCATCTCAAAGGGTTGTTACACGCCATTCCCACTACTACTGATACGAATGATAAGAGTAGTAGTATTGAGCAGAATTCTGCACCGACAGGAGGCTCTATTTCCATTCTCCTAGAGCAAGAGATCTTGTGCATATATGATGTGAAAGAGAACCAGTGGCTGAATATAGATACCTTTGGCAAGATTGTCCAGCAAGAGCGCAGAGATGCCCTACTAGCAGACTTTCTGCACCAGAAGAGCCTATATGATGCCAACGCTACTGTCAATGCTATTACTGATATGGATGCTACTGATAGTGGTGCATTGCTTGTCATCACGAGTAGTGGAATTGTACTCGAATGTGATTTCATCATATGTGCTATCGGTGTAGAGCCTGTATCTGATTTCCAGTTAGGCAACAACATTCTTCGAGATACAGATGGGGCTTTAATAGTAAATCACAGTATGGAAACTTCCATCAAAAACATATATGCTGCTGGAGATTGCTGCTCTCTTGCCATGGATGATAATCTAGTCAGTGTGTTGACAGATACAACACAGCGATATCATATGCATTGGTTCCAAATGAGATTGTGGGCACAAGCTCGTTTGATGGGTATCTATGCTGCTCAATGCATGAACGAAGCCATGCATTCCCTTGTCAAAGAAAACACACGCAATGATATTCTGTTTGAGATATTCACACACATGACTCGATTCTTTGGCTTCAAAGTTGTGTTGCTAGGCCGGTATAATGCACAGGGCTTAGGTGTCACTTCAGAACTGGTAGCGAAGCAAGTAGTGGTGAGTGACGATAGACTCAGAAACAATGCCAAGTTCGACGCACTACAGAGACGGTTGCAGTCTCATCGATCGGAAGAGATGAGATGTGTATGTTGTGCAAATACCCCACATTTGGCAGGAACGTTGTACTGCACTCAATTGCCTACAAAACAAGGTGCATCTAAGAATGCCAGTGGTGCAAACACCGCTGCTACTACTATCTTAGCTTCTCAAGAGAAGAAAGAAGCAATGGATCCTGTAAGCGACATCGATATCTATGTGCGCATCACACCAGGAATGGAGTACGTCAAAATTATTGCTTACAAGCACAAAGTGGTGGGTGCACTACTCATTGGTGAGACAGATCTCGAGGAAGTGTTTGAAAATCTCATTCTGAACAGTACTGATGTGGAACACTTAGGGGCAGATCTGCTCAACCCTGAGCACGATCTTGAAGACTATTTCGACTAGTATTTGTTATATACAATACATTTGTAATTTTATGTCATTAACTGTATATTTGTTTATCTCCAATGACTACAATAACGTGTAATATTCTCAATTTCTACATTTATTAAATTCTATTAATTGAACTCAATCCTCTTCACTATCCGACTCGTTCGGCCATTGTAATCCACACTCGGATAAGTACTCAGGATTGTAGAAACGGGAGTAATGTCTCTGTCCAGACTCGCATATAATAGTCACAATGCGATTACCAGGACCTATCCGTTTGGCTACCCGTATACTAGCTGCGATGTTCAGAGCAGATGAACTGCTTACAAATAGTCCCTCGTGTTTCAACAGCCAATGCGCAGTATCTACCACTTCTTGGTCTGTGATGCGCTCTGCGAAGTCAATTTGTGCATTTTGGAAATTGGCAGTGACTCTATCGAGCCCTACTCCTTCTACAATAGTATCGTAGCGATGCTTCTTCTGTTTTCTTTCCCTTTGCTCAATCGTGAAACATACTCCATCCTTTACACGATGAAACAAGCTAGACCCCTGAGGATCTGCAAGTATCACTTCTAAACGACGACTGGCGTATATGTCTTCACCTTGGAGTCTCTGTTGGTCCTTCTGTTCGTTCAAGTACTGAGAAACGCCACTGATGGTGCCTCCTGTGCCCGCACTCATCACGAAGGCATCCAAATGACCTTCACATGCTTTCCATATCTCAGGTCCTGTGGTAGAGTAGTGTGCATTGGTATTCGCCAAGTTCTCGAATTGATCTATGTGAGTACCCTCCAAGGTCTGTGCCAGAGTGCGTGCTGCATTCACGTAATGATGGGCGTTGGAAATACTGGCATTGGGGACTACTTTCACATGTGCACCCAGTTCTTCCAATCGATTCTTCTTCTCATTCGATTGGTCATCTGGCATAACAATATGCAAATCTAAACCAAGTTCTCTGCACAAGTGAGCCAATGAGATACCAGTATTGCCAGAAGTGCCTTCCACGATGGGACTCTCATCTATACTTTCATTAGAATTGTTATTAGCTGATGATAACAAGTGTTCCAAAAGCATGTACTTGGCTGCACGATCTTTACCCGTACCTCCAGGGTTCTTACTCTCCATCTTGGCCAAGATGTCGCATCCCAGCATCTCAGACAACTGATTCAAACGAATCAAAGGAGTCTTGCCAATCAAGTCGTCGTAATAGGTGCGACAATCCACTCCTTTGTGGCGATTCTTGCTCATTTTCTCGCGACGAGCAGGGGAAACCACACTTCCATCTCTATTGTCAGTAGAACCAAAGTGTGTGGTGGTGTCATCCCACGTGCGCAATGTGCCATACAGAACCAGACCAATGGTACAACCCAGCAAGATCTGAGAACGATGGTCCAAATTAAGAAAAGCTTGCATCCAATGCTCTAGATAATGTTTGATACGCATTTGGCTTCCTTCCTCTTCTAAAGATACAGTCACTGAGTGGTGTCTGTTCCACGAGCGGAGTCGAAAAGTCCCCCTGAAGTGAAGCAGAAGCAAGGCCCTCCACCTCTTCGTGTCACTTCTCTCCTCCATGAAAGGATTCCTGTACTTGTCGGATCAGGGAAAGACACTTTGACCAGCAGGAAGATTAGTATTATCGATGAGTGCATTCGAAGATGGTGCAAACATCTGGACGGCTTGTGCCGATGGCGATATGTCTCGTGTGGAGTATCTGCTTGGCCTTGGCATGAATGTGAATGTGACCGACGAGTATGGCTACGCTCCCATCTACTTTGCTGCTTCTTATTCTCACATTCCCTTGATTGAGTATCTTATTGGTCGCGGCGCGAACGTGAACATCTGTGACCCCGATGGCGATACTCCCATCTTGGCTTGTGAAGATCCTGTAACTTTTGAGCTTTTGGAAAAGCATGGGGCCGACATTACTGTAAAGAACAATGAAGGGGAAGGCTTAGTGGAGAAAGCAGTGGAGATGCTGGAAGAAGAGAATATCGAGATGGTGGATTATTTGATCACCCGACAGATACTGCCTGCAGATTTCAAGGAAACAGTTGGTGCGAAAGAGGAAGCTGATACAGCTGGAGCCATCCAAGTAGATATGAATGATTTGCAACAATATATGGAAGAGCAAGAGGCAATGGGAGCTGGAATGGAGAAGGAATCGGCATAGAAAGATGGTATATTAGAGTGAGAGTGAGAGAGAGAGAGAGAGAGAGAGAGATTCATCTGATCCAAATCTATTTTATTTATTTTATCCATACCATGTATCATAATGTATCAATACTTATAATATAGACATGAAGTTCTTTCCTGAGGAAACATTCAGGGAACCTTTACAACCTTTAGAAGTTCTTGTCATCGAGTAAGAACTCCATGAGGTCGTCGTCGTCCATGGACTTTGAGGCCATGCAATCTTTGGCTTCCCCTGCCTTGGCACCCTTAGCATCGTTGCTGGAATCATAAGAAGAAGAAGCGTACGAGTGCTTACTATCCGCCCCAAAGGTGTTACCATTATATCTAGAGAATCGAGCAGAGTTGTCTGCTCTCATTTGAGAAGACATGTTTTCAACATTCTGGTCTTGTACGTAGGACCCGTAACGATGTGCAGTTGTGGATGATTCTTTGATATCTGTGTCACTTCCGACATTATTAGAACCAGTAAAGTACACAATAGAAGCACTCACATTATCCCTCGTGCCCAAGGTATCTACTGCTTTGAGTACCATTTGGTCAGCAATTCGAGCCAGTAGTGCGCCATTCACTTCTCCTGCACTCACTTTGTCCAAGCTCCTCTTTACATCATCCACCGCTTCCTGAGAAGTCATCACATCCCATAATCCATCAGTAGCGATGATAACGAATTCGTCATCTTCTGCTCCTGATCGGCGCGGTGTGAAACTAAGCATATCTGGAATTCCTGATAAAGCTTCTTCGTTCGTAGTCCAGGGCTGCTTGTTCAGATTTCGGCCTCTTTTCAAGGATTTATCCCCCAACGATCTACCCACGGCGAGACTCCCCATAACTCGACCATTATTTACAAATCCACCGGCCAAAGCAATTCTCGCTACTTCTTCTCCGGCAGTAGCCTTGTGGTCGATCGTCAAATCAAGAGCTTCGCCACGTCGACTCAATACAGCTCTAGAATCACCTACACTGGCAATGATACATGTACCTTCTCCACCACATCCATTTGGATCGAAGAGCATCAGACAAGCTGTACTGCCTGCACCAGAAGAAGTGGATTTCAAAAAGTCTCTATCTGCATTAACGATGGAATGATAAAAAATCTCTTGCAAAGAAGCATTGCTTTCAGCCTCTTTTGCTGCATTGCTCAAAATATCGACATATTCGTCTACCATAAATTGTGCACATCCATCACCACCATGACCATCTAAAATGCTGACTAGATCTACATTGGCAAAAGATGAAGACAAACGCATGCCCTTTTCTGTGAAATCGCAGTCTTCCATATAAGGTCGAATACCTCTGTGTCTCGCGCTGCCTGTCAAAATGCGTAGACTAGATGTGGACAAGCTGCCAGCTTGTTTGTTATTAACGAAGTGTGTGTCTTTGTGAGGAAAGACGTGTCTCAAAGAGAAAGGATTGGACCATGGCATAGATGTACTATCACTAGAGGTAGAATCCCTCTTCAGCATAAGCCTCACAGAGTAGTAGTATGCAGACAGTGGGTATTTATATCCATCTAACCAAGGTATGCGTAACTCGTTGTTGCCAAAGTGGTCTTGTACCAGTATGTTCGTACTGCTTTTGACAATGGCACAATTCTCAAACACATCGGCACTCTCCGTGAAGATCTGTACGTTGTTCTCCGGCTTCTCATTCAAGTTCACTCGAAACCTAAGTGTTAAAGGGTGAGGGGTATATAAATCAGAAGTGGCATAGATGCTCGCTGACACTTCCACCATGCCCGTCTGCTTGTTGATGTCAAAACTTTGCTGCTTGCCTACCATTACAGGCAAAGAAAGTTCGTATTGCTCATAGCCAAGCATGCTTCAATCAGAAAATGAAGTTCAAAACAAACAGCTACGTAGAGTGAGAAAAACTGTCGTGTACAGAATGCGGCAAAACTGATTATTCACAGCGGCCAAATAGATAGGTACTAAAGCCAGACTAAGGTACACGGCGTTGTGTGCGCTGGACTGGTGGCAAACCCCAATTGTTTTCGCTTGAAATGAAGTGACTGATTGATGGGACGGGTCGGCCTACATCTGATTCAGTCCCTGTCTAATGCGAATTTTTGCGAAGATTGTATTGTTTATAGAACATTAGTGATCCCAGACTGTTAGTATTGCTACATAAATCGACATTTATAGTGGTGTATCTGCCATGATTTTAATCTTACTGATTATAGTCGGCTTGCTAGCTGTAATCGGTCGAAGTGCCGCATATACTCGTGTATCTTCTATGCATGGCAAGAAAAGGGCATCCTCTAGAGTTACTTTAGCTATGCTGAGTGACAGCAATGAAGGATCCAAAGGCAAAGGCGGTGTTCCTTCTCGCATCTCTTCGAATGATCTTGAGTCCCTGTTCTCTTCTGGTGCTCCATCACTCAAAGTAAGTGATTCACAAGAAGATGATGATGAAGATGACTACTTCTATGACGACGAAGACGAAGAAGCTGTCTTTCCCAATGAACTGTTGGATGAAGAATTGAAGAAAGATGCCACTGTAGCCTCTACTTTCACAGAAATGAGCCAACGAAATGATGAACTCAAGCAAAAGCAAGAGGCTTCTATTGCTACAGAAGAGCCTGTAGTAGATGGTACTATTCAGGAGCTTTTAAAGCTGGAGAGTCTGGCTCAGGAACAAGGCGGTGCTCTGGTCTCCGAAGAAATAGAAGAACTCACTGACACCATGATTGCCAGTGAGTCAACACGCCCTTCCATTGATAGTCCTGAAATACTGGAATTTGATGATGAATACGACTTGTCCAGATCGTTGGACAAAAAACGAGAATCTGTAGTGAAGGCCTCCATGACCATTAAACAAACTTTTGCACGAGATAGCACAGTCACCAGAAGAATCACTAAATATGACCCAAAAGAGATATATAAAGTAGATCCCATGAAGTATGGTGCATATCGACGATGGAATATCGCTGATTTCGATGAGGATGAAGCTCAACGATTAGGTAAGGCTTCTAAAGGCACCACGCAAGTGCGAAGAGGGGGTGGCCGTAACCCTACTTCCAAGAAGACCAAAGGACCCAAGGATACGAGTAATGAAGGCAATTCTTTCTATAAGGCTCTCAAGAATCTGAGCTCTGGACCACGAGGAGATGGAGAGTCTACTGGTACAGGTACAAGTGATCCTAAGAAAGGCATGAAGAATGTGCAATTGCCCAAGCCTCCTTCTCGTAAGATTAAGAGACGTGTGGTAACTCCCTCTGAGATTGATAGTATTTTCAACGAAGGAGAGGATGATGAAGACGTCTGCGATGATAATGAAAGTGAAGAGGATGACGGTTATGACGGTTATGGTGACGACGATGAAGAAGATGAGATTGAAGATTCCTTGGTCGATGGAAATGTCAAACTCATGACTGATCAGGACAAGCAAAAGATTGTCAATGAAGGCAAGCAGCAGCAACGGGCTTTGCAGGGGGCTATCATGAACATGAATGACCTAGTGGAAGACCGCACACAGTCTGTATCATCTGAAGCTATGGAAGATCCTCGCAATAAGATCTCTATACAAGACTTGGCCTCGGATGAGACGCCCAAATGGTTAGATGACGCACAAAAGAAGATCAAGGCTGACAAAAAGGCTGCAAGAAAGAAGAAGAAGTTGACCAATGATTGGCGCTTCTGGGTCGCTTGTATTGCCGGTGTGGGGTTTGTGAGTGCATTGGCTACGATACAGCCATGGAAGGGTCAAGATGGCCCGGGGAGCATCTCTTCCAACCCGCCGCAGGTAAAGATGCAACCACTGGGTGGAAATAAGAACAACAAACCCAACAATGATGAACTCATTCTGTAAATGATATTCTGTAAATGATATCCAACGATGGGTCTCTTTCGTTGCTTTTTTTCTTTTTCTATTGTTATTGAAGGTGTGTGATATTGTAAAATAATTATTTGGTTTTGATAGTTCTCTTACATTCCATTCACATTTTACTATACAGACATTTACAGTAATCGCATCATTGTATATTGTTTGTTGTATCTCATGATTCTTCTGAGTCAGCTGCAACCTCTTCATTGTCAGCATAGTTGTGACCTTCGACATTATCCTCTGCATCTTCCTCGTCGTCGCCAGCAATTGCCACAGACTGGAACTGGTCAAACAGTTCAAGCCTCGAATGTAAGAAGACATGCGCTGGAAATCGATGGATCATGTATTTGACGAATGTGTCTCTGTCAAAGTTGTCTGCCAGGTCCTTCTCGTTCTTCAAGTAACATTCATCTGCAAACGCTTCACTGATTTGTCTCAACTTGTTATCATCTTCCTCTTGGTTAGCCTCTGTACCGTCTGCCTCTTCTTTCGGCCAATAAAGACGCAAACAAGACAAACATGTGTATGCTATCAGTTGCAGATCTTCATGCATAACTGTGTCCTTGTCTCTATTCTTGTATAATTCGAATAACAAAAACAAGCGCTTGTTCCAACTCGTGTCCGCTATCAAAATGACAAAGGTTACCAACTTGATCAGATCGTATACGCCTGCGGTCGGCGTTTGGAATATATCACACGCATATAGACTATCTGTGACAATATTCTCTTCTCCTAAGCGATTCATGCGGTGGAAAATGGAGTGCAACATCGATTTCAGGTCGTAGTCGCCCACGACAACTCCCCAACAAGAACTTCGAAAGAGTTCTACAAACGTCTCCGAGAATTCGTAATCGCCGTGAAATCTCGACACAAAGTGTAGAGGATGAGTTGAACGATCCTCTTCCGCAGTGCTTTTACTCAATTTCAGACCCATAGCGTATAGATGGCGTGTGCTATCAATACGAGCTCGTAGAACAACAGGGGGGGGAAAGCTGACTGGTTGATGCCGCCGGACCGCTTCCTGTACCAAATCCTTTAGAATATGACTATTTGACCAGCACAGTAGTACAATAGTGGGGTATCAGCGTTCCTCTGAAAGGTCTGAGACTGCTCTTGTTGTCTAAACGACGTCAAATGGGAGGGTCGGCCGACCCAACCTCCCCTGCCTGTCTCCCCTTTCGCACTTTTTATGTTTTCATGGTGTCTTGTAGCATCTGACAAAATCTTTACAGTTTCTATATGATAGAACAACGCGTGAGTTGTAGACACGTCCTTCAATAATGCTTTTGAGAAGCACTTTTGTTTTCATTATCGCGCTTTTGGGCATTTTACAAGTGTGGGCGAAGTTAGAAGAAAATGAACTGTCCTGTGGCGCTCGAGACATTTTCTCGCGTTTGCATTTAACAGATAGCTTAATTGTGTCTAGTCTTTCTTCCGCCGGTGAGGCTTCGGTTATAAACAACGCATACATTTTGTACAATTTGGGCGTGAAGTATCATCGAGCCTTGCAGACTTGTGACGCTCTAGGATGTTACCTAGCTGCTTTGGATGCACATAGAGAGTTTCCTGAGGCATATCAAAATGCTGCAATTATCCTATCTGATGGTTGTAATAACAATAATGATGCAAGGAGAGACAATATGACCGCGATCATGATTTCTAGAGAAGGAAGGTACTTTCTTCCAGATGCCATGACAGTTGCATATTATTTTCATGAGCAATCATTTGTGTATGGACGAACGAATGATTTTAAATCAGAGTCACTTTCTAATTTGATCATGACCAAATTGAAGATGAACCACTTTAACAGTAAAGCGGAAATGCAAAGCATGGCGACATTATTACTATCCATATTGCAAAGTATCCATAATATAGACTATCCTGACACCAATAAAGGCTTGATCTGGCCAGTAGGTCCTCATAATAGTCTATGTAGACTCTATGAAGCAATGGGAGAGCATAATATGAGCTTTGAACATATGCAGCTCATCTTACAAGCACATCCTGCTCATCATCTATCCATTCTCAATCTGGGCAATCACTACTTTAGAAATAATCAATGGGGCAAGGCTGTGCAATTCTATGTGAAAAGTCTACATCATATTCCTGTCGATGATATGGTGCAAAGAGTGTATGTGATGAATAATGTGGCACAGGCTATGCGTATGCAGGATCAGTTCGTGCCTGCTCGTATGTATTTGGAACAAGCATTGTCGAACCATTACCTTGATTCTAATAATGTAAATAGATTAGAACAATATAAGAGTCTATGCGGTTCTGATGTTTCCTTCAGTGGTCTTAACTGTGAGCTACAATTATTCACTGCGATGAACTTCTTTGCCATCCAAACCTTGGACAGTCACTGGCGACATATGGAGTATATCGAAGCATTGATAGAGAAGTCTACGTTATTATTAGACAAAGAGAATATAAAGGACCCTAGTATACGCATCTCTGACCCTTATACACATGCATTGATACGCTTTGGAAGTCGTCGAGCGTTTGCCAAGGCTCCGGAGCTGGCATGCAATGCAGAGCCTATCTTTACTTTGCCCACTGATCAGTTCGCTTCTCCATCTGTACAATATGAAGGTGGTTCTAGGGGAAATAAACGACGGCGGTTATTGAAAGTAGGATATTTGAGTGGTGATTGGAGGGACCATCCGATGGGAAGATTAACGCAAGCTCTAGTCACTACTCATAATATCAGCAGGGTGTTCTCGTACTCCATCTCCTATGGTGATAGTAGTAGCAACAGCTTTGTCAGGCAGAAGGTGATGTCAACATCACCTCATTTCTTGGATTTAGAAGGTATACGCAGCGATGAAGACGCCTACCAGATGATTAAAGAGCTAAACCTGGATATTCTAGTGGACTTGATGGGGCATACGACCAAGAATCGCATCGGGATCGTGGCCAATAAGCCAGCACCGCTCGTCGTGAACTATTTGGGCTTCGCTGGATCCAGTGGCTGTTCAGCAGTAGATGTCTCAATGGTTGATAGAGTCGTCTCCCCACCAGAATATGTGTCCGAATGCTTTGTGGAGAAGGTGGTATACTTGCCATATACTTATCAGGCCAATACACTACCTCCTGAGATAGGGCCCTGCAACTATGAGAATGGGCATTATCTATGTCGCAATCGTTTTTTGAACCAATATATTGGTATCGAGGAGACTCGAGAGAACAAAAGAGACAAGAATAGTATGAGTCCTGACACAGCAGTGGAGTACTTGGAATGGACGAGACCAGAGCACACTCTCTTATGCGCTTTCAACGCCAATAAGAAGCTTGAGCCAGTGTCTTTCGCTGCCTGGATGAATATTATGGTCGAGAATCCTACCTCTGTATTATTATTACTGGCCAGTGGCAATGCACGAACCTCTCGAAAGAACCTAATCAATGTGGCAGCGCTGTATGGTATACATAAATCTCGTCTACAGTTTTTGGGTAAAGTGGAGTGGGAAGACCATTTATATAGACTAGCCGCATGCGACATCTTTCTAGACAACTTTGCATATGGAGCGCACACGACATTAAGTGATGCATTGTATATGTGGGTGCCTACGTTGACTCTACGCGCTTGGGGCGCACATAACATGCCAAGTAGAGTAGGGAATAGCTTGCTATCGTCACTTGGAGAGGACATTTCAACGATATTATTGCATGATAATATCAAATATTTTGAAAAGATGGCATCGGAACTAATACAAAATACTAGAAGCAGGAGAAATTTGCGAGAATTACTTGCACAGAGAGTAGCTACATCGCCTACATTCAATCACAAGATGATGCAAAGGGTGGTGGAATCCACCTACGAAGCCATGTTCGAGCTTCAACAAGTGTATACAGAGGACGAAATAGACAGACACATAGTCATAGGATATCTACCATATCCAGTTTATGAAGAATTATCTCTAATGAAAGACATACAGGCCAAAGTGCAACACTGTTTGTCTTCCGCACCGGCAGGTGTGCTCAGAGTAGATGTCTCTTATTCTTCCGCCGTCTCCCTACAATCAACTGGCTGTTCAGATGATAATATTGCCAGCTTACTAGTTCGACTAGACAAGGCCTTGCCGAGAGAAAGAAAGAGGGAGGGTCCCTGGCAGCAATTGTTACTATCCCTGCGATCGCAACACCAGCAGGTCGATATCAGAGGAGAGCGTAACCTTGCACATAACCAGCAGATGCTTCGAGACTTCAAAAATGTCTTACATCAGTCACATCAACACTATCTAACCAACAGAGATGGAAGTGGAGGTAAAGGAGACTTATTGCTGTCTAAATTACCCTATTATATGGAGACATATCGCAATTATCCCCGTCAGTTCCTCGATGTGATAATAGAAGTGTTGCACTATAATGATTACGACTGCTCATGGAAGTTACATATAAACACTCTTCTTGCGCCTCTACTCATATATAGCAAAGATAGTCCGATTGTGTTTGATGAAAAGAGATGGAAAGGTGTGTTATCGCCTCAGTTGGTGAAGAAGATGCAACACTCTTTGCCGGAGATGTTGATGTTCTCCATGGGCACTTCACTTCACAGTGATACCAAGGATCCCCTCTTCATACAATTACTAACAGAGTCTTCTGAGAGCCCAAAGAGTATAGAAGAAGCGAAGCACGGAATATCTTCTCTCCTGAGTGACATGTCTGTGTGTACTTTGCAACAGAGAGATGAGAAAACTAATGGGGAGGATAGCATGATGAAGAAGGCAATAATGGCTGATGCGATCATTTTGATGCTTAATAGCTATACTCTACACTCCAGTCCGTTAAGACTGCGTAATTTAGGGCTAATGATGCAGCACTGGAATCATCAGATAGGGTTCAGTCTATTGAATGAAGCAGTAGTGATGGAACACAGAGAGAGGCATGCAGCCTACTTATCTGACCTCCCTTCCAATATACATGATGGGGAAAGATACTCCAACCAATTAAGTATAGCAATCTATTGCTATGAATATGGAAATGCTTATTGGGGTCAATGGGGTCCATCCTCACTGGTGAACGGGGGGTTGGGAGGTTCTGAAGAGGCAGTAGTATTCCTGGCCGAGGCTTTGGTGAAAGTATATAACTATGATATCACTGTTTATGCTGACCCTTCTCCTCATGACCTCATGAAGCACAGTATAAATGGAGTGCGATGGAGACACCATTCAGCTTTTGATGTGGACAGACCCGAAGATGTGTTCATCAGCTGGAGATATGGCGCCTCTCTGGGACTTGGCTACAAGGCCTCTAGACGCTTCTTGTGGCTGCAGGACTTAGTATCCTGGGAAAGTCTGCCCACTCTTTCAGTGATGCTGAACGAGGAGAATAACGAAAACAATGAGACTATCATTCTGGTACTGAGTGACTTCCACAGAACCTTCACTAGGACACATCTCCTACGCAATGGTTATACAGATAAACGAGCTGATGAAAGCATCGCTGTGTTGCCGAATGGAATAGATTTGCGCTATGCCAGTGCCATGGATGGACAGAACAATCCTCACCAATTTGTATATGGTTCTTCTCCTATTAGAGGCCTAGAACAACTTCTTCGTGTGTGGCCAGAGATAAAAAGGGCTCTTCCACTGGCTCAACTGTCGGTATACTATGGCTTCCCTCCCCATGTCACACAGCAATTAGAGAAGAGTATGGGCAAAGAGGGATTTGCTGCATTCAAGACAAGGATAATGTCTCATCTAGATCAGCTGGGTGTGACTTATTACGGAGCAGTTGACCACCAAACACTCGCAGAAGCATATTCACGGGCCGGCTTTCTGCTCTATCCGACCAACTATCCCGAGACAGGATGTATTAGCGTACAAAAAAGCATGGCCAGTGGTGCTTTCCCCATCACTTCACGCTATTCCACATCTGTATTGCCTTATTTGACCAGAGAATACGATTTAGGACCAGAAGACAGACTGACCCCTGAGCGTAACTATACTCAATGGATGGATGAGCACTATGTACCTGCCGTCATTACAGCCGTCACACAGGTGACTAGCGAAGACACTGCACCGAAAATGATAGAACTGAGAGAGAAGATGAAATCAAGTATTCGCAGTACGTATGGGTGGACACAGTCTGCGAGGAAACTGTCTGCATTGTTCAATGGATCAAGTGTGGTGGATATTGACAACCTTGTATAAACTGTATAACACTGATTTATGAAGATTATATTTTAATGATAACACAACTATACAAACAATTACAAACTGACACATTTTACACCTCTATTTATCATCTACACTCTCCTCTTGATCTCAAAGAAGCGACTGATGTAGTAAATTTGTCCCACGGACAATAGCAGCAAAATGACGCTCTCCGCCACTGTCCACCACATAACATCCGACTTGATCTCCTCCAAGTCATCCCTGTGTAAGTCCTCTCGTTGTGACATGAACTTCTGATGGTCTTTCAAGTCTTCCACTCCTTGTTGCAGATTCTCCAATTCCAAAAGCAAACTATTGTAATCAGGTCGATCTCCCGCATGCTTGATACTCGAGACATGCAGATTGAAAACAGATGTGATAGGAGTTACATCTGTGGCATTCTCGTTGCCATTCGTGAAACACAAGTGGTAATCGCCACTACCTTCGACTTCTATTTCAAATTCAGTGGGATCTTTATTGTCTTCAGTGGACAGAGAGCTATCATAAGAGCTCTTGAAATGCTGAAAGCCCGTGGGCCCACGCAAACTCACCAACATCTTCGTGTCCTCTGTCAATAACTCGAAACGACCACTACAGGTTGTGCCGGCGAGAGCATAGATGGTGAAGCATTCGGTGTCTTCTTCCACCACCACGCTGTAACCCTTGCACACCCTGGAGAGGCAACAAAGAACAACGAGAAGGACGAGATACATCATGTAAAACGAGATAAGCATAGCGGCTCGCGTAATTTAGTATAATTGCGTGGAAGGACGGCTTAAAGGTTTGAAAGTTAGGGTGCGATTGATGCTTTTTTACACCGAATTTCACGGTCAATTATGACTATTCGACTATCACAGCTGCAAGATACAGGACCAATGCGCCCTACCAAGGGAGCGATACCGTGCCGATAGATGTGACGATGGCACAATCCACGCCCCCATTGTTGGCGATGGGCCGGCGTGCCAAAGCCGGGTCGGAGGGCTGGTTAGTGTGGAAAGGGGAGGGGCTCAGAGGTGTGGAGTGGTGCACCATCTAGAGGACAACCATATCAGCTGCTGTGCAAAAGCGTTTGGAGCGCTTGGAAGGTTAAGAGGAGAGAAATCTTAACATTAACATTGCTTAATCTATTAATTTATAAAAACGTGATTCAATTTCATTTCAATACAGTTCAGTTCGCCTAAGCGCTCACATCGAGGATCAGTGCTGCCCCCGCCAATACCCTTTAGTAATAATAGTAATAGTAATAATAATAATAATAATGAAGCGACAAAAGGAGGCACAGGTTAGTAAGCTGGTTCAAGTGATAGGCATGGATGTAAATTAATAGTAAGAATAGATGATGATGAGTACTTACCATTTGGCGGACGGTGATTTGGTCTTCAATTGTGCACAGAACACATAGGTAGGTCCTCTGAACTCAGTCTTGTAGCAAGGACACACATAGTATCCCTGACTGACATCAGCCTTATCGGCACTCAATGCCTTAACATTGACAATGGGCATTTTGAAGAACATCTCCTTAGGTTTAGATTTCTCTAACAGACCACTGCTCGTATCCCATCGACAACCTTGTAAGAACATACCTTTGATATAGGCACCTTCTTGAGCACGTCTATCTACCTCACTGTCGTTGAATTTCTTGGTGATTTCAGTCCAGGTAACCAACGAATCTAAAGGAGACTTGGAGGCTTGTGCGCTGACTTGACAAATAGCAGTCAAGAAAGATTGAGGATTTACCAACCCAGATAGCCAAGTGACCTTAGGGATATCCATTGGTGCATTGAACCAGGCATCTAGTTGTTCATAACGCAGGAAGAAATCACTCAACCAAGGAGTTAATGCTCTCATAGATGGCCAGGCTCTCTTTTGCCATGTAGGTGGAATACGTTCCATGAACAGTGCATTCTTCAAGTTGTCCATTGCATCGGACATGGTCAATTGACCAGCGAATCCGAGCTTCAATTCATTTAACGAACGCATGATCTCAGTGATCAAAGTGTTCAACACAGTCATCTCTTGAATAAAGACGTTTTGATAAGGACCTTTCTCCTCTACAGCCAAATCGGCCAAGATAAAGAATTTACCTTCGAACTTGTCAGCAATATCGTAACAAGCGTTCTTGGCAATCTCGTCAGGAGACATGGCTCCCTCGCCGGCACTAGTATCACCAGATTGTAATTCCAGAATAGTAGCTAGAATCTTGTTGGATTGTGTAGTACGGAAATCAATCTCGGCATTAGGATGGAGACCAAAGGCTACAGGAGTTTCTTGTGTCAAACCGAAATCAATGTGTTCTACATACTTGTCATAACTGGTAGGTGCAGGACACATGAAAGACATGTTCTTCTCATCTTCGTTGAAAGGGAACATCTCCGTCTCGTCTAACAACTCATCCTTCATGAAGTGATCTAGGTAACAGTTACACAACAAACGATCAAAGTCGTTGACAATGTGACCGCCATACATGATCTCCCCGAAGATATACTTAAGATCGTTCCATGGAATCTTACCTCCTTGGTTATTCTCCATGTAGTTACTCAATACACTACTACTATCCCTCAGATCACCAATGGAGAAAGGATACATCATATTGTAACCCATAGGACCGTATTGTTTTCTCTCCAACATGACTGCATGGAAATGGCACAGTCCGAACAAGATAGATTTCATCTTTCCCTCTCCCTCTTCGAAGGCTTCCTTGTTCAAGGAGGCAAATGCTCTCTTGATGTTAGCCTTCAGACCAGCAGGAGGTTCATTGGTGATCTTGATAGATCTGTTCAAGATACCGATAGGAATAGCATTACTGGCATCAGAAGACAAGAAGATTCTGAACTTCTCATGACTACCTGCAAGAGCATACTCATCTAGACGCTTCTCCAATTCTACCAACCAACGAGGCATCAAGTGTACATTGTTTAAGATAATCCAGTGCCCTTGTCTGTTGCCTGCATCTAGCTTCTGCTCCGCCACTTTATCTTGACCTTGTCCCATGGAAACTTGGTGATAGGTTTCGCCATATACGAATCCATATTTTGTTGCTAGTTTGTCCATATCACCCATGACATTTGCACCAGGACTCAAGATAAAGTAAATGGGTACCGTAGCACTACTGTCAAGATAAGACGCTTCCAAGACATCATAAGAAGACAATGAAGAATCGCAATCAGCATATGCATTACCATCAGGCAAGGTCTCTCTCACGAATTCTGTTAAAGCAGTCGCTACACGATCAGGACGCAAGGTTCTGACCACCAACATCTTCTCTAAGGAATTGTTCTTCAAAGAAGACCAATCTAGAGGCAACTTCTCATTTTCAGGAGTGATAGCATTGTACCATTCCCTGAATCGAGGAGCCGCTTCAATTATATCCGAAGGGAACTTGGAGAACTCTTCGATATCTCCTAGAGCAGTCACTGTCTCCCAGGCTGCATTCGACAACCAAGGGATGGTATTCTCTTCTCCTACACGACGACTACCTCTTAATAAAAATTGGAAGAAGACTTCATTCAATCGGTGATCTTCTCCTAGATTACCACGCTTCATTAATGTGAAGGTGAGTTGAGATAAGAAGATCAATTTGTGACGTACAAACAAACCTCTGACAACCATGGTATAAATAGTTAATCGCAGACAAGCTTTGAGTAACAATACACGCTCATTTTCTTTGTCAGACTGAGCACATCTTTGAATAGCAAGATAGAAATAGGTTACGAAGGAATCCAAAGAGAATTGATACATGTGTTCAATGGAGCACAGCTTGGTCAATAAAAAGTACAGCATAGCTCCCTCACTTGCTACAGGACGGTAGATCTCACGAGCTACAGAAATATTGACTTCTGTCTTCTTACCCTCCTCAATGGCTGCCTTGATTTCCAATGCAGCCTTCTTGGTGGCTTCTAGACCTTCAATCAAAGGCACATCACTCAGAATATCTTCAGGAGCATTAGCAAGTCTCTCCAACAAGTCATCCTCAAGCTGTACGAGTTCGATCTTATATCTCTGGAAAGCAGCGGTCAACTCTTGAGAAGTAGCTTCTAATTCAGGTCTCTCTTTACCAACCACTTTAGCTAATAACTGATCCTCCAAACCACGCTCAGTAGCAATGAAGTTGATCAATGTACACTGAGCAGCGATTTCGGGCTTATAGTGAGGATTGGACAACTTAGTTTGCAAGTACAATTGAAACTTGGGGTCATACTCAACCTCTTCTCCACCAAACTTGATATATAGACTGCGTCCTCTCTTGTAGATGGATCTGGACAAAACAGGGTCCAAAGTGGCATCGATGTCTTGTCCTAAATTCTCCACAATGATACAATTACCATTGGTCATGGCAGCTTCTACCTTTCTGATCCAGTTCTTCTGATTCAATTGGAACACTTCCAATCCATTCTCCTCTTCTTTTTGACGGATCCATTTGATACCTTGTACCTGAGGATCGATGAGGAGAGGCCAACGCTTACAGTTGGTGATGACTGAACCATTCTCGATAGAAATACGATCTGCAGGTAAACCTTCACTGATCATTTTGGCAGTCTTACCATCCGTAGTCAACATGTTCAAAGGATCAACATTATCCGTCATAGGAATAGAACGAGATACCAAGTCAGGAATCCAGGTTTCTTTCCAAAGAGCTTCTCGATTCTCTTGGTCGAATGCACCTACATAAGACACAAAGCCTGCTGCAAGCATACAATCTCCAATCAATGTGGTACCAGCCTCTCTCAAGATTTCAATCTCCTGACCCCAACGCACATTCTCTGACTCAAGACCACCCACCAGTCTCTCAGCTAATCCAAGCAGCTGCTGAGACTTCTCTGCCTGAGCTTCTACTTCTGCTTTTTCAGCACTTGCAACCTCAAACTTCTCAGCAAGGGCGGCAAGCTTGGCATTGACAGCATCTACAATAGCTTGTGCTGCTGCAAGACTCGCT
>JACLAD010014596.1_pt1 | contig 23219 bp, 19 predicted proteins | sample 8027901 | NCBI WGS metagenome assembly JACLAD01 (sample SAMN15725071, study PRJNA655200) | protist metagenome | isolation source: fluorescence activated cell sorting (FACS) single amplified genomes of... | place: Spain: Blaines Bay Microbial Observatory, Mediterranean Sea | collected 2016-07-05 | reverse complement strand
GTCGATGACGGTCCGCAGTGCACGGACGGCGTCGCGTTCCTGCCGGTACAGCACTTGGGTGCCGCAGTCGGCGATGAGTCCTTTGGCGATGGCGACGTGTTCGGAGCCGGCGTGCCCGGCGGCGTCGATGTCGGTGACGCGGTGGAGCACGGCGACGTTGGCGGCCCCGTAGGCCCGGCAGAGCTTCCAGGTGGTCTGCAGCCAGCGGGCGATCGCCGGTTCGGCGAGCAGCCGCCAGGCCTCGTCGATGACGATCAGCCGTCGGCGGGCATCAGGCGCCAGGAGTGCGGTGGTCAGCCAGCGGGTGGCGCACAGCATCAACAGTCCGGCGGCCTGGGAGTCGCGGAGTTGGGAGAGGTCTAGCACGACACAGGCGCCGGTGAGGTCCAGCCCTGGGGTGGTGGTGTCGTCGAAGACCCCGGCGAGGTGGCCCTGGCAGAGCTGGCGCAGCGCAAGGCCCAGGTCGCGGGTGGCGGCGGCATGCTCGTCGGGGTCGGTGTTGAGCCGTTCGGCATCTGCAGGGTCGGGCCACAGCACCGCGTCGGCCACTCTGGGGATGGTTGCGGTGCCGCTGTCGGTTTCGAGGCGGGCGAGGGCGTGGTCGATCGCGGCGGTCTCCTGCGGGTGGAGGGGCCGGCCGAGGACGGTGGTGGCGAGCGCGGCCAGCAGTCCTGCTCGCTGCCGGCGACCCTCGGTGGGGTCGGTCTCGCCTCGTCCGGCGTCCAGGGGGTTCAGTCGTACCGGTGAGCGGGGGCCAAGCGCGATCGGGGTGCTGCCGAGTGCGGCGGCCAGCGGGCCGTACTCGCCCTTGGGGTCCACGATCCAGGCGGTGCGGCCGAAGAGGGCTTGGCGGTACAGGTAGGTCTTGACCAGGCTCGACTTGCCGACCCCGACGTCGCCGACGACGAGCATGTTGGGGTTGGACAGCACCCGCGGGGTGGTGCTGTAGAGGACGAACGGGTCGTAGACGAACGCCCCGCCGAGGGCTTCGTTGCCGATGTAGACGCCGTCGCCGCCGAGGCCTCGGGAGAACACGAAGGGGTAGATGGCCTGGACGTGGCGGGTGGAGTCGCGGTGGGCCGGGACGCGCAGTCGGGTCGTCATGTGGCGACTCCTCGGCCGGTGGGGAGTGTGGCGGCGAACCCGAGGTCCTGTTGGCCGGTGAGGGCGGTGAGGACCAGCCCGGACATGTTGGCGGCCTGGGTGACCTCGTCCACGGCGTCCTCCAGTGCTTGGGCGTCAGGGGCGGAGACGCGCAGGTAGGCGGAGTAGCGGTAGTCGGCGTGCCCGTCGGCGAGTTCGTCCTCGCGGCGGGCGAGGGCGTCGTCGTCCCGTGAGCGGCGGCTGGTGGTGCGGAAGCCCTTCTCTGCGCGGAGTTGTTGGTCGGCGAGGCGTTGGACGGCGGCCTGCTCGACGTCCTTGGCGGCGCGGGCGGGGTCGACGGGGGCGAGTGTGACCGCGACGGTGCGCAGGGCGGTGGTGCCGGCCATGAGGTGGGCGAGGTACTCGATCGGCACCGGCCGGCGGGGCCAGTCGGCCACCCACAGGACTCGGTGCACCCACCCGTCGGCGGCCATCTGTCGGGTGCGGGTGGTGGCGGTGAGTGGCCAGGCGGCCTGCTCCGACAGGCCCCGGTCCGCCTGGTGGCGGGCCCGGATGGCCAGTTGGGTGCGGATGCCCGGGTCGAAGGCGGTGCGGACCAGCTCGGCCAGCTCTCCGGCGGTGAGCGGGTCGGCAAGGTCGAGGTCGGCGGCGGCCATCTGCTCGCGCAGCCGGGCGAGGGTGCGGGCGAGCACGATCCCGGCGCCGGTGTCGTGGCCGCCGGCGTTGCGGATGGCCCGGCGGGCGGTGGCGGCGGAGATGGTGACGGCGACGTGGACGCGGTGGCGTTGGGTGATCGGTCCGGCCTGGGCGAGCAGGGCGGTGTAGGAGTCGGCCAGCTCGGGTGGGGCGTCGGGGTGGGCGGCCCGGTCGAGGTAGCTGTACAGGGCGGTGCCGTCGTCGGGTTCGGCGGTGTCGATCCACTGCAGCCGATGGACCAGCCCACCGGCCCGGGCGGCCGCCTGCAGCACCGTCCCCCAGCCGACGACGCGCCGGTCGACGGCGTCGTGATCGGCCAGGTAGAAGCTGTGACCGGTCACCTCCGCGGCGGCGGTGTAGGTGCCGGCCTGCCGGTCGACCACCGCCCCGTAGGTGGCGCCGTCGTCGCCGGTCAGATCCAGAATGCGGACCGCGGCGAACGCCGCCGGTCGCGACGGTCGCCGTGACGCGGTGCGCGAGGTCGTCTGGCCGTCCACGGGGGCGGTGGAGGTGTGCCGCCAACGCCGCGAGACTCGGGCCACGGTCGCGGTGGCGACGATGGGGATCCACTCATCGACCGTGCGGCCCTCCACGGTGAGGAACGCCAGCGTGCCGGCAGCGGTGAGCGCCGCGGCGGCGAGGGCGATGCCGACGGCGTCCGGTCTGGCGGAGAAGGTCCAGGCGGCGATGATCAACCCGGTCGTCAGTGACGCGAGCTGCCCTGCCCGCAGGCCGAGCAGCAGCCCGCGGTCCTCCGGAGGGCCGTACTGGACCCGCAACCGTTCGGCGCGGTCGCTCATGACGATCCCTCCGCCCGGTCGGGAAGGGTCGAGGCGCTACGGCGCGCCGTCTTGGTGGCCTTGCCGGCAACCGCCACGGCGGCCGCGGCCGCGGCGGCGGGTCCGGCGGCTGCCGCACCGCCCGCCCCTGCCGCGGCCCGGCTGCCACCCGCGGCGCCGCGTGAGGTGGCGCCTCCGCGGACCAGCGAGCTGGTGCCGCCGGGGGTGAGCCGGTCGGTGAGCAGCCGTGCACGGTCGATCTGGGCCACACGGTTGTAGGTGGCATCCACCGGGCGTGGACGTCCCACTGCGGCGGTGCCGCGACGAAGGACGCCCTCGAAGGTCCCCGATGTCTGGGCCATCGCAACGGGGATGAGCCGCCACACGGTGTAGGGGGCGAAGGCCGCCAGTCCGATCAGCGCCACGCCAAGGGCGAGGACGGCGAGGAGTTCGAAGGGTGTGGCGCCGGTCAGGTTGGGGTTGCCGGTCGGCGTGGACCCGCCGGAGAGGACCAGCCAGTCGCTGGCCATGGCCCGCAGGGCGGCCAGGGCGGTGGAGAGCACGACGACAATGACGAACTTCGACACGACCAGGGCGACGAATCCCTGCACCATCTTGGCCAGCCACGAGCGGGTGGGGGTCCACACCAGGCCGGCGAACGCCAGGGGGAGGAACAGCACCAGCAGGTACACACCGGCCTGCCGCAGCACCAGTTCGATCCACACCACGAAGCTGGCGAACACCATCAGGGCGGCGAGCAGCACGAACCCGAAGGCCGTGCCACTCAGCGTTGCCGCCGACCCCGAGGTGCCGCCCGCGATCGCCGAGGTGGAGATCAGCGGTTCGGCGGCGTCCCCGAGGAGCTGGGCGAACTCCTCCACCGAGGCACCCAGCCCGGCCTCATAGCCCGAGGACAGCGCGTCGACGGTGGCGACGAAGAACTGGCCGGCCGGAAGCGCGACGACGGTCAGCAGGGCGGCGAGGGGCAGCCGGGTGACCGCCCGTGTCAGCTCGGCGCGTTCCACGACCAGCCCGCGGATCATCGCCGCGAGGAACAGCGGCAGCATCACCAGTCCGCCGATGCGCAGCACCCCGTAGTACTGCTCGACGAACCAGTCGGCGGTCAGGTCGATGCGGGTGGTGGTGTTGGCCGCATGCACCAGCGCGTCGAGCAGCATCTGCATGCCGGCGGCGAACCAGTCGATGAGCTGCTTCCAGAACGTGACCGCCGCACTCTCAAACAGCCCGAGCTGGGTCTCCACGACCGGCACCGCCGTGGACCCACTGGCCCCACAAAGGTCGCCGATCTCCGCCGGCACACCAGGCCCCTGCCCACACGAAGACGCCCCATCCTCATCCTCGTCCCCACCGGTGGTGTCGGTCTGGCCGGTGTCGGGGGCGTCGGGTTGGGCGATCGCTGGGCTGGCGCCGATCAGCCCTGCGATGGCTGCCGCGACGCCGAGCCACACAAGCAGGCCCGCGGCGCGTCGAGCGTGGTCACGGGGCATGGGTGAACTCCGTGAACGACTCGATCACGTCGAGGGTCGCCGGCAGCTCGCCGTCGCCCTGGACGGTGAAGTCCGGCGTCGGCCCGTCTGTGGTGTCGATTGAGACGAGTCGCCAGGCGCCGTCCTCCCATCGCATCGTGGTGGTCTGTCGGTCCCAGGAGGCCGACAGCGGTGCGATCTCCTCCAGATGCACCACCGCGCCGACCCAGAGCTCCACCACGGCGGCGGTCTCGGAGAACTCCACAAGCCGATACCCGGCTGGCAGCGCCACACGCACGCCACGCTGTGCGGCGGCGAGGGTGAGCCCTGCGGTGCGGAACTGCTCGGCGATGTCGGCGGTGATCTGCTGGAGCTCGGCCTCGGCGTCAGCCGCGGCGATCTCGCTGACGGCGGCCCGGCGCCGGTCGTCGTCGAGGTACAGCGCGGGGGTGAACCGTTGCATCCACTCCACTGCCGCCAGGACGGCCCCATCCCGTGTCGGCGTCGCCAGGTCCGTTTCGCTGCTCGCCGGGTCGGTCGGGTCGGGAGGTGCTAAGGCGACGGTGGGGGCAGGGGTGGGGTCGCTGGGGGTGGGGTCACTGGTATCGCCGTGGTCGCCGACGCCGGCAAGGACCACACCGACGACCAGGCCGACGACGCCGGCGGTCGCCCCGATCAGCAGGCGTGTACGGCGCTCACCCTGTTGGCGCATCGCGATGTCCCCAGTGCCGGTCGGTCAGCCGCCGAGTCCGGCGGTGCCCTGGTCGAAGAAGAAGTTGACCAGGCCGGCGGAGCCGCCGATCAGGACGGCGGCGACGACGGCGTACAGCACGCCTCGCTTGCCGCTCTGGACGTACTGGTAGTTCTGGGAGTTCGCGCCGGTCGCCCACACCACGGCGGAGACGATCAGCGCGCCGAGGGCGATGGCGAGCCCGAATGCGCCGAGGGCGTTGACCCAGCCGTCGAGCATGTCCTTGCCGGGCAGTGCGGAGGCGTCAGGGCTGAACTCGACCTGGGCGAGGAAGATGCGGGGCACGGGCTACTCCTTGTCGTTCGGGCGGGGCATGTCATGGATTCTGAGCGCGGTGACGACGGTGGCGGTCAGCGACCGGATGGCGTCGCGGGTGGCCGGTTGGAGTCGTGGCCAGCTGATGGGTCCGCCGACGGCGAGGTGTGGGTCGAAGCCGACCTCGACGACCTGTGCCCCGTCGCGCCCGAGCCGACGGGCCGCGGTGGCGGTGTCGATCATCGGGCGGGGGTGCAGGTGGGTGAGGGCCACGATCCCGGCGTGGTGATGGTGTGCGAGCAGGACGGCGTCCACCGTGGCGGACACCACGGCGACCTCCGCGTCCCCACCGGCGGTGGACAGCGGGCCGTCCAGGACGGTGATGGTCGAGAACGGGGGCGGATCCTGGCCGATCACGAGCGCTGGTCCGGTGCGGTGCGGGATCGTGACGGGTGCCTCGGGCAGGACCGTGCCGGCCCGGATGGCAAGGGATCCGAACATCATCGGATCGGCCGCGACGACTGGCCCGGGCTGATGGCGAGCCAGTGCAGCGGCGAGCAGCCAGGCCAGCGTGGTGGTGCCCACCCCGCCCTTGACACCCCAGACCGCCACGGTGGAGTGGGCCGGCACCGCAACGCTGGCCGTGCGCACCACGGCACCCGGTTCGGAGTCCGAACCTGCCCGACTGCCCAGCAGAGCAGTCAATTGTCTTCCACGACTGCTGACATCGACTCAAATACGACCACAGCCGGTCAGAGCGAGTCAAGGGAGTACTCAACAATCCCGTTTCGCTGCACTCAGACGTGACTGAGACGGGCCCCATGGCCGATTGCGGCCGAGGCTCGCACTTGCCTGTTCGGCTCAGATCCGCTTAGATCGGTTCACAAGAGCTGTCACGGGCCGGACCGACATCAGGAGGCGGTCACATGCGCACGGGTATCCTGCTGTCGTGAGCGACCGCCCCACCAACGCCGACGACCTGCCCCTGGTCATGACCGTCGAGGAGGTCGCCGAGTTGCTCCAACTCTCCCGCGAGACCATCTACGCCGAAGCCCAAGCGGGTCGGCTCCCCGCCCGCAAGGTCGGTCGCGCCTGGCGGTTCTTCCGTCCCGCTGTGTTTGAGTACCTCTACGGCCGAGAACACCAACCAGGCGGCCCGCCCCCCAGCGAATAGCTCCGGCCGACATGGCGCGCAAGCTCGCCTGGATCGCTCCGCTTGCGATCCTGGCCACCCTGCTCGGCCCGCCCCTGCTGATCACCGCCGCGCTCAGCGCCGTGGCCGGAGGCGGCATCGGGCTCGGCGGCTGGGCGCCCACCCAGGAGGCGATCGAGGACATCCCGCCCGACTACCTCGCGCTGTATCAGGCCGCCCCCGCCACATGGTGCGAGGGGCTGCCCTGGCCGGTGCTGGCGGCCGTCGGCAGGATCGAGACCGACCACGGACGCACCCCGTTGCCCGGCGTGACCGACGGAGCGAACTTCGCCGGCGCCGCCGGACCGATGCAGATCGGCATCCGCGGTGCCGCCGGCAACACCTGGGGCGGCGACCCGATCAGGACCGTCCCACCCGAGATCCGCTACGGCGTCGATGGCAACGGCGACGGGACCGCCTCGGTCTACGACCCGGCCGACGCCATCCCCACCGCCGCGGTCTACCTCTGCGACCACGGCGCCCCCGACGACCTCGAAGCCGCCCTGTTCGCCTACAACCGCTCCACCGCCTACGTCCAGGACGTCCTGGACCAGGCCAACCGCTACGGCACCCCCACCGGCGGACTCGGCGCCGTCGGCGGAATCGTCTGCCCCGTCGTCCCGCCCGTGACCTTCACCGACACCTGGGGTGCCCCCCGACCCGGCGGACGAACCCACAGCGGTCAAGACCTCTTCGCCACCTACGGCCAACCCCTCCTCGCCGTCGCGGCCGGCACCATCACCTCCGCCCGCACCGGCGCCGGCCTCGGCGGCACCATCCTCTGGCTCGAGACCGACGACGGCCAGGCCTGGTACTACGCCCACCTCTCCGGCTTCGCCCCCGGCATCGAACAAGGCGTCCGCGTCCTCCAAGGGCAAGTCATCGGCTACAACGGCAACACCGGCAACGCCGCCACCACCCCACCCCACCTCCACATCCAATGGCGCCCCGCCGGCCGCCACACCCCAGACGTCAACCCGTACCCGCTCCTGTCGGCCGCCTGCCCAAGGCCTGTTGGGTAGCTGTCTCCAACCGGGCCCGCGCCCTGAGTCGGAGCGAACCCAAAAAACTCGTCCGAGTCGCCTTGCAGCCGGCGTGGACATCCACTCGTCTAGATCTGCGCTAGGCTGTCCGCACCATGGGCGTGGACAAGCATGCCGACCGGCCACTGTACCTCCAGCTGGCGGACGAGTTGCGCTCTCAGATCGACTCCGGGTCATTGAGCCCCGGGGAGAAGCTCCCATCAGAGAGCGACCTGGTGCGGGAGTTTTCCGTGTCACGAGGGACTGCACGGGAGGCGATCGCCACGCTAAGGAACGAGGGGCGGGTGCGGGTAGAGCACGGGAGGGGAGCCTTCGTTCGTTCCAACGAGGTGGAGCCTCTCCGCAGAGTCGTCACACTGGACGGCAGTTCAGACTCTGTTCTCGACCAACTCGCTGAGTGCGCAACCAGGCGGGAAGCGACGCTGTCCATACGAGATCTTCCCGTGGCGGGGCCCGTTGCCGGACAGGCGGGCGCGCTCCGCCCTCAACACCTCGTGTTTCTGGACGGGCGGCCGACGTGGCTCCTCGGAGTCCGACGCGTGCAGAGCGGCCCCACGACTCCCAGATGGCGAGAATCAGTTACGGGACGTATGCCCACACGAAACGAACGTCGGTTGCTCCAACTGGAAGATGGGGTCCCCCTACTTGAGGTCGCCCGGCAGGCACTCGTCGCAGAGGCCACAATGGAGGAAAGCGTCCTGAGCGCATCAGCTGACCACTTCGTAGCGGTGTACGCCCATGCCTGACGACTTCAGTAAGCATACGGCGTCACCGGAGCTACCTGCCGCTACTCACAAGTGGGGATCACCCGACAAGGTGAAGCTGTACTTGGAACGCTGTCAGGTGGCCACTCCCGACACTCTTGTGCAGCGGACCTGGAAGCTCGCCATGAGTGCCCGCCCTTGGTATTCGTCCGTAGTAGATCTTGGAGCTGGCGACGGCAGGTTCGCCCATCACGGTTCATTCGGGTCATACGTCGGCTACGAGGTCGACCCGCCACTCGACGGCGCACGAATCCCGAGCAATGCGCGAATCCTCCCCGAGTGTGCCTTCAATGCTCAGCCGGGGGCTTACGAGCTGGCCATCGGAAACCCCCCTTTCGTGCGCAATCAGGATCTCCCTGCACGGTGGCGTGAAGGCGCGGCTTCCGCACTTATGAAGAACTGTGGCGTCAGTCCATCTGGCCTCGCCAACGCGTGGCAGTACTTCATGGTTCAGGCCTTGTCCGCCACCACCGCCGATGGGGTCGTCGCACTAATCGTCCCCTACGAATGGGTCACTCGCCCGTCATCAGCGGCCGTTCGGGACCATATCCGGCAGCACAACTGGGGTGTGAGCGTGTATCGCTTGGAGGACTCAACCTTCGATAGTGTCCTCACAACGGCCTCGATAACCATCATCGACAAGTCGGCGTCGGGGTCGTGGGCCTACTTCCTGATGGAGCGCGACGGCACCTATCGACAACTGCAAGCACCTGTGGAAGGCACGTCCGGGGTCCTCGGCTACCGATCTCGGGCACGGCGGCCAGGCGCAAGGCTGAAGCGGGGTCTGAGCCCTGGGAGTCAGAAGGTCTTCACACTGACTGAGGGCGAGCGCATAAGGAACGGACTTAGTAAGCGCGACGTCGTCCCCTGCGTGACAACACTTCGGCACCTGCCAGGCAATGTGACCGATCTCGACAACGCTGCCTGGGCCGACCACTTCAAGGACGCCGGGGCTCGCTGCTGGCTCATCAACACCGAGGGCGAGCCGTCCAAAGAACTGTCTGCCTATCTAGACGCCGTACCCGCAGAGGTACGTGACACGGCAACATGTCGTGCTCGGGACCCTTGGTGGCGCTACAAGCTGCCCGAGATACCGGCCATGCTGGCTTCCCTCACCTTCAAAGGTATGCGGCCGAAAGTGGTCAAGAACACAGTCGCCGTTCGCGCGGTCGGCTCGGCCTCAGGTATTAACAACATTTTGCCAGGCCAACAGGAGAAGCTGCTGAACGTGCTCCTCCAGCTCGACCTACGCGACAGGGTCGTCGCTTATGCACATGGACTGAGAAAGATCGAGGTTGGGCAGTTCAACATGTTGCTCAGCGAGATTCTGGACGACGCGTGAGCGACGAAAGCGTCGTGGACCGTGGGACGGTTTCCTTTTCCGTCGAGAGTCGCTTGCTCAGAGAACTCGGCGAGCGCTTGGTCCGTGAGCCAGAGGTGGCCCTCCTTGAGTTGATCAAGAACGCCTACGACGCGGATGCCACGGTGTGTCGAATAGAGGTGTCCAAGGACCAGATCGTCGTCACCGACGACGGTCACGGTATGACTCTCGCGGAGTTCAAGAGCGGTTGGATGCGAGTGGGGTCGTCCTCGAAGGTAGCGTCCAACCGCACCCGTGTGTTTGGCCGTCCCACGACGGGCGAGAAGGGTATCGGGCGGTTCGCTGTCAGATTTCTAGGGCGGTCACTTGAGCTGACCTCCGTGGCCCGAGTCTCGGATTCGCCGGGGTTTCATCAACTAAGGGCGTCGTTCGACTGGCCGGCCTTTGATAGGGCGGAGGACCTTGGAACTCTCAAGGTTCCCTACGTGGTGCGCGAGCTCGCAGGATCACCGACTGCAGGAACCACCCTTCGGATCGGCCAGATCACCATTGATGTCAAGCGGCTTGACGCGCGCCGGATTCGAACAGGCTCCATCGGGATCCTGTCCCCCCTTAGGCCGCTGTTGCGGGGGTCGCCAAGACAGAAGCAAGCGGCTTCTTCCTCCAATGGGCCTGATCCGGGCTTCTCCCTTGCCCTCTCCGCGCCATCCGATCAGGAGGAAGTGGCCGACCTAGGGGGAGATGTCGCGGAGCAAGTGCTCGAGTCTTACGTACTGCGGGCACAGCTTGAACTCCACAAGGGGCGTCTGACGTTAAGCGTGAAGGGGTCGGAGGGGGTCCAGCAGTTTCATGACCTGTCCATAGACTACGCCACGACACTTCAGCACGTTCGGGCCGACATCCGGTTCTTTCCGCGGCGGAAGGGCGTCTTTAGGGGAGGCACCGTGGCGGGCAACAAGGCGTACCGATGGGTCCGCGACAATGCCGGTGTTGCGGTCTTCGATCGCGGCTTTCGAGTCTCGCCGTACGGAATGCAGAACGACGACTGGCTCAACTTGGATGCGGACGCTGCAACCAACGCCCGCGAGCCGCGATCGACGATCGCAAAGACCTACTTTCCGATGTCTCCCGAGGAAAAAAAGGATACCGCCGAGAACTGGATGCTACGCCTACCCCAGTCTGCCCAGCTCTTGGGCGTTGTAGAGGTGGCTAGCCGGAGACAGACGGAGGGATTCGAAGACGGCCTAGTGCCAGCGGCTGACCGAGAGGGCTTCGTGGACAACGAGGCCTTCCGAGATCTACGCGACTTGATACGCGGGGCGGTTGAGGCCATCGCAGAGGCCGATCGCCGCCTGCAACGTCAGATCGAAGAGCAAGAACGCATCCAAGACCTCGCCGACATCGAGCAGCAGGCGGCAGAAGCGGTTGCCGAGGTGCGAGGCAACCCTTCGCTTGCGCCTGCAGACAAGAGGCGCCTCGAAGCGGCCATTAGCCGGGTGGCGAGGGATGCCAGGCGCAGAGACGAAGCTGCGCAGGAGCAGCGCCAGCGGCTCGAGACCATGAGCCTCCTAGGCGTTGTGGCGGGCTACATGAGTCACGAGTTCGGGACCGCCCTCGCCGAGCTAAGGACCGCCATCGACCTACTTGCAAACTTGGAGGAAGCAGACGGCAAGGTCGAGCAGATCCAGCAGGTGCTCGAGGACAAGGTGCGAGTACTCGAAGACTTCGTCTCCTATTCAACCGGCTACGTTCAAGGAGCTGCAGACGCTCCAGACCGGCCATACCCTGCTAGACCCCGCGTTCGGCAGGTTGTTAGGACGTTCGGAGAGTACGCCCAAGAACGCCGCATTACCGTCGACGTCCAGATCCCGCCTGAGGTGATGGCTCCGCTCGTCCCCGTCTCGCTCTATAGCGGTGTGGCCCTGAATCTGTACTCGAATGCCCTCAAGGCGATTACGGCCCGCCGCGATGAGAATGAACGGCGCATCGCCTTTCGTGCCTGGAACGAGCCGGACGCACACTATCTCCAGGTCTCTGACACCGGCACGGGCATACCGAGGACCCTCCGTGAACGGGTCTTCGACCCACTGTTCACGACGACGGCATCCAATGCCGACCCCTTGGGTTCGGGCCTCGGCCTCGGGCTGGCCCTCGTCCGGAGAGCGGTGGAGGCCTTCGGGGGGAGAGCGGCGGTCGTTGACCCCCCTCCGGGTTTCACCACGTGTATAGAAGTCCGACTTCCAGTGCAGGGTGGTAGCGACGAATGAGAATCCTGGTGATCGACGATGAGGCCGGCCACGCCCATAGCTTGGCAACGGCCATCTCGGCCATGCCTTCCGCGGAGCCAGTAGACGTTGCCACATGGGTTCCCCAGGGGGAGGACCCCGAAGAACGTTTCGATGCTGAGGCAACTGCAGACACGACCCTCGTCGTGACTGACTACGACCTGTCCAAGGGCACGCTCGGCCTGTTCGGCTCTACTATTGTCGACTGGTGCCAGGAGCGCCTCCTTCCATGCGCCGACTTCTCTAGGGGTCGGCCCAGACGAACCCCGTCCCAGCCGGACCTGTTCGAACTCAAGATCCCCACCCGGACCGTTCAGGAAGGTGCGCAAGAGGCGATCTCCTTGGCACGGGGGTTCACAGCCGTCTTCGGGAGTCTCGGGGACATGAGCCAGATGGATAGCCCAAGCAACGCTCTGGCACACGCAATGGACGCCGAAGACCTGGAGCCGGAGCTCTCGCAGTACTTCACGCGCCTTGGGTCCGTCGGTCCTGGCGTACGTGAGCACCTGCACCACGGCCTGGCGGCTGACGCTCGATCGACTCTCCTGCGGCGCGCAATGACCTACGTGGTTGGTCACGTCCTGCGCAATGCCGTTCTGGGGTTCCCCGGGCCATTGATGCATCTCCCAGGCCTCTCAGCGTATGTCGGCACAAGCCCAGATGAGACTGAGGTGTTGAAACGTGTGTTCACCTCCGCCCTCTACGAGGGTCCGTTCGCCGATTTCCAATCGTACTACTGGCGCCATAAGGTTGATGATAAACTCGAGCAAATCTCCACGCACGTTCCGCCTACCGAGGAGGAGCGCTGGGCAAGGTCCGTGCTTGAGGCTCACCTCGACCGCAGTCTCGCGGCCCACACATGCCAACGCGAGGGCTGCGACGGGATCAATGGCGGCTTCTGGTGTCCCTACACCAATCGGGCCGTCTGCGCCAGGGCAGATTGTTCCGTCACCTCGGACAGTTGGATCCCCAGGGGGGCCACTCTGACGCGAATTGAGCGCGACTACTTTGATGAGTGGGCACCCATCCTCGGGTACTGACCAGATGGCCGATTCACATGTTCGAAAGCTCAACGACAGATTCAGGGAAACGTGGGTGAGATTCCAGACGCACATTGCCGGTATGTCGTCGTCTGCGGACATCCAGCCCGCCAGACCTGAGGAGGTGTTCGTTGTGCGTCAGGGAACCGGAGGCTCACTATCGGTAGATGTTCGTCCGTTCGTGGTGTTGGTCCCGTGGGATGCTGGCAGCAGGCACCACAACCTGTATGTCCTGGTGAGGGGCCGCCTCGAGGTAGCCCCCGAGCCGGAAAGTAGGTTCTCAACCATCGACTTCGGAACCGAAGTCGCCTACCTCAAGAAGGACGGGAGAGGGTTCCGTCACGTATTCGGCATTCACTACGACCTTGACGCGAGCTACGCTCACCCGCTCTTCCATTCGCAGACCAGGTCCATGATGCGAGTTGTTGAGGAGTCTCGCGGCAGCCTCCCATTTCAGCTTGATGGCGTTGACTGGAGCCGGACCGAGGACCACATGGAGGGGATTGCTCGCCATATTCGTGTGCCAACTGCCCAGATGGACGCACTGTCTGTAGTCCTGCAGATCGCGGCAGATCACTTGACAGACCAGAAGTCCGTCAGAGGCGTGCGCAGTCACTTCCAACAGCTTGAGCAAACGACCCATTGGCTTCGTGGCGCGGGCTATCGGTTCCCCACCTTGGCCACGGCTGAGGCATCGCAGTGCTTTCGATCTCGACACTGGTATCTCGACCGAGGAGATGAGTCGCCCCACGCCGGCGATTGAACCGCTCGCCCGTCGCCGCGGAGTTCCACGTGGAGGCTGCGGCTCACCGCGGTCCGCCCCACGGACGCTGGTGGGCTGCTGATCGGGCGGCCACAAGAGCCAACAGCCTTTCGTCGGAGTCGGCGGCTGCGGTGCCCAGGAGGTCGACCAGGGCGGCCACGGACAGGCCGTGAACGGCTCCGAGGGTGCGGAGGGCGTCGCGGGACTGGCGGGTGATGCGGGCGCTGATGCGCACAGACGCCTCTGCCGGGGCAGGCCGAGCGGGTTGGGCGGGTGCCGGCTCGGCCTCAGGGGTGTCGGGGGTCTGGACGCGGGGGATTCCTTCGGCGGCGCGGGTGGCGATGATGGCGGCGCGTTGACGGTCGACCATCACGTCCCCTCTCGCAGCGCTTGGAGTTCGTCGGCCACCTTGGCGTAGAGGGCCACTGCCTCCTTGTCCACTGAGCTGCCCTCTGCCCAGGCGAACAGCTCTCGCAGGGGGATCTCGGTGTCGAGCACGGCCACACCGGAGGCGTCCAGGGCCTCGCGGTAGGCCGTCCTGGCGATCGTGCCCGCGCGGGTCTGGGTCAGGAGGACGGCGAGGACCAGGTCGAGGTCGTGCTCGCCGGCGAGTTCGACCACGAGTTCGCGGGTCGGCTTGACCCGGCGGGTGTCAGGCGCCGTCGGACGGCAGGGGACCACGATGCAGTCCGCCGCGCGGATGGCGGAGCGGACGACCCGGTGGTCGGCAGCCGCGGGCGGGCAGTCGATGACCATGACGTCCCAGCCGGCGGCGAGGGTGTCGATCTCGGTGTGCAGCGTCGGGGAGGCCCGGCCGAGGACTGCCCATGGCAGGGGCTCCTCCACCTCGGCACAGTCCGACGCCCAGGCGACGGCGGATCCCTGGGGGTCGGCGTCGATGACCACCGCCCGTTCGCCGCGGCCATGCCAGGCCGCGGCCAGGTGCATCGCGGTCGTGGTCTTGCCCGATCCGCCCTTGAGATTGACCACCGCAACGACCCAGGCCCTCCCCGACCCGACCGCCGTCGCAGACGCGTTGGCTGGCGTCTCATGCACGTCCAGCGCATGACGCGCAGGGTGCACGGCTTGCGTGCCATGCGCGTGCTGCGCGAGGCGCGCCAGTGGCGCGACCGGCGCATGTGGCGCGACTTGCTCGGCCGGCACGTCTGCCTCCTCATGCGGGGCCGCGCCGGCGCCCAGGATCTCGCGGTCCTCTGCGTCGCCCACGAGATTGCTCCGGCGCGCATCTGGCGCCGGTTGCGCATCTGGCGCGTCATGCGCAACTCGCGCTTGGTGTGCCGCACGTGCGCGACGCGCCTGACGGGCAACACGTGCGGCTGCAGCGACTCGAACGTCTGGCGCGTGTGGCGCCATTTGACCTGACATGGGACCCTCCTTGCCTAGTTGACAACTCGTCTGGACGAGTAGATGATAACATCTCCAGCCGGGCGGCGGTCCGAGTCGTCCACAGCCCAAGGAGCCCTCAGATGTCACATGCCCCTGTCGACCTCGCACCCAGCGACCGAACCTCGACAGTCGATCCGACCCTGACCGTCGATGAGCTGCTCCGTGCCCTCAACGGGCTCCCGGCCTTCCTCAGCGTCGCCGAAGCCGGAGACCTCATGGGGCTGTCCCGGTCCGCCGCCTACCGCGCCGCGGACCGCGGGGAACTCCCGACCGTTCGACTCTCGGGCCGACTCCGCGTCCCGATCGGTGCGCTCCTGAGCCTCATGGGCCTGATCGAGCCAGCCGCCGGGGACCACACCACCTGGGCTCGAGCGGCCACCACGCGAGGGGCCTGACCGTTGTCCACAGCCGCCCGAAGTAGCTCCGTCGTGGCCCTCCGCCCGCGAGCACGGTGATTCGATGACTGGCTCTGTCTCCAAGTACCTGACCGACACCGGCAAGGAGCGCTGGCGCGCCCGGTGGGACGTCCCGCTCGGCATCGACGGCAAGCGTCGCCAACGCAACAAGTCCGGCTTCCACACCAAGCGAGCGGCCGAGCGGTTCCTCCGCGAGCAGCTCGCCCACCTCGACCAGGGCATCCACACCAACGCCGGACGCCAGACTCTCGGCGACTACCTCGAGGGGTGGCTGCGCACCAAGCGACTGCGACCCACCACGAAGGACAACTACCGGACCTGCCTGCTGGTCCACGTGTTTCCCCGCATCGGCGGGGTCGACCTGGGCACCGTCGATCACCATCTTCTCGACCGGCTGTACCGAGAACTCGAAACCCAGGGCAAGGCCGCCGGCAAGTGCCGCACGGCGGGCGTCACCTGCCCGGCCAACCGCTGCCGACCCGACCGCCACGAGGGGCTGTCGACCAAGTCGGTTCAGCTGGTCCACGGCGCGATGCGGGTGGCGCTGCAGGACGCGGTCCGCGACGGCCTCCTCCCCCGCAACCCGGCCGACCTCGCCCAGGCGCCACGGCGCACGTCGGCCCAACGGCGCGTCACCTCCGAACAGATCTGGACCGAGGCCCAGGCCCACCACTTCCTCACCGCCACCGCCGGCGACGACCTGAACCCCTTGTGGGTCCTCGCGCTCAGCACCGGTCTTCGCCGCGCCGAACTGGTCGGCCTGCGCTGGCGGCACCTCGCTGCCGACGTCACCACCCTGGAGATCCACGAGACCACCACCGTCGTCCGTGGCCAGACCGTCCCCAGCCAGGGCAAGACCTCAGCCGCACACCGCCGCATCCACCTGGACCATCCCGTCCCGGAGGTCCTCCGCGCCCACCGCGCCGCCCAGGAGCGCCGTCACGGACCGCCCACGCCCGACAGCCCGGTCTTCACCGACCGCCACGGCCGGCCCCTACACCCCGGACGACTCACCAAGGCCTTCCAGCGCCTCGCCGAAGGGCACGGGCTGCCAACCATCGGGCTGCACGGCCTCCGCCACACCGCAGCCACCGTGATGCTCAACAACGGCGTCGGCGTCCACCTGGTGGCCAACCGCCTCGGCCACGCCGACGCCTCCACCACCCTCAGCGTCTACGTCCACGTGATGCCCAGCGACGACCGCATCGCCGCGGCCGCGATCAGCGCCGCGCTGTTCCCGTCCGCTGTGTCATCCCGTGTCATCCCAGCGAGTCCCGCCGCGGACGTGTCAGGTTCGTGTCAGGTCTCGCCCGTCAACACCGAACAAGGAGAGCCAGATGCCCGGTAGAAGTCCCGTGTTTCCGCAGGTCAGGGGCGTGTTGAGAGTAGTGGTGGGCGAGGGGGGACTTGAACCCCCATGTCCGAAGACACACGGACCTGAACCGTGCGCGTCTGCCAATTCCGCCACTCGCCCGTGGCTCCTCGGCGTGAGGAACGGTGAGTGTAGCGGGGGCGCCGCATCTTGGCCACCGGGGGGGTGTCCGGTCAGCCGAGGGGGCTGGGCGTAGGCTGAGGCTCGTGGACGCCGCGGAGATCGCGAGGGTGCTCGGCCCGCTCGCCGAGCGTACGGCCGGCCTCCGGCTGCTCCTCCTCGTGGGCAGCCGTGCCCGTGGGGACGCCCACAGCGGCAGCGACATCGACCTGGCCTACCTCGCCGACGACGACCTGGACCTCGGGACGTTCATCGGGGAGGTGACCATGGCGTTGGGTACCGACGACGTGGATGTCAGCGAGCTCGCTCGCGCCAACGCGCTCTACCGCTTCCGCGCCGCCGACGATGGCATCCGCATCCATGGGGAACCTGAGGTCCACGATGACTTCCGGTTCCGCGCGGTGTCGTTCTGGTGCGACGCCGGTCCCATCATCCGCGCCGGTTACGCCGAGACGCTGGCGAACCTGGGATGACGCTGGACGAGCTGCGCCTGGCCGAGAAGGCGGCCGCGGTCGAGCGCCACCTCGCTCGCGTGGCCGAGCGCCTGCCGTCCCCCGAAGAACCGCTGAGCCCGGCCACCGACGCCAGCGACGCCGTGATCCTCCACCTCTGGCAGGCGACGCAGCTGGTCATCGACGTCGCCCTGGCCCTGGCGCTGCGGGCGACGGGTTCAGCGCCCGCAACCTACGCCGACGCCTTCCGCGTGCTGGGCGCCGAGGGCCTCCTCGAGGACGACCTGGCGGCGCGCCTGGTCCGAGCGGCAGGCTTCCGCAACGTCCTGGTCCACGCCTATGAGGACCTCGACATGTCCCGCGTCCGCGCGGCGGCGACGCATGGTCCCGCGGACCTGCGGGCCTTCCTGAGGGCGGCGCGGGACGCGCTGACGTCCTGACCAACCAGCCGCACGGGCGCGGAACCATCGTGGGGCTGTCGACGTCAGACCGGGCATGACCACCCTCCTGCGAACCTCGCTGCTGCTCGTCCTCCTCCTCTCCCTCTCCGCCTGCGCCGACGCGGAGCTGGCGACGGGGTCAGGCGCCCCCGACGTCGAGGTCGGCAGCGAGTCCGAGGCGCCCATCCCCGTCGAGCCCGACGGCGGCATCGGCGACGGCGCCGGCCCGCTGGGCACCGACAGCCCGATCCCGGTCGAGGGGGACGGCGGCATCGGTGGGGAGGTCCCGCCGTCGGACGGCACCGCGCCCACCTTCGGGGTCAGCTCCGAGACCGACTCGCTGTCCGCCGAGCCGTTCTCCTACTGCTGGACCGACCCGGACGCCGGCTCGGGCGTGTGCGCCGATGGCCTGCCCGACGCGTCCCTGCATCCGATCACCGTCGCCGACCAGCTGGTCGTCACCTACGAGCCGGGCACCCTCAGCGCGACGGTCCAGGACGGCTCGGCCGAGGGGATCGTCCTGCCCGTGGACGCCGAGAACCCGGGCGTCAACCTCGTCGACACCAGCGGCCTGCCCGCCGGCGAGCACGTGCTGGACCTCTTCTGGTCCGGCGAGCAGGGCGACGCCGCCACCCAGCTCGCCCTCACCGTCGCCCGCTGAGATGGGGCAAAGTCGCCTCAGGTTGAGCCGGGCCGGCGGGGTCAGCTGAGGAGGGCGACGAGGTCATCGCCGATGACGGCGGTGCCGCCGAGGGCGGTGACCTGGCTGGTGGAGGCGCGCTGGGCGCGGGCGTAGGCGAAGGCGGCGCCGGGCAGCTCGGGGGCCCGGCCCCGCACCAGCGCGACCACCCCGCCGACGGAGTCGGCCAGGGCCCCGCCGACCAGGCTGTCGGGGAAGTTCTCCCCCGTCGCCAGCAGCAGGTGGTCGCCGTACAGGCCGACCTCGCGGGCGTGGCGCAGGACCTGCTCCGCGGTGGCGTAGCGCTCGGCGCCCCACACCCGCTCCGCCGACGGCAGCGCCGCCAGGACGCCGTCGGACACCACGGCGGTCCCGCCGATGACCACGACCGACTCGGCCCCCTCCAGCACCCTCGCGGTCGCCTCGGGGATCGCGTCACGGGTCACCATCAGGATCGGGGTCCCGGTCCGGGCGGCCACGCCGGCGATCGACACGGCGTCGGGGAAGTTCTCCCCCGACACCACGTAGGCGTCGGGCACCTCACCCGGCACCGGCGCGAGCCGGCCCGACCCGGCCGCCCGCAGGCGACCGAGCTCGGCCGCGACCGCCTCACCGACGGCGTAGGGGTCACCGGTCCCGACGCGGCCGACCTGCAGTGCCGCGCCGCGCAGGTCCTCCAGCACCGCCTCGGGCACACCGGAGCCGACCACGAGGACCTCGCGGACGTCGAGGCGGTCCAGCTCGGCCCGGGTCACCGGCGCCAGCGCCCCCGACCCGAGCGACCCGTCGACCAGCAGCAGCGGCGCGTCCAGGGCCCCGGCCAGCGGGTTGGCCAGCAGCGCGTCGTGGTACCCGCCGGCGTCGGCCAGCACCGCCACATCCGACCCGGACGGGAACCCGGCCTGCGAGGCCGCGACGGCGGTCTCGATGCGGGTCGCCCCGCCGGCCCTGGTGACCAGCAGCGGCACGGGCGCGTCGAAGCCGACGACGTGGATGTAGCTGCCGCGGTCCATGTACGGCTGGGTCGAGGACGGGCCGGTGACGCCGGTCAGGCTGGACACGTCGGAGGTGTGGGTGGTCCGCCGCCACGTCGAGGGGTCGGCGCCGTAGGTGGCGGTCAGGTCCGCCAGGGCGTCCTCGACGGCCCCGACGACGACGGCGTCCACGTCACGGCCGTCCAGGTAGTCCCGGGAGGTGGCCAGCGCCGAGGAGCTCGGGCGCAGCACCCGCAGCAGCAGGTTGTGGGCCGGCGACATGTCGTAGCGGTGCGACCCGACGCCGAGCTGGCGGGTGAACAGGTCGTCGGCCTCCCGGCCGGGCCACTCGTCGGCGAAGACGTCGGCGAGCAGGGCCTCCAGCACCGCCTCGAAGGCGGTCGCCGCCGGCCCGTCGGTGCCATCCTCGACCGAGGAGGTGCCCAGCGACTCGGTGAAGGTCGTGGAGGACCCGGGCGGGTCGTAGTGACGACGGTTCCACGCGGCGAGCAGGTCGCGCAGCGGCGCGAGGTCGGGTTCGTCGGCGATGGCGTCGAGGATGATCGGCAGGAACGGGGTCGCCCGCGGGTCACGCAGGCCCGCCTCGACCTCGAGGTCCTGCAGCGTGGCGAAGGTGTGATCGTCGGTGCGCCGCAGCAGCTCCAGGGCGTTGGAGACCCGCTGCACCGCCCCGCCGGGCCGCGACGTCGAGCCGACGCCGATCCCGTCCAGCCAGTCGTGGGCCGGCTTGTTGTTCCAGTTGGCGAGGAACCCCTGCGCCGGGTCGACGCTGTGGGGCAGGTCCTCGAACGGCAGGATCTCACCGAAGTCCGCCGACCCGTCACCGGGCATCGGCAGGCGCAGGTCCCAGTCCGGGCGCTCGCGGTGGATGCCGGGGTGCCAGAAGGCGATGTGGCCGTCGGCGTCGGCGTAGGTGGTGTTCTCGTTCCAGGTGACCTGGCGCATGGCGGCCTCGAAGTCCTCCAGGTCCTTGGCCCGGTTCCAGGCGAGCACCCCCTCGACGGTGTCGGCCTCCTCACCGAACATCTGGTACTGCACCGAGCGGGCCAGCCGCTCACCGTCGCCGGCCTCCTCGGCCACGATCGGCCCGTGGACGGTGCGGCAGACCACGACGTCCTCGCTGCGCAGCGGCGGGCCGACGGGGAGGGCCCCGGCGGCGGCCTCGCGGAAGGGGATGGTCTCGGTCCGGCAGTCGGCGGCCTTCCACTCGCCGTCGTGGCGGTACTCGAGGTCCATGCCGCTGCCGCGGACGGTCTCGATGAAGCTGTCGATGGTCTTGGAGTAGCCGGTCGTCAGCGCCCAGGCGACCCGGTCGGTGTAGCCGATCCCGACGGTCGGCAGGGCGGGGACGCTGGCGCCGCGGGCGTCATAGCCGCCGCCGTGGACCTCCAGCTCAACCAGGAGGCTCGGGTAGGAGTAGCCCAGCTGCGGGCCGGACAGCAGCAGCGCGTTGCCGTCGGCGGTCTGCGACGGCCCGACCGCGACGGCGATGGAGCCGCCGTGCAGCTGCTGGCCGAACGCGATCAGCGCCTCGGTCGGGGTCTGGCCGACCGTCAGCGCCGACGGTGGGCCGGCGGGCACGCCGCCGGACCCACGGGTCTCGGCCTCGCTTGAGGCGGCAGGGGCTGCGGCGGCGGCGCTGGCGGGCACGTCCAGGGAGGCGGGGTCCGGGTAGGCGCCGGTCCCCTGGCCCTCGGCGAGCTCCAGCGGGAGGGTGGCCGCGTAGTCCGCCGCCGTCTGGAACGCCGCGTCGAGGGCGTCCGGGTCGGTGGCGAACGGGGCGTTGGGGAACGTCCCCTCCTCACGGGGCACGGTGACGACCGCGTCGTCATCCTGCTGCCAGACCAGGTCGGTGAAGACACCCCGGCCGGCCTCCTCACCCAGCGCGGCCTCCAGGTCGCGGAGCAGCGCGACGTTCTCCATCTCCTGCCCGCCCTCGGAGGCGACGGTGCGGGTGATCAGCACGCCGGCCGCCATCACGTCGATGAGGTCCAGCGGCTCGGGGGTGGTCGACAGCAGCGCGTACTCCACCGGGAGCAGGCTGGGGTCGGCCAGGACCTCCTCGATCCAGGCGTTGGCGCCCGCGGCGTACCCCCCGAAGGCGTCCTGGGCATCGGCGGACAGCCCGTCGAACATCGCCAGGTACTCCTCCTCGGAGTAGCCGAGCGTGCGGGTCATGACGTCGTCGGACACCCCGTAGGCGCCGACGAGCTCGGCGTAGGTGCCGCGGCCGAGGCGACGGACGGCGTCCATGAGGAACAGCCGGATCTGGGCGATCGCGTACCCGGCGCCGTACCAGACGTCGTACCCGGTGTCGCCGTGGATGGCCGGCACGCCGAAGGCGTCCCAGTGGATGCGGACCGCCCCGTCGAGCAGGGTCTCGCTGCGCACGGCGTCGGCCGGGTCGAGGAAGCCCTGCCCGGCGTAGCCCTCCAGGCCCCAGTACAGGTCGGTCTGGTCATCGAGGTTGTCGCCGTAGCTGCCGCCGACGGTCCCGGCCGCCTGGCCGTCGACCGACACGAAGCCGCTGTTGCCGGGCGGCAGGAGCGAGACGGCCTCGCCCTCCATCGGCGGCGCCGGGTCGACGGGCGGGTCCTGCGCGGCCGCCGGGGTGAGGGCGGTGGCGAGGAGGCACAGGCAGGACAGGATGACGAGGAGGCGCCGCATGCCCGCCGATGGTGACAGACCGGCGGCCCTGTGCCCGCAACGAGGGGCAGATTTGCCGATCGTCACGGCCGACGACGGCCGGCGGACGCGACCAGGGGCAAATCTGCCGATGGTTGGGGACCACGACGCCGCCCGACCACCACGAGGGGCAGATTCGCCGATCGTGGGCGGCCGAGGTCGAGGAGGTCGTACCATTCGGGGCGGGGGCGCTGCTTCGCCGGCCGTATGCGCCCAACGCAACCGCCATGCCTCGTTTCGCATTCGCCATCCCCTTCCTCCCCGCGGAGGCGGAGCGTGCCCGCGAGGCGGCGGCGCAGATCTCCGCCGCCCGCGCCGGGGAGCACCGCAGCTACCTCCTGGACCGCCGCATCTACAAGGAGCGGTGGTGGCTGCAGACCGGCCGCGGGTCCCCTCCCCTCTCCCTCACCCTCTGGGACTGCGACGACATCACCGCCGTCACCGCGCCCTCCGAGCGCGGCGGCACCAGCCACGAGCGCTGGGTCGCCGAGGAGATCCTGGTCGCCACCCACGGCGTCGACCCGCGCACCTTCACCCTCCCCATCCCCGAGCTGCTGTCGGGCACCACCATCCGGGCCACCGCCGCCTCGGAGACCCAGACCATGTTCGCGCTGCCGATCCCCGAGGAGGGCCTGGACGCGGTCCGCACCCTCATCACCCGGGTCGAGCAGGGCGACCTGGCCGACGCCCACCAGCAGTTCCTCGCCGACGCCTCGGTCCACGAGGAGTGGATCTGGCTGCAGCCGCCCACCGAGCGCGCACCGGCGCTGCTGCTGGTGCACTGGATCGGCGACGACCTCGACGACGCGTGGCAGCGACTGACATTCGTGGGCACCGACCCCTACGCGCGCGTGCTGCACCAGGCCCTGTTCACCCGCCTCGTCGGGATCCCGCCCGACGACGTCGCCCGCTGGCACATCGAGCAGCTGTCGGTCATGCACGTGCGGCGCAGCGACGGGGAGGACCGCTCACGCCGTCGGCTGGGGCAGCGGTTCTTCCGCAGCGTGCTCGGGGGCAACGTCGACTCGCTGGCCCGCACGCTGGACTCCCGGGTCAGCCTGCACGCCAACGGGCTGTCGGTGGAGGGGATCGCCGCGGTGTGCGATGCGCTGGTCGCGGTGCTGGGTGACCCGGCCGAGCTGTCGGCCACCGACATCCTCATCGGGGAGACCC
>JACLAD010000027.1_pt1 | contig 23219 bp, 29 predicted proteins | sample 8027901 | NCBI WGS metagenome assembly JACLAD01 (sample SAMN15725071, study PRJNA655200) | protist metagenome | isolation source: fluorescence activated cell sorting (FACS) single amplified genomes of... | place: Spain: Blaines Bay Microbial Observatory, Mediterranean Sea | collected 2016-07-05 | reverse complement strand
CCGAGAAGAAGAAAAAAGGTAAGGTGAGGTCCATCGCCGTAGGTCCAGATCGATCTGATGATAGTTCGGAACCTCGAAAGAAATCGCGAAAAGAGCCTAGAAAGATTATTAGAGAGCCCACCGTAGAAAAGGACATGGCTAGTAATTACATATTTCATCGAAATCTAAAATGTTTTTGTTGCATTCTTGGTGTGGTTGTAACATTTTCTTCGTTGAATTGTGCAGGTCTATCTATGGCCGAACCGAAGGAAAAAGAGAAGGACAAAGAGAAGGAGAAAGAAAAGGAAAAGGAGAAAGTTGTGAAAAAGCCGAGGCCTAGAATATCTTTAGCGCCAGCCGCAGGGGCTCATGGTCCAACTGCATCACTGTTCCAAAATGCACTTGGTATAGTTAGGGATAAGACTAGATCTAGAAGTACGACGCAGAAGCGGGGGCGGGAGAGTGGAGGTGCTACTTTGAAACCGGCCCCGGTGATTTTGTCTAGTGGGTCCGAGCCGAGAGGCAGGTTTGACACAGTTGATATAGATAGCGATTCTGATGACGGGATGGAGTCGGCTGTATCGCGGAAAGTTCCTAGTAGAGGGGGTGCTAGCCATTCGGTGCTGAAACCAGATCTTAGCCCGGCAATGGAGGTCATGTCGTCTAGTTGTCCGGATGATACTGAAGAAGATGATGAGGACGGACCTAGTACGAAAAAGCGGAAGACGTCGTCGGGGGTGAGGGAGTTCAGGCCCAACACAAATTCTTTGGCCATGATCATTCGCGGACAGGTAGTTTTATTTTTCTCGACCACTATTTATCTTCAAGGTTTCATTCGCGCAGCCCAGGTATTCCTGGACCATCAATGGAATTGGGCGAGACGTTCGTCGCGTTGAAAGTCCTGCCGCAGTATCGCACGAGTGGGTGAAACACCTCAAGAACAACCTCGCAGACCACCAAAATCCATTACCCCCTTTGCAACTGGCCATGTTTCTGGTAGCCGTCGCGGCGCTCTGCATTTTCCATCCCCCTGTTCATGTGTCTCTGTTTTGTTTCGTTGCAAAGATTCGCACTAACGACCGTTTGGATAATGAGCAGCTCGACAAGGCACAGAAGCAGTTCGACGACTACCATTTACAAAGGGACATCAAGGCTGCCGCACCAGCGGATGGCCACCGTGCCAGCGTCAAACTTATGACCGCATTTCTCTCAGGTAATCACATTATCTTCAAACCTTCGTCAAAAAAATGTTTGCTGATCAAAATCGTATTTTTTACAATATCATAGGTCGGGAAGAGGCAGCAGCACCACCTAGGTTGTCCACCAAATCGGGCCGATCCCGCGCCAGTGCGGCTGAGAGTGCAAACAGGTAAAATAATTCAACAAGTTATTTTAAAACAAACAATACATACAAAATTTTGTACAAAGTGTGTATGTTTTTGTTTAACATTGTTATTACAGGGCGGCGCAAAGGCTTGCTGAGCTGGCTGCTGAGGACGAAGAGGAGTTTGGTCACCCCCCGCACGTTTTGAGGAGCACCATACGCGGCAGCAGTCGTATGCATGGATTTTGAAAGGAACGTCGATAACGCAAAAACGCACCATGTACAGTTGGTCGGGCTAGTACATCATTTTTGATTATTTATAAAGTTGACATCATGTCATGTCAATCAGAACATTGTTTGGAATTATTTACATTCGTAATTTATTGATATCAACAACAAATCTACATTGATTACCAGTCTGTCATATGTTGTGAAAAATGTTGGGAATCGTCACGTTGGAAACATGCTGCAGTATTTCAAATGTGTGTGTTTTACATTGTATTGTTATATCCCCGTGTTTTGTTTCTCTCCTCTCATATTTCCATTCTCCAAAAATTCTGTCCTATAAGATTTTGATTTTTCCAGCTGTGTATTTACAAATTACAAAGTGGTAAGCCATGCCGAACCTGGAACGTATGAATTCTAGCGATTCGAAGGAGTGGCGAGAAGTTAGCAGGCCTTTCAATTCCACCCTGCCGCGTGCGCGTGTAACATTTCTTTTTATCATTTCAACAAGAAAAATCATGTTTCATATTTGTTTGTTGCATCAAATTATAGATTATGCAATTTTCGGACCAGTGTTGGGGGCCACATTCTTTCTTACCCATGGATCTAGTACCGACAAACCGTTCGGATGAACGCCGCCTGTAGTTTTCATTTTCAACGTACTTTTTTTAGTATGTCAAGAAGATTGTAAACAATTTGTTTTGTAAAAAATGTCATCAGGAGGATAGCAAGGGAGAAAAAGCGGCAGGAATGGGCTAAGTTTCACGAGCGCACGAGACAGATAAAATCTCGGCATAAGGGCAAGAAAAAGAAACGACATATGAGCGTGGTTGAAGAAAGTGACGGAGGGGGGCTACAGGCCTTGGCGCGTATGTTTGGAAGGTATGATCCAACAAATTTATCACAAAATCCAAAACGTATCCACGATTTTGTTTTTGTAAAACAATGGTAGCGGGCACAAGTCGCTCACTAGTCAAAAACGAGCCTCTTCTGAAGATATTTTCTTTGCTGCGGCGACTGCGTTATTGTCTAGAAAACACGATGAAGTAACAACAGTGAGCAAACATTTTTTTTCATGCGACAACAATGTTTGTTAGTGTTTTTTGGTTCTTTTGTAAATCAAACAAATCAAACAATAGGAGGCACAAGAAAGTGACCAGAGAACGAGTGTACAATTTGAGGGCATTTCGGCTACCGATAACATGTCCGCAACCACATTTACCTTCCAAAATCTCGCACAAAGAGCGCTTTCGCAGTCTTCCGGTAGAAAATCGAATGCGAGTAGTTCATTTGGTGGCAATAATTCAAGCCCCCTCGCGAGTATGATTGGGCAGATCAATATTAGCAGCCCGAAATCCCAAATCACAGGTAATTCCATTCTCAGAAATTAATTTCTCACCAAACATTTTCTGGTCAAAATTTCGCCATATTTGTTGAATTTCAAAAAAAAACGTTTTTACAGATGAAGCGGTGCTGTCTTCGCAGTCGTCTCCAAAATCGCAAAACCAGTACGAAAAACATGCAGGTCTAATGGCAACGCGAATCATGACCCAGGCTACCAACAACGCTACAAGTCAATCTACCAAAACCTAACAACACCTTTCATTTTTCTTGGCATCTTCATGTTGTAATTTTTGTAACGACGTCGTACACGATTGCTCATTGGTGCATTTTTTACACAATCAATTTGTCATCAACATAAACATCTCATATCAAACCATTTTCAATACCAACAAAATTTGATGTCAAAAAAATAATACAAAATCGTGAAAATGTTTGGACAAGATGAGTCAGTACAGACAGGTCCCCATTACCAAAAACCTGTGGGGCGCCGAGCAACGATGTATGTTTTGAAAAATGTTAACGCAAAGCAAACATTTTTTGGTACATTTAACGCTTTTGGTGTTGTTTTGTAGGTTGTTATCGTAACGTAGAGCTCGCGGAGGAGGAGGTAGATGCGTACTCTTTCAGAAATCCTCTCCTCGATGGCCCCGACATATCCCCCACTACCAAGTCATTATCCGTTCTAGTAACAGGCGACCAAAATGCAGGAAAAACAACGTTTCTACATTGTTTCTGCAATCAGGATGATGCTAATTTTACTAGGCTACTTAGTTTTCTACCTATCCTTTCATGCGAGTTTGTGAACATGTTCATAAAACATAAGGATAAGGTGGATATGGATGAGCTACCGTTTTTAGATACGCATATAGCCCGCACCATAGTAACCTTGTCCAATGAGCATTTCCGCCATTTTTGTAACGAGTTCAAACTGCCCTCCCTGGCCGCCGCATTGCCTGAGTCTACAAGACAAGTCGTACAATATAATTTCTTTTTTTCTAACATATTTTCAATTCGTTTGATTTTGATATGTTTTTGTATGAAAAAAATGTTAGATGGTTGATTTTCTAGAGCTAGGTGGGGATCATTTAGATATCATGATTGAAAAGAAGAATGATCCTGATTTTCAAGGCGGTGAAGTCGGTATTGCGCAAGTGGTATTAGATGAGATGTTGGTGAGGAATATGAATATGATTCAGAAGCAGTTTTTTAAATGCCGCCGTGTGTTGTATTTCGTCAACATGACTACCTTATTTACAACTGATTTCAAGACTATAAGGAGTTCGGAGCTATTGAAACTGATGGAAAGGATCATTTTTCTTGCGGTCAACGCCACGGATCCTACACAGCCGTGTGGGTTGTACGAGTCATTACTGATTTACAAAAATTGCTAGGGATGGGGTGGCGTTGTTGTCGTCAGCGAGCACCAAAATGACCAGGATCTGGGCGTCAGCTGGGGGCATCTGGGCGTCAGCTGGGGGCATCTGGGCGTCAGCTGGGGGCATCTGGGCCTCAGCTCTTCTGCGTGATATCTCATATAAGGCTTCCCTCAAATTTCCTTTTGATATCCCGTTGAATAATATATACAAAAGTCAATTTGGGGTATATACATATGGGAACATGTATCTATCACCGTAGCCATTTTGGCTCAAGGTAACCATCGGGTGATGCGTTCGCGCAACCCTTTTTGTTTTTTTTCACGTGCGTTCGAATCCCGCGACCAGATTCTTTTTTATTTATTTTTTTACCCCACAAAAATAAGGGTAGATGCTGCCAAAATTTGGCCCAGCAAAAAATTCAATGAACAAAAGTTTTCGACGCAACAGATTTTTTATTTTTGTGTAATGTTATAGGTTGTTATTCTGTTCACGTCTGCCTGATGCTATAGATAGCGATTTTGATTACAAAAGCGCGGATGGAGTAGGCAATGGCGTCATAGACCAACTACAAACGAAAATGAAAGTCGATCATATAGGTGAGCAGTCAACGTATACGTTTTCAGAATTCCGCGAATACCCAGATGTGATGCCAGATACACATTTTGAAGAGGCATTCGGCGCAGAATTTGATCAAGAATATCTAGCAAAAGAACGTGAACAAGGACTAGCATCTAGTATACATTGCCGCTGGCTAGCTACCTTCGTAGAAACCGCATTGGAAAAATTAAAAGTCGATCTAATTTTTTCTGGCGTATATCCTACTAGAAATCTTAGGGCGGACTGCGGCATGGAGATGTGCGTACCGTCGGTCGTCCGTTCCGTACTTTTTATACATCAAAATTTACTAACATTTTTTGTTTTCTTGTGTTACATCAAAATGTTCTGTAAAAATAAAATAGTTTCTGCGGTGTCTGGCGTCGGTTAGTCTAGATCGAGATCTAAACGTCTTTGACAATAAGGACCAAACAGATGTTAGTCTACAAGTAGAGAAAAGTGAAGCCATGTTATCGCGTAGAATCCTAGAACAGATCTTGAATTGCGCCTGTGATATGCGATCTCAAAGTGATATACAAGGCTCGGGACTACATTTGTGGTTAGCTGAAAGTGAATTTGAAGAATATCTAGAAAATGAGTCCAAGGATCTATTTCTTGATGTGGATATAGGTGAAGTTGATGGGTGGAGGAAAACAGCACAGTTGATGATAGACTCTGGCATATGTTCTCCACTACATGAGTCAGGCCAATGCGCAGACATGTCTGTGATTTTTCGTGTAGGCGAGAATAAGCATTTTATCTTGCGCCCGCGTCGGCAAGCCTTACCTGACCTGGACACATCCAAGCATCCTTGTATCGGATTCCCTCGCCATCCCATCTTGTTTGAGTTCGTAACAGGACCGTTGGGTAGAGATATTTCCTACGTGGGGGCAACCAAGCAGATGCTACATACGAAAATAGGTTCGAAGCTGATGCAGAACATAGGCGAAGGGCTGATTTGTCGCATTTTGTCATGCGTGTACCAGCTTATATCACAAAAGCTTCCCGAAGGCGAATCAAGATATTTGCTAGAGGAGGAGGTGATCCAGCTGGCCAGTGATTTATGGACGGGCCTTCGCGTTTTCCAGGTCAATTTTTTTCAGTATAAAAGGTGTTTGGTATGTGCTGATGAAAAATTCTCGTCCCCAACCTGAATGCGGCTTCCAGGGTGAGACTTGCGACATGAAAAAATCGATACCGTCAGTTTCGGTCGGAGACGCCGAATCGTTTAGTCTGCTATCGTTGGACGCGGACGAAATCTGAGAAACTACCATTTTTCTAACGGTTTCTTTAAGGCTCGTTTTGTTTTTACAACGTATGCGGCCCTTCAGATAGTGCTACTTGTTTCTAGGTCGGAGAAAGGGTCGATACTGCAGGTTTTGAACCAGGGATTGACCATGAGTTGTTTTACAGTCCGTACAATCGCATCGCCATACTTAATCCGTCCAATTTGTCGCGCAGTTAGTCTCTTTTCGATCCTGCTCGGCATTTCCTTTTCCGCGCGCGAGTCAAAATTTGCAGCTAACCTACTCTGATCGCAGAATTGCAGCCCCCCTCATTCTTCCTGGAAATGTTTTGTTTTCTATTGCGCGGTTTTTCACGGTCCTTCTTCCTGTATCATTTTGTTTTGACACCGTACAAGCCGGAAAGCTACGCAGTCTGCAACGGTATTCCGGTGCAACTCATCTCCACGCAGACCACCGCCACGATAGTGAAGAATGCCTGCGCCAGCAACTCTTTCGTCCCTCCAGGTGTCCATGCTAATGACACCACACCAGCTGAGAATATAGAATTGAATGAGTCGACGTTGGCATCTATTTTTGACGAGGTAGCATTGCATCGCGATGGCGCGCTAGATTCGGGAAAGGTAGACGAGAGCTCGGCAACGGGCAGAGTAATTTTGCTAGATATAACACATTGATCTGAAAGTGTCATCCATTTTCATTGTTGTCGTATTTTGTCGTATGAAAACAATACGTTTCTTTGTACCTGGTCCACAGTCTCAAGTCTAATTCAAACTAAAAATTAATTTCGTAACAATAGCAGTTTTTATATTTTCTAACTTTTAGTAGTGTACAGAATTTGTCAAATAAATAGTTGTATTAGTACAGAAAAACGTAACAATGACGGAGACGGAAATGAGCGAACGCGGTGCTGAAGCAAGGGAAATAAGTGTGAAAATATGGTCTGTTGATGAGACCCGCCATTGGCATATACTAGCCAGCTCTAAAGACAACGTAGAAGAACTTAGATCGAAAATAGCAGACGAGGCAGACTACCTAGATTCCCAAATACGCTTAGTATGTGAGCAGTGTGAACTTCTAAACATGGATGAAACGGTCGGCGACATCGTAGATGGAAAAACAAGGCTTAACGTAACCCTCGTCCCATCTGGTGCAGCAGACCTAGAAGTATTTGTAAAAGTTAGGCCGGTGGATGTTTCCTTGACGCCCGCACGGTTCGCGATAAATAGCGAAGCCCCACTACAATGGCTTGTTGACAAAATTTGCCGGTAAATTTTTACACATCAACATTTACCAAAACAAAAAAATGTTTGCGATCATATTTTTTCTTTGAAATGTTTGAAATTGTTTACAAAAATAAGGTATTATTCATGGGAAGGGTGTAAGATTGTGTCAGATGGGTCACTACTCACGGATGGGAAGATGCAAATACGCGAATGTATAAATCCTCGGGAACCTGAGATTGTAGCTATTGAATTGGGTGGCGAGGTAGACCCTAGTAAGACGTTTTGTGGTAGGTGTAAGAGACGTTCTAGAAATGCGATAGTATCGGTGGGTGGTCATCGTGCCAATAGATTTTTATGTTTGCTAGAAGATTGGTATGAGTACATAATTTGTACTGTACAAGCTGTTTATAACGATCCTTGGATCATAGTTAGGCCGCCCGACCCTGGCCAACCAAGAACAAGAATGAATCTAGATGCATGGCAGGTGAATCGAGCGAGAAGGCGAGGAGGTTTTGCACCTGGGCAGAACCGAAATGGAGAGGATTTTACGGATCTGTTTATTCTTGGCGCTGGTCGTTAATCCGCAAATTCTGTACAAACTGAAAACATTTGTGTATAGCTGTACAATTCACGCATTTATGATTCCGTATTTGTATCGTTTAAGTTGTTGTACGATTGTTTGTGCTCTGTCTGCCTCCAGAACAGAAAATTTTGTTAAAAAAAGTTCGTGTAGAAAAAGTAAAACAGCAAAGCAGAAGCCATGCCATTAGCATCGAACCCAAATGTACCCGTAACGAAGCGGAACAGTTTCGGAAAGAATGGCAGCGCCCGCCCAGCGCCGCGCCGGACGAGCGAGCCGAAAAAACAAGGTACATTTTCAACAAATCAAAATCTAACACTACGGAAAAATGTTTGCTCTTTACGTTTGATATTGTAAAAATAAAGGTTTGGGAGGTGTAGAGGGAGATATGTCGAAGATATCTAGTATTGCTCCCAGTTCAGCTCAGGAGTTCCGCGATCGCCCATCGAGCGGCGAAGAAAACGAGTAATTTCCATTTTTAAAAAATGTTGAAAACAATTTGTACGCAGTGTGGTAAACATTTTTTGTGAAAATGTTGTAAAATAGATTGAAACTAGAGAACCAAATCCTTGGGCAGGCAGTGGAGAATTTGAAAAAGAAACTCGAGGGTGCCACGCGAGATTTGACTATTGCCAACCGACGCATCAAAGACCTTGAAGTGTATTCATTCCTGCACAATTTTTATTTTACAAATTTGTTACGTGTTTTTACGTTGTTTTTGTACATTTGTTAGGTATGAGGACAGATGCAAAGGTTACGAAAGAGAATTAGAATCATTGAAAAATCCAGAGGGTCTAGCGCAACGTGCCGCACAAGCAACTCAAGACCGCGTGGCTTTCGCAGAACGTCGTTGTACATTTTGGAAAAAGAAAGCCGCCAGCGAAAATAAAATCCTTGTAAATACGAGATCGTTAGTAACAACATTGCGAGCTGAGAATAACAAGCATATAGATTGTATACGCGCCTTTGAAAAACGCGAACAAGACGGCAGGTATTCCTCTCCTTTCATTTTTTGTCTTTGTTAAAATCATTATTTTTTTTCAAATTTGCTAACGTCTTCTTTGTTTTGTCAAGGTATGCAAGCGGAAATGCAAGCATGATGTTAGAAGAAAAGTTGCAACAAAACCTCGAGGAAACAAAGCACCTGGCGGAGAGGATGCATCAGCAGGCGGTGCACATTGACGAGTTAGAAAAATCCCGCATGGCCGATTTACAAAAAGTACTACAAAACAAATAAAAAATTCCAACATTCCAACTTGTAAAAACGTTAAACAAACTTATTTGTAAATAGGTTATGAAACTAGATGATATAGTGCAGGAAGCGATATCGACACTGGGAGTGAGTACGGTTGGGCTTGAACCATTTCTGGCCGCATTGGAGAGCGACGAAATAAACCTGAACTGAAATTGTTATTACGTAAAAAGCATGTTGATATTACGTGTAACACTGTACACATATTTTGAAACATCTTGTCATAAGAAAGTCGTGTGTCAGTAGTTTTGATGTTTGATACCAATATTTTGTTTGCGTGATCTTGTATGATAAATATCCTCCTCCCTGACCCCATAATGATAATGATATCCGTACATGTTTTGATTTTTCAATGTGACTACCTGTAAAAAACGCGTAAAAAAGTAATTTGAGATAACGCCATCCGTGTTGCGATATCTTTTGACAGATACGCAGCCCTAATTTCACGATTCCGAATACTACTACATAATAATAGTTTCAACTTTCATATAATTTCATTTGCGTAACATTTTTTTGTTGTGCAACATTTCTTTCTTGTATAAGTTTTTATTTCACGAGTCAGTACGTAAAAAACAGTAGCAACCATGCCGAGGAATACCGTAGGGGTCACCTGTGGTGCGGGCCAGATGGACAAATACACCGACATGCGTTTCGGCCGCGTATTTTCATCATTTTCACAAACTTTTGCTTTTGAAAATTGGAATTTGTGTGTAGAAAAAATGTTTGGTGTAATAAATGTTAGGTAACGGCTGTTATGGCGCGAAGGCTAGGAGAGGACGACACTATCGGCCGCCCGCTCTGGAAAAACTTCAACTTCCCGTAATTACATTTTTACGATTTTTTAACAAAGTTGTTTGTCAAATATTGTTTTGTGATGCGTTTTTGGTTGAATATAGGTATCAATATGATAAATCGCGGTTACAGATGATCGAATGCAAAGTGAAGAAATTCCGGGATTTCCAGGAGAATCGTGACTGCGACACTGCTGACGCTCAGCCTAGTTCCCGCCACACCACGCCAGCGTACATTTTTAATGCAATTTACTTGAAACAAGCATGATTTTGTATGGTTGTATCAACTTAGCAAACATTTTTTTATATCATTAGATCTTCTGCTAGAAAGTATCCAAAATCGGCCATCACTCTCGACGACCGTAACTGCCTCACCAAACTTCCTCACGTCATCATGCCCAAGTACGCAAACAATTTTCACAACATCAAAACAAACTAGAAAACATGCGATAAAATGTTTTTTTGATTGTTTAGGTATACAGGATATATTGCGGCACGCCGGGCGGAGAATGTTTTCGCAAAGACGTACGCGCACGAACAACGCATCTGCAAACACATCTGCGCAACCAATGGCAAAGCGTACATCATACATATTAGTTGAAAGCATCACACAAACATTTTTGACCATTTGACGTTTTTTACTGTCATTTTTGTTATGTCAGATGGGACGGGATCGAAGGTGCCATCAGGAAACCAACTCCATGGGTCGGCTAAAAATGTCCGCTACTGCTTTTTACAGATACCACGTTCCAATACTGTAAAACAAAAACCCTATCCGCAACCTACCATATTTACAACCTTGATAGTGTTGTAAATTTTACAGATTTTTTACCATCTTTTTAGATCAAGCAGTATTTGTTTTTAACATTCACCAGTTACAACAAATTCGATCTTGATGTACGTTCATATCACCATAGTTGTTTTATATGTATATGTAGAAATGTTGTCGTAAGCGTATGTCTATTCGTCGACCCTATTTGTATATTGTATTTGTTAATCAGAGTTTCAAAAACAGTAAAAGCTAATATCAGTTTGATAAGATAAACAATGCCATTCCAATGGGTCGCATGCGGGCGTGGCTTTTTTGGTGAGCTAGGGCGGCCCGTCAAAGAGCGTAGTGAAAAGACCTTTCAGAATTTAGGGTTACTAGATCTACCTCAACATGTTAAAAGTATAGAATGTGGGCAGTTCCATAACATATGTGTAGATAGAGAAGGTCAAGCATTCTCCTGGGGTGCAAACTTCCACGGGCAGTTATCACTAGCGAAGGAGCATGACAAATTTACATTTTCTGATTTACCTAGGAAGGTGTGTTTGAAAACGGAAACCTCTGTTAGTAGCACTAGCGAAGAAGTCACAGAAAGTCAAAAAGATATTAGTAATAGTACGGAAAAAGATGTTGTTCTAGAAGCGAAGGGGGGTAAGACGTTCTCCTTGTTCCGTACCAAGGACAAGTTATTCATAGCTGGTAGAATTCCACGAAGGTATTTCGGCGCGGAGGTCACCCCGGCTGTAGAAAGTGTTAGAGAAGTTGAATTCGATGGCCACGTAGAAGACATCGAAAATATTTCTTGCGGTAGTGGTCATGCGCTTATACATTGTAACGGCGAGGCCCACCTACTCCACCATAGAGGCTTAAATTTACCAACCGATGAGGCGTTTCATGAAAAGGTAGCTGATGACTGGTCGACGGTGCATAAAACGGAGTTGCCGTGGTTTGAGGAGTGCATTACATTTTCGGATGACGACCAGGTTTCTTCTACTGGACAAGGTGAGGGAGAAGTTGATGGTGAACAGGAAGAGGTAGATGTTAGTATGGATACAGAAAGTGTAGAAAAAGTAGATGTTAGTGAGCAGGAGGTGGAATCCTCACCACTGGCGAAGTCCGTCACCAGTGAGAGTGTCAAAGAAGTACCAGCAGTCATCAGCCAAGAAGAACAGTATAAAGAAGCCAAGAAACTAGGAGTGATTTGGAGGGAACGGAATGTGGTAGAAAATGGATTGAACGTTGCGTGGGAAAGGGATACGGATTGTAGAAGAACGGACTGTACTGAATCGGTTCAGGAAGAATTTATCCTCACTCCGAAAGCATCAGAGGCGGGCGATGACAGTCCATTTCTTCTTCGAGCCTTAACCCCTGACTCTCCCCCGCCACCACCTCGTTTCCCGTCGGAATCCCCTGTGCGTATGTCAGAATCTGCCGAGCGTATCGATGTGCAGGTTTTGCAAGGTGAGGTCAGTCGTAGTCCCACCCCAATGCCAGATAATGAAGCCGTCGAAGAGCCAGAGAGGATACCGCGAGCGGAGCTGCCACCTGTACGATTTGAAGGCGTATCCAAGATTCGTTTCTCCCTCCCGGTCTCTTGCGTAGCCTGCGGTTATGAACATGCTCTATTTCTTCTCAAGAAGGGTGCAGTATTCAGCTGGGGCAACGGAAACCAAGGGCAGTTAGGTCATGGCGATGGCCAACCAAGACTTCGGCCAACACTAGTCAAAGGCATAGGGATGGATGGTGAGTCCGTCGTTAGTATCACCTGCGGGCACATGTCCTCTTACGCCACAACAGATTACGATCGCGTGTACGCATGGGGTTCCAATCATAATGGTCAGCTAGCGTTGGGTCACCAGTACCGAGGCTCCCGTACGCCATGCAGAGTAAGGGCTTTGAGCCAGAAAGGTGTCAAGGTTCTCGCGGCGGGGGCTGGGCATGCGGTTGCACTACTTAACAGTGGGGTAGTCTACAGTTGGGGCCATGGTGCATACGGTCAGTTAGGCTATGATCTTGATGAATGCTTAGGCAGTGCTAAACGTAACAGGTGGTCAAAAGTACCTTTGCAGAATAACTGGATCCAGTTTGAGCCGCGGCGCGTGCCACTTAAGTTGAAGGCAGAAGAGGTCACCTGTGGAGCATGGTACACCTATATATTACTACAAGGGAATTTCACAGTCGGACCCGAGGACACATCCATGACCTCCAAAACAGGAGATTTTCTAGTCACCGCGCGCCAGTACACCTTCGGCAAGGGGCTCCCAGAAGTCTTTCCTGCGAGTAAGAAATCTGGCGGAGGCAGTCGTTCAGCGAGTCCTTCACGGCGTGTGTCAATCAAGGGACACCCAGAGCCCTTCACAGAGCTGGACATCAAGAAATTGTTCGAGACGGAAGTAGTTAGCGAAGACGAAGAAACGGTCGAGATCTCAGAAAAGTACAAGAGAAGGATACATACATGGCTTGTTGAACACACAGGAGCACCAGATCCCCACGAACCGACCGTTATCAATCTTGACGACACCTGTGAATCTCAACCATTATCTGTACCCATCAAGCCTGAGCGGACGCATCGGTTTTCACAAGTCATTGAGTTAGCAAAGCTTGCAGGTCTAGCTGCTAAGCCTTATGTACCGGAGGTGCGAAGGGGCACACCGCCAAAACGTCGACCTATCTCACCCGAATCTTCTGCTATCCCATCTGCAGAATGCTCCTTAGATGCGTCTTCTAGCGACACCTACCCCCCCGGCCCTTATTCAAAACTGGTATACGATCCCCTAGGCTTAGGCAATCCTCGAGAAAGTGCACGTGCAGGGCCCACCCTCAAGTGGGATATCTGTGATGAAGCCATAAACCTAATTTTTGGTGGTAGTGATGTAGGTCCAGATCCAGAAGGGCCATTACGAATAGATTTATTCCCAGAGTGGGCTATGATGCGCCAGCTAGCCTTACGTCCACCACGGCAAGATGTAGAAATTTTAAAAGCCAAGTCGGTTGCCAGCATCAAGTTCAGTAGCCATGACAGCGGAATCTCGAGGGATGTTAGTCTCGACGACGAAAGTCTCGCTCCCCCCGCGCAGCAAACAACGATTTCACCAGACAGGGTAAAATTTCATGACAAAAACAATACGTAACAATTTTATATAATTTTTCCCTCTGGAAAAGTTTGAACATTTTTTGTATTGAAAAATAAGACGTTGTCGGATCGCGACGGGAGTCTATCGCCAAAGACACTTCCACCACCCTCCCCACTAAAAGGGCACAGGCCGTATTTTCTTAAATTTCCAATACCAAATCATATTTTTTTCACATTTTAGCTGTGCATGTTGGCACGTTTTTGTTGTTCAGAAGGTTGGGATTGGCCAAGTTAGAAAGGCTAGTACAGTATCCATCTAGATGGGGGCACACCAGGGGAGAGAAGATTGAGCCTTTTGCACGCTTCGAAGGCGTACGCTTTAGACAAAAGATTATAAATTTTGCGTTCAAATGTTCAAGTAAATTTCAAAATATGTTGTTCGAACGTTGTAAATACAGACGAGGAAGAAGAAGGAACCCAAACCACGTCGCAAGCCTAACACCTTCAACCCCGAGCCTCGAGTAAACAATAACTAACCAACATTTTTCACGATTTGTATTTTTTGCAAGACTGTGCTTTGCGTTGTTTTTATTAGACAAGTCAAGAGAGCGAGTCAGGATATTATACAGAGGATCCAACGCCTGCATCGTCGGTTACTCGAAGCCGGAGGGTTTCGATAGACGATGCAAGTTCTTCAAAAAAATGATTTTCTAAAAAGTGTCGTAAGTGTTACGGATGAGTCAGATGCATCCGCTAAAAACAAAACTCTTTCACATTGCTGTTTCGCGCCATCAACATGTGAAGTGTACAACTCTTGATAGTAGTGGCGTTGTGATATGTTTTTTGTACGTCTAAATGCGCGATTGTGTTGACAGAAGTAATGTTTTTAGTAAGTTTTTAGAAATCATATTTTAAGAACCATGTCGGGGGTACCGAGCCCGCAAGCAGCGTCATCAGCAGAACGGCCCTTACCTTCCCCAGCCCAGCAGTATGTAGTCCCAACACCTCTTGTTCAACTAGCTGCGAATGCAGGAAACGTCATTAGGCCTACGTTGTCACCGCAAAATAAAATGTATGTCATGCCACCATCTCCTCACGTGATCCTACCTGACCCTGTACCCATACCTTCAAAAAGTACACCAGGGGAAAGTAATGGCGACGTAAAGCAGGAAAATACATCAGTTTCTAGTATACCGGAAAGAGTCGCGACTGTGGGGGACATAGAAGTCAACGGGGACAACCCATTTCAAGTGCCTGTATTTAATTTTCAAATTTTCTTCCAAAATAAAAAACATTGAAAATTTTGCGTTTTGATGTTGTTTTGTTGTTGTTAAGGTGGCGCCGCCATGGCCGCGGCAGTCCTACCACGTCGATGGCAAGGCGGTATCTCTTCCTTATTCCATAGGAGCAAAATACGGTCCTAGCACTGCTACTAGCCCTAAAAAAGCAGTGGTAGCGCTGAGTAGTTCAGCATCACCGATACAACCTACCATGGCGTATCCCCAAGTTGTTAATCAACCGCCTGTGGTTGTGGTACCTGGAAATAGCCCGCAATTTCAACAGGGATTTCCGGCCCGGGCTAGTGGGCTACCGGCGGGGCCTCCTGAACAATGGCCACTAACGGCGCCCTGGCACATCGGCCTTGTTCACACCCCTGATGCCGTATGGATGCCCACGGTTGAGGAAGTTGCATTATGGTACAGACATTTTTGTTAGTACTCAAACATTTAAACATTTTTATCACGTCTAAAAATTTTACAATACAGGCAGAAGCATAGATTGAGTATACAAGGCCCACGGCTCGCGCCCGAACAAGAAGTTGCCGCACTCCAACAACATCTCTACAACGTTGAGGTACTAGTACAACTTTTGTAGCCTTAAATTTTTGCAACATGTGTTGAAAGTTTGGTTTTGTTGCATCAAGATGGCAAGTCGGCATGCAATACTGCAAATGGAAAGTTTAGAAAGTCATCTACTAACATCCACCCAGAACGTAGCCGACCTCAAGGCACAACTGGAGATGCTGACGCAGGAAATCGACGACCAGTAATATCCCTTCAAAACTTCATTTTTCTGACTTTTTTGACAAACGTTTTTGTTTTGCATGATATACTAGACGAGTGAAGAACAAAGATCTGAAAGGGAAGTTGTGGGACATCGACAAGAACTTCTGGGTGCTCTCTCAGGATGCATGGCCTTCAGGCAATAACCATCAACATACTATAAAAATCTATTTTCAATACTATTATACACTAGACAAAAAACAAATTGTATTAAATCTGCTTAAATTTGCAAAGGTCAACGAGAAGTATACGTACCCCACAAGGGGGATGAGGTCGACCTGCGCGTTGCCCATTTTGTCAACTCCGAAGTAAGTTTTTCATTGCATTTCGCGGTAAAAACAGTAAAAAACTTTGTATTTTGTTGTTTTAGATGCCGCCGTTGCCAATCCGAAGAATCGGTAGGGGGAAATATCTGTACGGTGCCTGCCCTATAGAAATTCAAGTGATCGCGCCGAAAGACAAGTTGAAGGTAATTACTACTGTGAAAACATATTTTCGAAGTCAAAAAACAATGGCTTTTTGAAGATTATTTTGATTTTTGTGTTAGGCACGGCATCCGGAGTTTAATGATGGGAGGTTTAAAAGCCTGCGGAAATTCGTCATGTTTTTTAACCCCATGGATTTAGTCCCGGTTTCGTTACGGCATGCGAAAGTGGTCAGCCCCAGAACATCCTCTCCATTTCGACGATACGTATCTTAGTGCAAACGGCACTAATCAACAGTTTTGTTACCTGTTTACAAAGCCATTTCATGATGGAAGTTGTATATATGCGTTGGTTCATTCATAAATTGTATAGTAAGGTAACAGTCTCAATTTTGTTCAATTGCTAAGTCTTAGGTATTAGTTTGTTTCCAGAAAAAAACTAATTATCATGGAGGTAGATGTTATATCAGCGCGTAGTGCAGGGGGATCGCCGCTCCTGCCTAGTAGTACACCCAACGTATCCTGGCGCGAATTCGGTCGACGTTATTGCCGGATGTGCGGGACTGTGGTACCATTTTCAACAAATTTGTTTTTTTGAATGTACCATCATTGTGTACTAAGCTGGCAATTTTGTTGGGTTTCGTATTGTATCAACAGGTTGTAGCAAGTGTGGCGAGAATGTTTCTAGATGCAGTAGGCATAGTCCTAGCTGGTGAAACCCCCAAAGCAGTTGGGTTTTGGTTCGGCCATTGTCAAGACAACAGCCGTTGTGTAGCCATCGGCCTTTCCGAATTCTTTCTAGCATGGGTTGCTTCTAGTTATTTCGTATGGCGGTACCATGAGGTATTAGTAGATCGGTCTTGTAATCCCTACGCTAACTTCATGTCCTGGCAGATCATCATCGGCGCTGCAGAATGGCTCCCAATGTCGATCATGGTCGGCAAAGTAAATATGTTGATTGAATACGGTCATTTTAGCGTTTCCGCCATCGTCAATCCTATCATAGTTGTCATGGTGACCCTGACTTTTTCCTACCTAGCATATGCAGTTATGAAATATACTCAAAATACATATTCTCCAGGGGCATACGCGCCATTTGCGTTCCTACACCTTATTTACTGTTTGGGGTTTGCAACAGGTTTTAGTTGGTGGACTATTGTGCGGTCGTTCATTGATTTCTTCCCGGATTGGGATTGGCTACGGTCTATAGTATGTATTGGAATCATAGGTTTCGCTGCAAGATTCTACTTAACCTACGGACCTGAGCCTATAATTCCAAGGATAGATTCGCAAATACAGGTAACAAGCTTCCGACGTAGTATACGTTCGTTTCTTGTATATTCTAGTATGATCTTGATCGTTATGAGTCTTGTGGAGCCAAGCCACGGGTTATTAAAAATGTTAGTATCACAATTTCACGACTACCAATTTCCAGATCAGCTTGATTTTCTTGCCCTTTTCACTATGCTAACCCTAGCCATTTTGATGGTCGCTTTCGGATCTTTCTTATCCTCTGTCATTGCAAGTAGGTTAGAAAATGTGAACGTAGGATCCATATCTATGTCGAGAAGTCAGATGGAAAGGTCTAGCATACGTGGACATAACGCCCGCCTTGTGTCAGTACCAGAACACGAGCCCATGGAACTAAATACTTCTATATCAAATAGTAATGTCAATCCTAACAATATTGACATTAGTACAGATTCATGCGGGAATACGGATAATTTTGAGGTAATCGATCTAGACACTAGTGTGGTCGAGGTGTCACCAGTAGGGGTACAGGAACAAGAAGGTCAAGAAATTTCTAGGTTGGAGTGTTTGAGTGTTCTTACGTATGATACCTTATCTTTTGCGGCTGGCTCGTTATGGGCGTATTTTATCTTAGGAACATTCGCCGTACTATGCAGTGGGTTTATTAACACACGTCCTGTCTTGTATATAGTCTGTGCTTTTTTGTACTTCGTGTTGTTCTTTTTGGCTGTGGGGCGGGTGTGCAGGGTGTATTTTCCGACACCGGAGGAGAGAGTCGAGGACGAAGCACAATTCGAACGAGATGAAAATTTCATCGAGGGCGCCGACTGGTAAACATTTTTGTCGAGATATTTCAAAAAACCATCAACAACCCGAATTAGAAATTTGTTTTTTTGTTAGGTCGCGAAATGCTCGAGGGTCGTTGATGGGCGGGAGGAATCTACAACCACTAGATTTGGAAATGCGCGCTCAGTCTGCTTGACACCAATATAACATTTTTTGTGACGTCACCAATCACATTCATGTTTTAAACAATGTTGAGTGTTGTTGGAGTTTTTTTTGTTCTTGTATGTTGTTACAGTTGCTCAACATGACAGACAGTAAAATTTTGTTTCTGTGAAAATTTTTATTTTGGTTCATATGCAGTCTGTAATTCTTTGTTTTTAAAACGTTTAGCATTTTTTGGAGTACCGCGTACGATCTTTTTTTGTCAGGAACTAGTAACGAAATACGTAACCAACAGCAGTGAAGTAATATTATAGTGTGACGCCGAAAATTTTCAAGCAGAGGAAAGATGAAGAGTAGCGGCGCAGATAGCAAGGCCGCGCCGGCCAAGCAGGAAATCGATCCTCATGGTAAACCTAATTTTACAAAGTTTTTTGTCCGTTTGTGTTCATGGAAGCAGCATTTGTTGTTGTTTTGTCAGGTATTATTAATCAGCAGCGGAATACGATTATGATCTTGCAGACCGAGGCCGCACTCTTGCGTAAGAAGCTTGAGCAGGATCGGGTACGTTCCAAGGGGTTTAAAATTTAAGAATGGTTTGTTTGGCGTGTGTGACCGTGTTGGACAGGGCAACGGTTTTTGTAAGGTAAGAAGTGTGAAGGCGTGATATGCCTAAGATGCAAGGACGGCGACGTCAACCACATTCACCCCTTCCTGTAGAGCTGGTCGGGGATATGAAATGTATGAGCCCGCAGAACGATTGTTCTCCGAACAAAGCGCATCAATCGTTACGCGCAGTATCCAGGCGTGCTTCAACCTCTTCCTCTTGAACCCGTTCCTGGACAGGCCACAGATTTTTCTTTTCCTTCCGATAAGGACATCGACTGCATTACAGATTCTTGCCAAAATGTACGCGGATAAAGTATTGGAACGTGGACTGCCCAGCTAGAAGCGGTCTTCAAGAATGAAGCGCGAGGGTTTGTCCGCTGAGGGCGCGGCGGCGCTTTTCCAAATGTTTTTAAAGTTGTGTAGGACCCTGGTTTCTTTGTTTCAATAATGTCATCTCAAGCCAGCGTAGCTACCCATGTACCGTGTTGTTTGTTGTTGTGTCTGCGCAAGGCCAAACAAGTCGCCCCAGCAGCCGAGACCGCCCCTGCCCCTGCGGTCGTCAACAACCTCAACAGCCAGGGCGCCGCTTCCAGTGACAGTCCCGTCCTCTCATCGAAGGTACTACCAAACATTTTTTCCACACAACAAACATGCCAACAACATGCATTTTGGTAAATGAAAACCATGGTTTTGTATACACAAACAGGTTCAACAGTTATCTCGAGAAAAGGAAGAGCTAGCTGAAGTTGTCGCCGCCCACCGGTCTGTAGCAGACTCCATCAAAGCCGAATTGCAAAAAGTACGCAAACATTTTTTTATGCACCAAACATTTTTTGAACAAAATTTGTTATGAAACATAGTTTTTATGTGTGTATGTGTATAGTCGCAAGTACAACTAGCCGAGATGGATAGAAGTCAGCAGGACCATAAGAACGAGATTAACAACAAAACTGGCCAGTACATATTTTACAAGAAAACAAACTTTTTCAACAATCACAAAACTATTATTCTTCTGATGAAAATGAACGTTTTTGATGGTCGTTATGATATAGGTTAGCATTGATAAGGGCAGATAGAGATAGGCTAGAAAAATTATTGCAGGAGAAGGAAGCGCAGTGCGTCTCTCAAGATGACCAGCTTGACCAAATCTACTCCGCGCGAGTAATTTTTTCTTAAATCATTTACCAACAAGTGACTTACAACAGCACGAACGTTTTGTTTTTCAATTTTTTGCATTTTGTTACAGGCGGCAGACATGCAGAAAATGCAAACGCTCTTAGATGAAAAGGAATTTACCCTGGCGGAGATGACTAGAAAATGCGACCAATACGAGATGTTGTTGAACAGCAAGGATGGTACCTTGAAATTTTATGAGACGCAGTTGAAAACTAATATGGTAAAGTCTAGCCAAACCCTAGTCGAAGAGCAACTAGCCGAAACGAGGGCTGAGTACCAAAAGACCATGCTCATGTACGATCGACTTTTTGTTGAGAAAAATGATCTTAAGGACAAGTGCGAACTTATGGATAGTGAAAATGGCAAACTACGCGAGCTGAATGAAAAGTATACTAGGGAGATTAGCGAGCTCACCGAAAATACTAGAATACATGACGAGCGCAAAACGAGACTTGAAAACCTTCAAGACAAATTCCAAGCGTAAGTGTTTTCATCAACGCAAATCATTGATTTCTTTGCATGGTTTTACTATTTTAGTATATTTTTTGTTTGTGGTGCAGGTTGGAAACATCGCGAGAGGAGTTGCAGAAAAATTACGGTTTGCTCAAGACTGAAAAAATGGAACTCGAAGATCGATTGGTTGATATGTCTATCAAGTACTTTTTCCAAACATTTTTTTATTTTTTCAACGATTGATAACTATGTTTGTTTTTCATCTGTTTTGGAAAAATGTGAGGATGAGGAGTAAGTTGGATACCTTAGATTTGAATCCTGAAAATTGGGATATGGCTGAGAGACGCGCCGCCGAGGATGCTACGCTCTGCGCCAACCATTTCAAAACGGAACTAGAAAAGGTGCGTTTCTCTTTGATGCAAATATCAACTGAAACAACTACCAAAGTAAAAGACTTAAAAAATTGTACAGAAATATTTTGTTTTGTGTCTAGGTACATCAACAGTTGGCAGGAGCTCAAGCGGAAATTACAAGCCTTCGCCCCAATCTCGAACTTTTGGTAATGGCCAGAACCAACTTCGCACATTTGTTTCGTTTTTGTTGCCTTTTGGTTTTGGAAGCCGCCTTCCAGTTTTTACTCGCACTCAGGACGCCCGCAGCCTCTTGCGCCAGGGGGCGCGATGCATTCATCACTGCGATAAACAAAAAAGCGCAGCAATTGGAATGATTAGTGAAGGCTTTACATTTTTTACATGGGAATTTCATTGGAGCCGTTCCGCCCCAACCTTCCCTCCCGCAAGGTTTGTACAAGTAAGCGCCACCACCCATTTCCCAACGGATTCAGAAAAAGCAAAGTGCCCTTTTTGTAATGTGTTTGACAAGATCCAAGAAAAGAGTAGATTGCAGAGGGAGCTGGCCGAGGCCAGAATGCTCAAGGACCAGCACCTAGAACACGCGCAGGATCTTCAGAAAGACTTGGAACTTCGCACTAGTATTTTTTTCATTATCTAGTTTTACTAATAGTCTAATACATCGATACGTGCATGGTTTTGGTGCATGTTTGTTCAGATTTCGAAGCGGATTTGATCCAAGCTCAGAAGATTCTTCAGGAGAAGGATGCGCAGCTGGAAGACGAAAAGAGGATTCGCGAGGAGCAGCTTTCCGCTCTCAAGAACGAGTATTTGTTTACAAAAATCTCACCGATTTCGTTTATTTTTTACGTGTTCCATGTAACTGACAAGGTATGAGAAGGTGGTAGAAGATCTCAAGAGCAGTCAAAAGTTAGCGGACCTCCTCGACGCCCTCCACAATCAAGGAACGTTCGACGCGTTAAACAATCTATCTACTCTTGCTGATGCGGTCGTACATTTTTATTTTCAACACAGCATTTTCACGTATTGAGTTGATTTTGTACAAACTTTTTGTTGTTCAGGTGAAGCACCAGCACAATAGGGGAAGTTCGGCATCGATGCCACGCGCGCCAAGTACCTCTGCCGCTCGAGGTTTGGATGACGTCGCAAATTTGTTGGACAGTTTGAAGGCGAGTGGTTCCAAATATTAGTTTGTTTCCTCGATACATTTGTTCATTTTACATTACGAAGATGTAATACCAGCCACATTGTACATTACTACTATACATCTGTTTGGAATTATTTTTTAAGTTTGAATCGAAAAATGATTGACACGTTCCTAGATCCATGTCTCGGTACCGAGACTAGTAACAAATATCGTGCGTTATTTCATTTTTGCTATATCACAACGTACCGCCGCATATTTACGTAACAAATTGTACATTATAATGATTGGAAAAACAAATCTCGTACAGAATTTTGGAACATATGAACATTTGACATTTTGTACGTCGTTGCGAAACAAAAGTTAGTTTGTATCTTGGTTTTCATTTTGCATGTTACATTGCCACAGTCATATTCACACAACATCAAACATGGTAGATACGTAGTGTAACGAGTAGGGTAAAACATGGGTCGCAAGAGTACGAGCGGTGACAAGGCGACGGCGGACGATTTGAGCAAGTTGCTAACCGCGCAGTTGAAGGTGTTTTGTCGTGAAAACAAGCTGCCTGTTACGGGAAAGAAGGAGGAATTATGTAAGCGGTTGGTATCCCTCGACAAGTACCTACGCAAAGACATACTACCATTGATCCCGTACATTTTTTACATTCTTTCATTCAAAGTAAAACCTTCATTCAAGTTTTTATTTTGTTTTTTGTATGCAAGGTTGAATCGCGACAAGACAGCAACGTCATCAACAAAACCTACTCCTGTCCTTGGTAAGAAGAAGGCCACTACAAAAGCTACTAAAAAATTGTCCAAAGACAAAAAGGTAATAGTAAAAGATGAAAAAGTGGTTAAGGACAAACAGAAAGCGGGCGCAAAAAGCAATAGCAGTGTAGTAAAACCTAGTAAGAAGTTGTCCAAGAAGGCAAAAAAAGCTGTAAAAAAGAAAGAAAAGAAGGAGAAGGAAAACAAACGGCTTGAAAAGATAAAAGAAGCAGCTGACG
>JACLAD010014450.1_pt1 | contig 23222 bp, 20 predicted proteins | sample 8027901 | NCBI WGS metagenome assembly JACLAD01 (sample SAMN15725071, study PRJNA655200) | protist metagenome | isolation source: fluorescence activated cell sorting (FACS) single amplified genomes of... | place: Spain: Blaines Bay Microbial Observatory, Mediterranean Sea | collected 2016-07-05 | reverse complement strand
GAGCGACGGCAGGGCGGGGTGGATGCCATCAAAGCGCGGAAGGACCGAGCGCAAGCGGATTTTCTGATTTCCGTTCTAGCGGAACTGCGTCCCGACGAGTTGCAGGAGGCGTATGAGGAAGCAATCAGCCTGGGGCCAAACTGGCGAGGAAGGATTGTGGCTAGTCTTGCCAAGCTCCCCGCCAGCTCGAAGGTCATAAAGACCGTCCTCAGGTAGCGGCGCTCCAAATAACCGAGTGGTCACCCATTGAGCCTAGTAATGCTGCCGCACAAGATGGTACAAAAATTGGTACAATTATTTCAGAGCGTCGAAAATTAAAGCCATACAAATCAATACACAAAGGACCGCGGCGGCTTTTCCCACCCTCTCCGCCATTCCTTCGCGCACGGACCATTGTTGCGCAATGTCCTCCGCGAGGGCGGCCTGACCGGCCGGCGCGCTGTGGCCTTTTTAAGATAGACGCAGCGCCACGCCATCCGGCGCAGCGGTTCAGCAGCACAACAGCCACCTTCTAGCTGTGTCTGAACCCGACGGCCGTACAGTGTCGTGAGCGGCCAGTGGGGAATGATGTGGGGCGGTGCGCGCGACTGGGATTTCCAGCTCCCCATTCGAGGCGGTCCGCCTAGACGCTGGACCAGGCGTGGCCGGAGCTTGGTCAACTGATCGGAAATGGATCATATCAGACGACCGCGACCAACTTTGGCTTTCGCCCAGTATGTTCGAAAAAGCCGTCGCAAGGCCGGACCACATGGTTGCGGAGTTTCCCGCGCACTTTGACCGCCGGTCGGTAGGGGTCAGCTCGCTGCGATGCCGAAGCGCTGCCGGTATGCTGCGGGCGTGGCGCCGACTAGTCTGTGGAAGGTCTTCCGGAAGGCGGCCGGATCCCCGTAGCCGACGTTCCAGGCGATGCGGTCTACCGGGTCCAGCGTGCGTTCAAGGCTTTCGCGCGCCTTGGCGATGCGCACCTGCTGGAGGTACGCATTGGGCCGGTGTCCGGTGGCGTCGGTGAAGCGTCTTAGGAATGTTCGCTCGGTCAGGCCGGCCACGGCGTGTAGGTCAGCCTGCTGAAGCGGTTCGGAGAACCGCGCGTGAAGGTGGTGCTGCGCCCGGCGAACGGCGTCGTCGCCGTGGTCGAACCGCGGCACAAAGGCCGCGAAGGGGCGCTGGCTCGACCGCGGGGGGTCGATGAGCAGGAAACGCGCGGTGGCGAGCATCGTGGCGGGGCCGAGGAAGCGCTCGACTAGGGTCAGGCCAAGGTCGGTCCAGGCCAGGATGCCGCCCGCGGTGATGATATCGCCGTCGTCCAGCACCATCCGGTCATCTGCGACCTCGATTTCCGGAAAGCGGCGGGCGAGTTGCTCGGCGAAGGCCCAGTGAGTCGTGGCGCGCCGTCCGTTCATCAACCCGGTTTCGGCCAGAACGAATGCGCCTGCGCAAACCGAGCCAAGTACTGCGCCTTCAGCGTGCAGCTCGCGCAGCCAGGCCGCAGCCGGCGGCGCGTGCGCCATGCGCTCGGGCATCACGAGGCTCGGCGGCGCAATCGCATGGCTAAGACGGTGCGGCCGGCCCGAGTGACTGTCCCAGGTGCAGGTTATTTCATCGCCCACAGGCTTCCAGTGCGACACACGGATCGAACGCCCATCGGACCATTCGCCGGCAATGCGGAACAGGTCGGTCATGCCGTAGATCGCCGAAAGCTGGCAGTCCGGGTAGATCAACAAGCCGATCTCGGCCACTGGATCAGGTCCACCTGTGCGTGGCGGGTTTGGCTTTCCTTTTGTCGTTATCGCCATCAGAGATCGTGCACCGATTTTTCGATCGCTGTCCACACCTGAACTCCAGGGACTAGGTCAGTGGGTTCGACGCCGCACGGCTAGTCGCTCTGCAGCAATGCTGGAGCGATGCGCAATTGTCCTATTTTTTGCAATTCCACATCTCACTTTGTCCCGCTTATCGGCATGACCTCAACGCCGTATTTTCGGGTCAGGTTGAAGAAACGGAAGCAACCGACTGGATTACCACGAAGTCCGACGTCGTCATCGCTGAGTTGGAGATTGTCCCATGAGCCCGATCGCGGCTCCCGGTGGAAAGCCTGCGTTCATCGTCTCTGTCGGGAACGAGCAGACGAGCAGGCAGTTCGGGAGCCGCAACGACGGAATTCGCAATTGTCCGTTTTGCCTCGTAAATTGTCGTATCCGCCACATCAATTCCTGCTTCGATTCATCCATCTCTGTTCACGTCGAAACCGAAAGGACCGGCAATGACACCCGAATACACGCGGCGGGCAATTCTAGGCAGCGCGACGGCTACGGTGGCGCTCATGACCTTGCCGAGCTCTGTTTTCTCACAACCCGAAGGAGACCTCACCATGGCTACGATCACCACCCGCGACGGCACTGAAATCTTCTACAAGGACTGGGGTCCGAAGGACGCCCAGCCCATCGTCTTCCACCACGGCTGGCCGCTCTCAGGCGACGACTGGGACAACCAGATGCTGTTCTTCCTGGCTCAGGGCTACCGCGTCATCGCCCACGACCGCCGTGGCCACGGGCGCTCTGAACAGGTCTCGGACGGGCACGACATGAACCACTACGCCGCCGACGTGGCCGATCTGGCCCGCGCGCTCGACCTGCGCAACGCCATCCACATCGGCCACTCCACCGGCGGCGGAGAGGTAGCGCGCTATGTCGCCAATGCCGAACCGGGCCGCGTGGAGAAGGCCGCCCTCCTGGGTGCGGTGCCGCCGATCATGGTCCGCTCCGAGTCCAACCCTGACGGCGTGCCGCTCGAGGTCTTCGACGGATTCCGCGCCGCGCTTGCCGCGAACCGCGCCCAGTTTTTCCTCGATGTGCCGAGCGGGCCGTTCTACGGCTTCAACCGGGAAGGCGCTGAGGTGAGCCAGGGGTTGATCAACAACTGGTGGCGGCAGGGTATGACCGGCGGCGCCAAGGCGCATTACGACGGCATCAAGGCTTTCTCGGAAACTGATTTCACCGAGGACCTGAAGGCGATCACGCAGCCGGTGCTGGTGCTGCATGGCGAGGATGACCAGGTGGTGCCGATCGCCAACTCGGCCCACAAGGCGATCAAGCTGCTGCAGAACGGCGCGCTGAAGATTTATCCCGGCCTGTCGCACGGCTTCTTCGCCACCCACCCCGACCTCATCAACGCTGACCTGCTGGCCTTTGCGCGTAGCTGAGGCCGCGACGGGCCGCGCTCCCCGCTGGTGCGGCCCGTTTCCGCAACACTCATCTCATTGAAAGAAACAAGCCAATGACCAAGTTCCATACGCTCATCGCCGCTGCGGCTACTGCCGCCGTGGGCGCGATCGGCACGACCGACCAGGCCCGTGCCCAGACCCGCATTCCCGACGACCAGGTCATCCGCAACGTTGTGCTTGTGCACGGCGCCTTCGCCGATGCCTCCGGCTGGCGCGGGGTTTACGACGATCTCACGGCGCGCGGCTATCGCGTGACGATGGTGCAGAATCCGCTCACCTCGCTGGCCGATGACGTCGCCGCCACCAATCGTGCGCTGAACCGTCAGGATGGCCTAACGATCCTTGTTGGCCATTCCTGGGGCGGAACGGTGATCACCGAAGCGGGCGTTCATCCCAAGGTGGCCGGGCTGGTCTATGTCTCCGCGCTCTCGCCCGACGCCGGCGAGACCACTGGGCAGCAATATGACGGTTTCACCTCGCCGCCGGAGTTCGTGCTCGACATCGGAGAGGACGGCTACGGCTACGTTGCGCCGGACAGCTTCCACGCCGGGTTTGCTCACGATGTTAGCGAACAGGATGCCGCGTTCATGCGCGATGCACAGGTGCCGATCAACATGGATGTCTTCGGCGCCACGCTGGAGAACGCCGCCTGGCGGATAAAGCCGAGCTGGGCGGTCATCGCCACTGAGGACAAGGCCTTCTCGCAGGAGATGCTGCACCACATGGCCGACCGCATCGGGGCCAAGGTCACCGAGGTGTCGGCTAGCCACGCGGTCTTCATGACCCAACCCGCCGTGGTGGCCGAGACAATCGACGAGGCTGCGCGCGAGGCGTTTGTTTCGGCCAGGTGAAATCGGGCTTGCGACCGGAAAGCTCGTCTTTCCGGTCGCCCCTCTGACAGAGCCCGCGCGCGTGTCGCGGTCCAAACCCAGGAGATACACATGACGATCCTTTACAAGACTCACGCAACGGCCACCGGAAGCGGCCGCGACGGCGTCGCCACCGTCGAGGACGGGGCGCTTACCCTCTCGCTCTCCACACCCAAGGCGCTGGGCGGCGCTGGCGGGGAGGGCACGAACCCCGAGCAACTCTTCGCCAGCGGTTATGCGGCCTGCTTTCTCAGCGCCTTGCGCTTCACCGCAGGTCGCCAGAAGCAAAAGCTCTCCGAGGCGACCAGCGTTACCGTTACCGTGGGCATCGGCCCGCGTGAGGATGGAGGGGGTTTTGCGCTAGACATCGCCCTTGCAGCCAGTCTGCCGGGCCTCGACGAGGTCATCGCTTCGAAGCTTGTGGAAGAGGCCCATGCCACTTGTCCCTATTCGCATCTGGCGCGTGAGGGTGCGCAGGTGCGGCTGAGCGTGGTCTGAGCGCGCTCCGGGCAAGGACAGCGCGGACGCAAGCCTGGGCGAGGGCCTTGCCGCGCTTCAGCGTCCGCGCGTCGACCGTGCCAGTTCGCGCGCCAGGTCGACGAACACCTTGAAGGCCGCGGGCGGGTTGCGGCGGCTGGGGTAGTAAAGGCAAAGGGGAGAGAGCGGCGGCGTCCATTCGTCCAGCACTCGGACCAGACTGCCGGCCTCTATATCGGCGCGCACGTCGGATTCCATGAAATAGCCGATCCCCACCGCCTCCAGCACGGCGATCCGCGCGAGGCTGGCCTCGTCCAGGGTCATCGGCCCGTCCACATCCACCTGGACCGGTTCGCCATCGGCCTCGAACTGCCAGCGGAACATTCCGCCGTTGGGAAGCCGGACGCGGATACAGTCATGCGCCAAAAGGTCCGAGGGCGCGCGCGGCAACTCTCGGGCCTCGAAATATGCGGGCGCACCGACTACCGCGTAGCGGCGGGGCGGACTGATCGGAATGGCGATCATGTCGGCCGGCACCAGCGGCTGGCTGCGCACGCCGAAGTCGAACCCGTCGGCCACAATATCAACCAGGTTGCCCTCTGTGACCACGTCGATCCGGACCTCCGGATACCGCCTGAGAAACTCCAGCACCAGCGGCGACAGGATCTCGCGGCCTGCTGTGGCGAAGGTATTGATCCGCAGTACGCCCGATGGGGTTTCCTGTTGAGATCTCACCGTGTCGAGCGCTTGGTGGATGTCCCGCAGCGCCGGGCTCACCTGATCGACAAAACGGCGTCCGGCCTCGGTAAGCGACACGCTGCGCGTGGTGCGGTTGAAGAGGCGCACGCCCAACTGCTCCTCCAGCTTGGCGATTGCGTTGCTGAGCGCGCTTGTCGACATGCCGAGGTCGAGCGCAGCGGCCCGAAACGACCCTCTCCGGCTTATCGCGAGCACCGCGTCGAAATCCGACAGTTTGTACATCGCAATTATCCCGAAAAACGCAATGCGCCGTCGCTGTTTATCCCGGTTATCCGCACGAGGTCAAAACCATAGATTTGGCCCGCAAGAGCAACGGAGTGACAAAATGAAATACTATCAGGTCTTCATCAGCGCCGAGCAGACCGCTCAGGCCTACCGCATCCTCGATGCGCTCATCGCAAAACAGCTGGTCTTCGGAGGCCCCATTGTCGGTGGACCCGCCAAGTTCCTTTGGAACTTCAAGGACAGCGACGTCCCCGAGAGCATGCGCAAGCCCAAGCTGCTGACGCTGGAGCAGGACTACAAGTATATCGTCACCTACACCCGCGAGGATCTGAAGGATGAACTGGTGGAAGTGGCGGAGGCCGCTTCGCTGGAAGAGGTCTGCATGATCTCGTTCCTGCCGATGGAGACCAACCGCTCGCTGCGGCTGCTGTTGGATGCATCCTTCGAAGGCAAGGGTGAGCTGGCCGAGCCGGAGCCGGTGGATGCGGTAGTGGCTCTCACCTTCGTCCCCACGGAGCAGATCCCCGCGCGGACGAAAAGCTCCAACGGCGAGATTGGCTCGCGCACCTGACCATCAACATCAGAACAGGAGACTGATCATGACTATCGCCCTCCCCAAGGTGATCGATGGCTTCTTCAAGGCCGACAAGAAGGGCAACGCCCAAGCATTGTCTGAGTGCTTCACCCCGGACGCCGTAGTTGTCGATGAAGGCAACACCTACACGGGCCGCGATGCGATCCGGCAATGGATGGCGAACGCCTCGACCAAGTATACCTACACGGTCGAACCCTTCGCGAAGGCGGAAGAGGGTGAGCGTATCGTCATTACGAGCCATCTCGTCGGCAACTTCCCCGGCAGCCCGGTGGATCTGCGCTACTTCTTTGTCCTGAAGGACGACATGATCGCAGAACTGGAAATCGTGCCATGAGCCCGTTCGTGACGCTCGAGGGCAAACGCGCCTTGATCACCTCCGGCACACGCGGCGCAGGAGCCGCCACGGTGCGGCTGTTCTCGGAGCTCGGAGCGCGGGTGCTGACGACGGCCCGGACCAGGCCTGAGGAGATGCTGGCGGCGCGTTTTGTCGCCGCCGATCTCACACGTCCCGAGGGTTGCGCCACAGTGGCCGAGGCGGTGCGCGACGAGCTTGGCGAAGTGGATGTGATTGTGCACATGCTCGGCGGCTCGTCTGCTCCGGCGGGCGGGTATCGAGCGCTGGATGACGATGAGTGGCGCCGTGAGATCGACCTGAACCTGATGCCAGCGGTGCGCCTGGACCGGGCCCTCTTGCCGACCATGGAGGCTCAGGGTTCGGGCGTCGTGATCCATGTCACTTCAATCCAGCGCGAATTGCCGCTGCCTGATGCGACGACGGCATACGCCGCCGCGAAGGCGGCGCTTTCAACCTACAGCAAAAGCCTCTCGAAGGAGGTTTCCCCAAAGGGGGTGCGGGTCGTCCGCGTCTCTCCTGGCTGGATTGAAACGGAATCCTCCGTGGAACTGGCAAGGCGACTCGCGGCTGAGCACCAGGTCGACGTCGATCAGGGCAAGCAGATGATAATGAGGTCTCTGGGCGGTGTTCCCATCGGGCGCCCTTCAAAGCCGGAAGAAATCGCCAACCTGATCGCGTTCATCGCTTCGGACCGCGCGGCCACCATAACCGGAACCGAATATGTGATCGATGGTGGCACTGTGCCAACGGCCTGACGCCTCAGGGGAGTGTTGGTCGAGCAACAGGACCTGGGCGGCCTCTCCCGCCATCCAGCCTCTGAGACTGACCGGCGGGCCATCAGGCGGGCGCTAGTCCCTGTAGTAGATCGTGGCTCGATCTGGTGTGGTGTTCGCGGGCATTTTGGGATCTCTTGTTTGAGCATGCTGAACGTGGACGTAATTGCGGGTTTCGCGCGTCCCGCCAAACGATGCGGGCGGGGCGTTCATCGGCGGCCTAGCCTTTCTCGTGGGACGGCGGGCTCTCCAGAAGCTCATCGACCGTGAGGAAGCGACGACGAGCTGTAGCGTTGGAGAGAAGGTTGGTTTGGAACGCAACGTCTCCTGAAGCGTCGCGGACAAGGACGTGCAGCTGCTGATCCGGGTCCAGCGCGAGGCGCCGCCAGCTTACCAGTTCCGCGAGATCCTCTCCTGCGGATGCGGTCCCGTAGAGTGAGACGAACGGGCTGGTTGCGAGGGAAGCGTATAGGTCTGGAGCCTTGGAGAGCGGGATCCTGGAGCCGCCTCGAAATGGCGTGTTGGCGATTGGCATCGCGTCGTACGGCGCCGCGAGTGTGCGATCGCCTGCCCAGATATCGCGCCGGAAGGGTGAGTCCGCAGGAGCGACTACATTCAACGCGCCGTCCACGACATGTGTCGCCTCATGAAGCAGGATGTAGTCAAGCGCCCGCGCTGATCCTGCGTCGATCTGCACGCTCAGGCCGGAGCCATCATCCTCGAACAGGCGGGCCTCTTTCGTGGTCAGGAATTCGCTTAGCGACATCTCAAGGATATCGGCCCTGAGCGTGATGTCGAAGGTTTGTCGTCCATTCTCGGATTCGCCGCGCCGTGTCAGCCCTGCGCCGGCGCTTCCTGGTGCGTGGATGAAGCTGAGCTTTGTCAGGTGCCGTTCAAGCACTGAGCGATGGAGGCTCGGTAGGGAAGCGAGCGCAGCTTCCACCAGCCTGCGTTCTCGGGATGTGAGATCGTATGCTCTGGCATCCTCCGCACCAACACCGCGGTACATCTGGATGATCTCGGCGTCCGGCGGACCGATCAGGATTCCTGAAGCTGACGGGGGTGAAGTCGCCCCAATGCTGGGAAGAGATGATACACTGCTCGCACTCCCGTAGTCGGCGCACCCCGAAGTGACAAGCCAGGCGAGCGCAAGGCTCGCAGTCAGGCGTCTGTGTTTCGGCTGACAAGAGACTCGCATCGGAAATTCCTCATCGTGACGTGTATCGAGAGAGTGATCGTGACGTGTATCGAGAGAGTGCATTGTGCCGGAGTTGTAAGTGGGCATCTTTCAGGCGCCTTCAACGATGATGATGCGATACGATGGTGATTGAATGCGATGCGATGCTGCGCCAGGGTGGGCGTCGCTGTGAGACCACGTCTCTGCGTCCACAATGGTTGCAAGCTCAAGCAGCGCATCCCCGAAATCGCTTCCGCCGGCGTCCTCAATTTCGAAACACTGCGTCCGCTCAGGTGCGGCTTATCAGATGAGCAAACCCGGACTTAATTCGCTTCCATCGAATGCGCGAAGGAGGCGACAATGAACCGGCGCGAAAGACCGTACAAAAGCGTCCAAACCTGGAACGAAGACGGCGGGCATCATGGGCCGTGTCCGTACATCATACGAGCCGATACAGACGACGACGGGATGTGTCCGCAGATTCGAACGCGCGCAAGGTCCGCTGTCGATCTGCCTGTAATCGAAGGTGAGTTCCACGAACTCTAACCAGCACCGTGCACAAACGCGCCGTAAGCGCGCGATCGACATTGCGCATCGGGCCTGCCCCGACTCCAGCGCGATACGAGGCACTATTGACGTTGAACTGCACGTCAAGAGCAGATGATCCGGCTCTGGCTGTCTGCTTTGACCGCAGCAAACTACGGACGCATCTCCCCGACTCTTTCTTGGCGCGCTGAATCTGATGCATCGAAGTGGCGTATGAGTAGCTCCGTCAGCAGGGCTACCTTGCGCGGCGCACGGCCGCCGGGCGCCCGTACAACCTGAACCGGCGTAGGCGGAGGCTCGCTTCCAGCGAGGAGTCTGACGAGTTGCCCTCTGTTGATCGGCCCGTCTGCGAGGAAGTCCGGCAGCATAGCGACCCCCACGCCTTCGATCGCGGCAGACAGGATCGCCAGACCGCTGTCTGTCTGGAATCGGCCATGTGGGCTCAGATTCTTGACCTTGCCCTCCACCTTGAGAGGCCACGGGCTTGTGCCCAACAGCAGGGCGTCGTGCTCCTGCAGGTCTTCGACCGCGCTGACTTCGCCATGCTGGGCCAGATAGCCAGGGCTGGCGACAATCCGCGCTTCGATGTGTCCTACGCGCCTCGCAACGAGTGTGGAGCTTGGCATGACCGCAATTCGCACCGCTGCATCATAGCCGCCGCCGATGAGATCGACGAAGGCGTCGCTGAAGGAGACTTGAAACCTCAGGCGCGGGTGTGTCCGCGCCATCTCAGCGAGTATCGGCGCAAGTGTGGGGTGGAGCGACAAAGGGGCTGCGAGTCTCAGTAACCCCCGCAATTCGTCGTCGTCTGAAACCGCCTCCCGTCCCGCTTCCAGCTCGGCGATGATTCGCGCGGCGTGGTCGCGAAATACGCTCCCCGCCTCGGTCAGCGTCGCGCCGCGCGTCGTGCGCCGGAGCAACTGGGCGCCCAGCTCCGCTTCGAGGCGGGCAAGCCGCCGGCTTACGATGGATTTCGAAACGCCGAGCCGCCGCGCACCGGGCGTGATGCCGCCGTGGTCCGCCACGGCGACGAAGCTCCTGAGGTCCTCGAAGTCAAACATTGCAGGACACCGTGTCGGGTTGGGCGCGCTCATCCCTTGCGCCGCTCGTGCTCCAGCGTTGCGGGAAAGGCAACACTAAAACCGCAAGCGCGAAGCTAACCTGCTGTCCTCGTCTCCCTTACGTCCGCTGGACCAAGGAGGCATCAATGCAAAACATTCTGGTTATCAATAGCAGCATCGCCGGCGACGAAAGTGTTTCCCGACTACTGGTCGCTGACGCTTTAACAGCCCTGTGTCGAGTGCACCCAGACCTAGTCGTGACCCAACGCGACCTCGGCGCCCATCCCATACCGCATCTCACCGCGAACAACGTTGCGGGCGTCCGTGGAACGCCTGCTACCGCGGCGGAGCACCAGAGCAGGCGGCAATCAGATCAGCTGCTCGCAGAACTGCGCGCGGCCGACACCGTTCTTATTGGCGCCCCGATGTACAACTTCGGACTGCCGACCAGCCTGCGCGCTTGGTTTGATTTCGTGATCCGCGCGGGAGAGACGTTCTCGTATTCGGAGGCGGGCCCAAAAGGCTTGCTTGAAGGCCGGCAGGCAATCGTGGTCGAAAGCCGCGGCGGCCTCTATTCCGATGGGCCGGGTCGCGCTGCAGATTTCCAGGAGCCCTACATCCGGCACCTGCTGAGTTTCATCGGCATCACAGATGTCAGCTTCATTCGCGCTGAGAAAATCGGCTTCGGACCTGAAGCTCGTGAACTGGCGATCGCCGGCGCCCGCGAGGAAATCGCTCTGCTAGCGCGGCAAGTCTCCGCGTCGGCGGCCTAGACACTCCAAAAAAGAGGAACTGAAGAATGAGCAAGCGGCGCCAAGGGCGCCGCCACCGTTCGCCGGTTCGCGGCTGAAGGCGCAAATGTCGTCATCGCCGATGTCGATGAAGACGTAGCGACGGATCTGGTCTCGCAGATCGGCCGTTCGGCATAAAGCGTCGCCGCTGAGGCCGTTTGCCGTTAGCTCCAAAGATCCTCGCGCCGCGATCGGTTCGCCTAGCGCCAAGAAAGTGTGCGAGATGATCTGTCAGATTGAATGCGACGGCGCGGCAGCGCACGCATTCTTGCCGCGCGATAGCATGCTGCAAGCATGTCATACAGACTTCTCCAAACCTTCACCGAAACAACGTCAACATCACAACCCGGGTGAGCTACCCGGCCCTCCGCGCGGACAAGAGCCGCACAACGGTTCGCGACGCAGACTCCGCGTCGTGGTGTTCGGAGGGATAGACTATGTCGAAATTCAGATCGTCGGCTTCCGTGGCCGCGCTCCTCGCATGCGCTGCATCGCCCGCATTTGCGCAGGAAGGCGAAACCGCGGGGCAGCAAGCCGCACAAACAGCCACACAGGGCGAACGTGTCGTCGTCCTCGGATACCAGCTTCAGACTCGCAACGCGATCGACGCGAAACGTGAGGATGATCGCATCGCGGACTTTCTCAGCCAGGACGAGCTTGGCCGACAGCCCGACCTGAACGTCGCAGACAGCCTTCGTCGCCTGCCGGGCGTGGTGACCATCTTCGATGAGGATGAAGGACGATATGTCGGTCTGCGCGGCCTTGACCAGAAGTACACATTCATCTCGATTGACGGCGGCCTGATCGCATCCACCGACCGGTCCGACCGGGATATCAACATCGAATCCATCCCGCCTACCGCGGTGAAGCGCCTTGAGGTCTTCAAGTCGGTCACCCCCGATCTGGACGCTCAGAGCGTTGGCGGCGTGATTAATCTCGTGACGCGGTCCGCATTCGATGCAGACGGCATGTACCTCGTTGCGAACGCGCAGGTCGGCTGGCACGAGAGCATTGGCGACCTGCCGCAGAGCTTCGACAACCCGTCCTACCGGATCGACGCCGCCTATTCGAATACCTTCCTCGATGACACCGTCGGCGTACTCGTTTCCGGCACTGTGTTCGACAAGAAACGCGACCAGGGCCGTGCAAACCTCGCTTATGGCCAGAACGCGACCGGCGTGTTCGTCAACGCCGTCAACCCGCTCGACTACTCCAACCGCATCGAGCGCTGGAATGGGATGGGCAAGCTCGAATACCGCCCGAGCATGGACTTCTACGCGTCCCTGACAGCGTCGCGCTTCGACTACCAGTACAGCGAAGTCCGCACCCGCTGGGACGTGTTCGAGAGCGGACTGACCAACCAGACGGCAACATCGGGCGACTACAGCGCCGCGGGCGCCCGCGCGCGGTTCGACCGCTTTCCGCTTGGCCAGTCCATCGATACGGTTCAGGCGCGCATCGAATTTCGACCCACGGATCTCGGCCTGCTCGAGGCGGGAGCGTATTACTCACACGGCGTTCAGGGCCACCCGTACCCGAACGCTTCCTGGTCGATCGCCGAGACGCCGGACCTTGGTTTCTCCTACGACCTGTCGACGCAGGATGTGGACGGGGCTGATCCCGCGCTGATCACGTTCAACAATCCCGCGGCGATCCTGAACCTCGACGCCTACGAGTTCCAGAACTACTTCGATGGCTACTTCCGCAATCAGGAGGACGTCACCGAGTTCAAGATCGATTATTCCTGGAACACCGAGGGTCGCGACGCCGGCTTCGGATTTAAGACCGGCCTGAAATACCGGAACCTCGAAAAGGACCGCTACGATCGGTCGACCAACTACACATTGGCGGATCCGGCGACGGTCGTCTCGCTTGCCGACTTCGTGAATGCGGACGGCCCGGCGCCCTACACAACAGACTACTTCCCTGGCCTGGTCTATCCGGTTCTCGACGCCGATCTGTTTGACGCCTACTTCGCCGCAAATCCCGACCTGTTCGTTGCAGCCAACGCCGACAACCTCGGCGCATTCTACGACGTGCAGGAAGATGTGACCGCACTCTACGGCATGGGTACGTACAAGAAGGGCAGGCACACATTCCTCGGCGGCCTGCGCTTCGAGCATACGGAAGTCGCAACCGCGGCGACGTTGAACGGGGGGCCGGAGCAGATCTTCCGCACCACCGACTACGACTATCTGCTGCCGTCATTTGTCTACACCTATGAGCTGACGCCGCGCATGCGTCTGCGCGGCGGCTATGCCCAGACCATCGGGCGGCCAAACCATCCGGACCTTGCTGGGTCTGAGACCTTCGACGAAGCCAATCAGACGATCCGCCGCGCCAACACGGGCCTGCGCCCCCGCGAGGGCCAGAGCTTTGACGTTGGCCTCGACTGGTTCATCGACGGCGGTCAGTACTTCTCCGCGGCGGCGTTCCACAAGATCATCGACAACCAGATCACCACGATCACGACTGAAGAGGACATCGACGGCCTGATCTATACCGTGACCCAGCCGATCAACCTCGACCAGGTTTCGGTGTCCGGCATCGAACTGTCGTATACCGACGACGCCTTCGAGTTCCTCCCGGCGCCATTCAACGGGCTGGGCGTGGCGACAAACCTGACGGTGATGGATGGTCAGGATGGGCCGACGCCTGACGGCAACCTCATTGCCCAGCCTGACTATCTCTTCAACATCGCCGGGCTGTACGCTTACGGTCCGTTCTCGACAAAGCTGACCTACAACGTCGTGGACGACATCCCGTCGAGCAGCAATCAGGTCGAGTACGGCTACGACCAGCTCGATCTGCAGATCCGCTATCAGGTCAGCGACCAGCTACAGGTCCAGATCGAAGGTCGGAACATCACCAACAATCCGCGCATCAACTATCAGACCGATATCGGACAGATCAGATCGATAAACGATTTCGGAAATTCGTGGTGGGCGGGCGTGTCCTACCGCTACTGATCGCGCATCTCCAGCGGCCCGCAGCCTGTGGGCCGGGCCGCTGGACCTGGCTTTCCAACCCTACGAAGGAACGAGAACATGATCGCTCGGCGCGCCATGCTAGCCTTAGGTCTGTTGCTGACATCAGCCTGCGCCCACGCGCAGCCGGTCAGGTTTGCGGTGTTCGGAGACCTGCAGGAAGAAACCGATGCGGGGCACCAGAAGGACCTCGCGCTGGTGGACCGGATCAATGCAGCTGATCCCGACTTTACGGTATTCATCGGTGACATTCAGGGCGGCGGTCCCTGCACGGATCAGCAGCGTGAGGAGGCCGTGGAGGTCTTCGCACGGATTGAAGGTGCGGTCGTGTTCACGCCGGGCGACAATGAATGGGTGGATTGCCGGCTCCCGGGGAAGGGCGACTGGCAACCGCTCGAACGCCTCGCACGCCTAAGGGAGGACCTTGTACCCAACGGCCAGAGCCTGGGCCAGACGCCGATGGCCATCGAGCAGCAGACGGGAGAATACAGGGAGAACTCACGCTGGACTGCTGGCGGCGTCGTCTTCGTTACACTGCACATCCCTGGCGGCAATAATGGGGTCTATCCCGATCGCTACGCCTACGACGAGTTCGAGCGGCGGAACGCCGCGAATCTCGAATGGCTGCAGGCAGCTTATGAAGAGGTGAGCAACACTGACGCGCTGGGGCTCGTCGTCCTGTTCCATGGCAACCCGGGCTGGGACGACATCTACTGGACGGCATCAGCCTATCGGGACTTCAAATCCATGCTCTCACGGGAAGGCAAGGATCTTGGGGTTCCAATCCTCGCGGTGCACGGCGACACGCACACCTTCACGATCGATAAGCCGCTGGCGTTCGAGGATGGTCGCACCCGCGCCGACCATCTGACACGGCTAGAAGTGTTCGGCCCTCCCGAGCGCGGCTTCATCATGGTCACTGCAGATCCGGACAATCCGGAACTGTTCTCCTTCACCGCGATCGAGACCGAGGGAACGCGATGACCAGCATTGTCACGAAACAACAGTCGAAGCGGAGCGGCTTTCGCATGGGATCAGCTCTTCCGGCGCTAGTTTTCGCGCTTGCTGCGGCCTGCGCCTCACCGGGCGAGACTCAATCGCCGCCCGCCGCCACGCCGGAGCGGATCTCCGCTGGTGTATACGAGCCCCCCCCAGTCCATGAGGCAGAGGCGGTCATGGTGAGGGAATACGATGCGCCGGAGGCGCGCCAGGGCGTGGCGGTCGATCGCGACCATGTCTATGCCGTCGTCAACTCTGTCATCGCCAAGTACGACAAGACCAGTGGCGAGCGGATTGCCCACTGGTCCAGTCCTCGCGGCGGTCCGATCCGACACATCAATTCCTGCTATGCCGAAGCGGCGAAGCTGTGGTGCGCCAACTCGAACTTCCCCGAACTGCCGATGGCGAGCTCCGTCGAAATCTTCGACGCCGCGACCATGACGCACGAAAGTTCAGTCAGCCTTGGCGTACTGGATGAAGGCTCGCTGACATTCTTCGAGCCGCTGGGCGATGGCTGGATCGCCGGGTTCGCACACTATGACGAGAGGGGCGGACTGCCGTACAAGCCCGCGAGCTTCGCCGAGATTGTGACGTACGACCGGAACTGGCGGCGGACAGGCGGCTGGCTGATGCCGCAGTCTGTTAGAGACCGCATGGCGCCGCATGCCGCTTCCGGCGGATCGATCGGCGCCGATGGCTTGCTCTACCTTTTCGGTCACGACCGGCCCGAGATGTATGTTCTGGCGAAACCGAAAATGGGTCCGGTACTGGAACACATCGCAACCATCGCAGTCGACGCGGCGGGGCAGGCCTTCTCCTGGGATCGCGGTGAGTCTGACATGCTCTACGCGATCAACCGTCCCACAGGAACGGTACGCGTGTTCGAGATGCCGACGATCAAGCTCGACCATCCCAACGGTGTGCAGTTCCGCGAACCCGCTGAGTAAGTTGGGGTCGAAGCAGGGTTGGATCTGGGCGAACGAGCCAGACGCGGTTTGCCACAAATGAAGTTCGCCCCCGGGGGAGGTCTCCCCGGGGGCGCCTGCTTCAGACGATCGCTCCGGTTTCCCGGGCGCGAACCGTCCGGTGCAGGACCAGTGCGATCATGGTCCGCTGATCATGCTTCGCGCCGCGTTCGCATGCGCGAACCGGGATGGATCCGAACCGCAACATCGACAAGTTCGATATGCCGATCCTGATCTATCACGGCGCCAACGATGTCCGCGTGCCGCTGTTCCACGCCAACGACTTCTACAATGCTGTGAAGTCGAGCGGGAAGGCCAAGCTGCTGGTCCTCGAGGACATGGGGCACCAGCTGGACAAGTGGACGCCGGACAACAACCGCGACTCTCTGAACGCGATCGAGGCCTTCCTCGAGACCGATTGCAGTCTCTGATACCTGTCGTACCTCAGGAGGTAAGGCTGCGTGGGTCAGCGGCCACTAGCGGGTCAGGGCCGAACACGGACTCCTCTGGCGCCTGGCTGGTAACGGTCGCCATAACCGCTCCAAACGGAACGGCGATCCGGCGGCGCCGTCGGCAAAAGTTCGGTTACGCGTAGGTTCTGATGACGGCGACGCAATTGGCCTTTGTGTTCGTGAACTCGAACACATGCGCGAACCGTCGTTCCTGCCCGTCTGCGCCGAGCACTGTGCCGCACGCCGCGCCGACTTTGCCGTGAGAGATCGCGTGCTCCACCGTTATCGCCTGAGGCGCCTTGCGCCGTTTGAGCGCCGCATCGAACGCGGCGCTTCCCATGACCGGTTTCTGGAAAGCACCCTCCCATACGATTGTCTCGCTGACTCGATCCGGTAGGACGTCGCCAGTCTCGATTGCGATGGCGAAGTCCTGAACAAACCGGTTTTTTGGGGAGTTGCCGCAATCCCGGCTACCCTGAATCTGCATATGTCCGTCTCCCTCCTGCGGTGAGCATAGCCCGGACGCTAGCCGCAGGTCTGTTGTAGCGGCTATGGCTTGCCAGCTCCCGTTAATTTGCCCCAATAGCAAGCTGCTGCAAGCATCGAACTTGAGGCGGTGCTATCCAGCGCTAGCGCACCTTGCGTCGTCGACGCCCCTAACCATCCGTGAACCATTCGGCCTCAGATATCCTGCCTGAGGTCCTGAGAGAGGGAAGATATGGCCAATGCTGTTCAGCGCACGCCTGAGTCCAACGCCGAGATCGCGAGAATCATCGCGCGCGAACTGGCGGCGAGCGAAGGCCAGGTGCTGGCCGCGATTGGTCTGCTTGAAGAGGGAGCGACGGTCCCGTTCATCGCCCGCTACCGGAAGGAGCGCACTGGCGGGCTGGACGATACGCAGCTGCGGACACTCGAACAGCGTCTCGGCTACCTGACGGACCTGTTCGACCGGCGCGCAAGCATCCTCAAGTCGATCGATGAGCAGGGCAATCTGACGCCGGATCTCGAAAAACAGATTCGTGCGACGGAAACCAAGCAACAGCTAGAAGACCTCTATGCGCCCTTCAAGCCAAAGCGGCGCACCAGGGCGATGATCGCGCGGGAGCAGGGTCTCGAGCCGCTGGCTGACAAGTTGCTCGCGAACCCGACGCTCGATCCGGTCGCAGAAGCGCTGGCGTATGTCGATGCAGACAAGGGCGTGAGCGATGGCGATGCCGCGCTGGACGGCGCCCGCAACATCCTTGTCGAGCGCATGGCGGAGGCGCCTGCGCTGGTCGGTGCGGTGCGCGAACGGGTCTGGAGCAAGGGTCGGCTGGGCTCGAAGGTCGCCAAGGGCAAGGAAGCCGAGGGCGCAAAGTTCGCGGACTATTTCGAGTTTGACGAGGCGATCGAAAAAATGCCGTCGCACCGTGCGCTGGCGATGATGCGTGGCGAGGCGGAGGGTGTGCTCAAGGTCAACCTCAACCTTCCGGAAGAGGGCGCGGCCCGCCATCCCGCGGTGGCGATGATCATGGACGCATTCGGCCTCACCGATCGCGGACGACCGGGCGACACGTTCCTGGTCGGCGCGGCGGAACAGGCATGGAAAACGCGGCTCTCGAAGTCGAGCGCATCGGACAATATCGCCCGTCTCAAGGAGCGGGCCGACGGCGAAGCGATTCAGGTATTCGGCCGCAACGCCCGCGATCTCCTGCTGGCGGCCCCAGCAGGACCGAAAGTTGTAATGGGGATCGATCCCGGCATTCGTACGGGATGCAAGGTCGCGGTGGTGGATGCGACCGGCAAGCTGATCGAGACAACGACGATCTACCCGCACGAACCGCGCAAGGACTGGAACGGCTCGCTGGCGGCGCTGGCCGTGCTCGCCAAGAAGCGCGGCGTGGAACTGGTTAGCGTTGGCAACGGCACAGCCAGTCGCGAGACCGACAAGCTGGTCGCGGAACTGTTGGCAAAGATGCCCGACCTCAAGCTGACGCGCGTTACGGTCAGCGAAGCTGGCGCCTCAGTATACTCGGCGAGCGAAGCGGCGGCCAAGGAATTCCCAGACCTCGACGTGTCGTTGCGTGGCGCCGTCTCGATCGCCCGCAGGCTGCAGGACCCGCTGGCCGAACTCGTGAAGATCGATCCGAAGGCGATCGGCGTCGGTCAATACCAGCACGACGTCGACCAGGGCGCGCTCGCGCGATCGCTTGAGACCGTTGTTGAGGATTGCGTGAACGCTGTCGGCGTCGACGTGAACACGGCCTCTGCGCCATTGCTGGCGCGCGTGTCCGGCCTTAACGCGCAACTGGCGTCGAATATCGTCGCCTATCGTGACCAGAACGGTGCATTCAAGGCGCGCACCGGACTGAAGAAGGTGCCGCGCATGGGCCCCAAGGCGTTTGAGCAGGCAGCGGGCTTCCTGCGGATCATGGACGGAACCAACCCGCTCGACGCCTCCGCCGTCCACCCCGAGGCCTATCCGGTGGTGGAACGCATCTCGAAGGCGTGCGGTCGCGACCTGCGGTCACTGATCGGCGACAAGACGTTCCTGAAGACGCTGAAGCCGAAGGACTACGCGGATGACACATTCGGCGTTCCGACAGTGTCGGATATCATCTCCGAGCTTGAAAAGCCCGGTCGCGACCCTCGTCCCGAATTCCGTACCGCCTCCTTCCAGGAGGGCGTCGAGGAAATCCAGGACCTCGAGCCCGGCATGCGGCTGGAGGGCACCGTGACGAACGTCGCGGCCTTTGGCGCATTCGTGGATATCGGCGTGCATCAGGATGGTCTGGTCCATGTCTCCGAAATCGCCGACAGGTTCGTGAAGGACCCGCACGAAGTGGTGAAGGCTGGAGACATCGTGACCGTGCGGGTGAAGGACGTGGATGTCGCCCGCAAACGCATCGCTCTCACGATGAAGTCTGCCGCTGGCCCCGACAGGGGCGAGGGCTCTAGGAGGCCGAAGGCGCCGCCGGTCGATCCCCGTCACATGTCGGGCGGTCGGGAAAGCCGCGACGGCAATGACAGCCCGTTCGCGGCGCTGAAAGGCATGCTCGGCGATTAGCGATCTTGACGGACGTGTCGCTCAGGGCGCGCTCTGGAGGAATGCTTTGATCGCGCGCTCCGCCTCCGGCTCGTCGAGTTGCGGAGCATGGCCCACGCCGGGAACCTTTACGACGGTCATTGCCGGCGCCTGCCGCTGCATTCTCTGAATGGTCCCAGGTTCCAGGATGTCGCTGGTCTCGCCATACACCAGCATCAGCGGTCCGCATTTCGCGAGACGGCGGAAAGCCGGCCACAGCATCATCGATGATAGGAAGGCGGCGAGCGGACTGGCGCTGCGCGCGATCGCGGGATCGTAGTCCAGCACCACCTTGCCATTCTCTTCCTTGAACAGCCGGCGCGCGAAACGCTCCCAATCGCTGTCATCGAGATCGGGAAAGGCGGCCACGTTGGTGCGCTTCACGTAATCCTTCGCATCCTCCCACGTCGTGACATTGAAGGGCTTGCCGGCATAGCCGCGGATGCGCGCCAGGCCAGCCTTGCCTACACGCGGGCCGACATCGTTGAGAACCGCGCCGCCGATGAGGGCCGACTGCCTCATCGCGAGCGTCATGGTGACCAGCCCGCCAAGCGACGTGCCGACAAACAGGGCGCGCGGCGCGCCTATCGACGCGAGCAAGGCAATCATATCCTCGGCATAGTGGACCGGTGCGTAGGTCTTCGGGTTCTGGCTGCGATCCGATTGGCCGCGACCGCGAAGGTCGACCGCATAGACCTGCCGTCCATGCTCAGCGATACGCGGCGCGACATCCTCGAAGTCACGCGAATTCCGCGTGAGACCGGGAATGCAGATGACCGGCAACGCCTCGGACGGCGATCCGTAGACGCGCGCAAAGAGTGTCAGGCCGTCCCTTGATCGCCATTGATGCTCGGTCGCGAGATCGTTCATTCACATGCTCCCGCATGAGAGAGGCAGCAAGCCATCACATTTTGTCAGGCGCGTTCGCCAGTTTCCCAATCGCCCTCAAGGTATCGCGATGCGATGAAGAGGAGCACGGCGGCGATAAGGTAGAAGGATGTGCCGGCGAGGATGGAATAGCGGAGGCTCTCTTCGCCGAAAGCGATCGATAGGCCATCGGACATCGCACCAATTGCAAGATCCCCGACGCCGATGCCGATGAGGTTGTTGATCAGCAGGAACACTGCGGAGGCTGTCGCGCGCATGTTTGGCGGGACGATGTGCTGGAAAGCCGACAAGACCGGACCCAGCCAGGCAAGGCTCAGCGCGGTCGGAATCATGAAGACGAAGAAGGACAGCGTCAGAGAGTTGGACAGGACGCCGACGACGAAGAAAGGCACGGCCGCAATGAAGGCCGTGGCCGGGATGGTGGCGAACGCCGAGCGGTTTTTTCCGCCCAACCGATCGCCTAATTCGCCGCCCAGCCAGATGCCGAGCACGCCGCCGACCAGCACGATTGCGCCATAAAAGTAGGACGCATACAGCACGACGCCGGCGCCGTCCGGAACCAGCCATCCTTCGGCCCAGCTGAAGAACTGGGGCAGGGCGTCGGCGTAGCTGCGCGACAGGAAGGCGGGCATCCAGGCGAACAGGCCATACCCCATCATCGAAGAGAAGGCGGCCCCGGTCGAGAGGAACCAGAAGCTCTTCTTCCGGACCAGCGTGGCGAGCACGTCTGAGAAACTCGCGGCGGCGATTTGCGCGCCGGATGCATCCTGTGAGCCGCGCTTCGGTTCGCGCATCGTCAGACGGAATAAGGGCGCCAGCGCGATGCCGGCGATCCCGAGGATGATGAAGGCCGATCGCCAGTCGAGAATCGTGGTGATGATCCCGGCGAAGATGATGCCAACGGCGCTGCCGATGGGAATGCCGAACGAATAGATCGCCAATGCGCGCGCACGACGGTCCGGAGGGAAGTAATCCGAGATCAACGAATAGGCCGGAGCGACGCCGCCCGCCTCACCGACGCCGACGCCAAGCCGCGCGAGAAACAGGTGGACCGCATTCTGCGCCAGCCCGCAAACTGCGGTCATCAAGCTCCACAGCGCGAGTGCGATCGTCATGATCCAGACACGGTTCTTGCGGTCTGCCAGCCACGCGATCGGCACGCCGAGCAGCGAGTAGAAAATAGCGAACGCGACCCCGCGCATTAGCCCCATCTGCGTGTCGGATACTGCGAACTCTTCCTGGATCGGTATCGCGAGAACGCCGAGAATCTGCCGGTCGATAAAGTTGAAGGTGTAAACAAGGATCAGGATCGCTAAGACGTACGAGCGATAAGCCGCCGAAGTTTCAGGCGATGTCTCCGGCGCACCAGCTGGCGCTGCGACGTTGCTCATTTCCGGCCTCCCGCTTTCCTGGGGGCAACCGCGTTTCACAGCAGTCGCATCCCTGTGTCTAATAAAAAAGGGCGGGGGCGAACGTCAGTCCGCCCCCGTCGTCAGGGGAGGATCTAGTACAGGAATTCGATGCTGGCCGTGAAGGTCCGCGGTGCGCCATAGAATGACGAGTAGGCGGAGTCCGCGCCCAGCTGGCTCGGCGTCACAAAGTTGTAGGCGCCGGTCTTGTACTCTTCTTCTGTCAGATTGCGGCCGTACAGGCCGGCCTTCCAGCTCCCGGTCGGCGACGTATAGACAAGGCTCATGTCGAGCATCGTATACGCTTCCGGATCGAGCGGCGGTCCGCCCTGCGGGAACACCGGGTTGACGCCCGGAGCAAAGCCCGGGTTGGCCACGTTGAAGAGGTAGTACTCATCCCGGTAGGAGGCTGAGACGTTGAAGTTCAGGTCCGCGCCGCTGGCGAAGTCGTAGATGTAGTTCATGCCGAGGCGGCCGGTCCATTCCGGCGTGTTCTGCGTCACGAACAGATTTGCGATGTTCGCGCCGCCCGAGATGATCTCTTCGATCTCCGCATCGATATAACCGAGCACGCCATTGAACGAGAGGTTGTCGTCCGCATAGAGAACGCCTTCCAGTTCGACACCGCGATACTGCGACTTGCCGGCGTTGAACACGGACGAAATGAACGTGTCGTTTACACCGTCATTGTTGGAGTCCGCGCCCTGCTGAACCGTGATCTGCTGGTCCTTGTAGTCGGCGAGGAAGACGGCAGTGTTGAGGTCCAGCGCCCCTTCGAAGAACGAGCCCTTCACGCCGACCTCGTAGCTGTCGACGACCTCCGGCGCAAAGCCGGTCCGTGACAGACCCGTGGGGTCAAGGTCCTGACGCGCGCGGGGGTCGAAGCCGCCAGCCTTGATGCCCTGCGAATACGAACCATAGACCGTCAGATAGTCGGTAGGCTCGTAGTTCACCGAGATGCGCGGCGTGAACTTCTCATCCGTGCGGTTGAGGCCGGTATAGCCCGTCTGCGTCGCGAGGAACACAGAGGTCGTATTGTTTGGGTTGAACGATCCCGAGCCCAGTCCAAGCCAGAGTTCGCGCGTCACGTCAGCGGTCGTTTCGTCTGAGGTGTAGCGTCCGCCGATCGAGACGCTCCACTGATCGGAAATCTCGTAGGTTGCGTCAGCGAAGACCGAGAAGTTTTCCTTCTCCTGTTCGCCGGCCTGATAAACCGTTACGCCGAGCGATTGCAGCAGCAAGTCGAAGGCGCCAGACGCCGAACCATCCAGATAGTAGATGCCTGCGACGCCTGACCACGCGCCCGCCTCGAACAGCATCTGGAATTCTTGGCTGAACTGGCTGTCCTCATAGAACGCGGGGACGTCGAAGTCTGGCTGCGGCAGGCTGTCGAAATCGATCGGGGTCACGGTTTCGCTGTCGCGATAGGCCGTGATGGACTTGAAGGTGATCGCATCGTTCATGTCCCACTCGGCGGTGAGCGACGCGCCCTGAGTGTCGACGGAGTTCTTGGCCGGCAGGCCGGCGCGGGTGTCATAGATGCTCCGCGTGACCGGGATCGTGCCATCGCCGGATGGCAGCAGTCTGTGTCCGTGCCGGGCATTGGAATT
>JACLAD010003320.1_pt1 | contig 23255 bp, 23 predicted proteins | sample 8027901 | NCBI WGS metagenome assembly JACLAD01 (sample SAMN15725071, study PRJNA655200) | protist metagenome | isolation source: fluorescence activated cell sorting (FACS) single amplified genomes of... | place: Spain: Blaines Bay Microbial Observatory, Mediterranean Sea | collected 2016-07-05 | reverse complement strand
AGTGAACGGTTTACGGCATTTGTAGCATTTGTAAGCGCCAATACGAGTTGATTGACCGCCCATTTTGGAAACGCGCTCACGCTCACTACATTTTGGGCAAGTCGCGCCATGAGGCCAAATACGTGCCTCGACATAGTCATAAGCGGCTTGTTCATCATGAAATTCTTTGCGGCTCAAAACTGACATCCATCAATCTCTTTATGCAACCATACATAGCATTAAAGAGTGGGTACGTCAAGTATAATATCGCTATTTATAAGATTTGTTCGGGTCAAAGAGCGCTCTGAGACGTGCATAATAGCGGCTTTTAGATCTGTGACATTTACGGCTGTTTCCTTTGGTTTTGCAGATCCCAACAGTACCAAAGATACCGGTTCGCGCTTCAATTGCATTGGGTGGAAAAGCTATGCCCGCGATTGAATAGCGCGGGGCTTGAGTGTTTTTGCCGCCATTTTTTTTGATAGGTTCTCCATTTTTGTTTGACCCAGCGTTTGAGCTCCTTGGCGCTGACAAGGCGCGCGCCGCGCATATGCTTCTCTTGCTCTACCTGGGTGCGAATACGTAAAAATGCAAATGTTATGGGAGTAAAGCTGATGATGGCGGGAATGGCAGACCAGCCTGCGAAGATTTTAAAGCCATTTACAAATTCCAGGCGCGTTTGTCAAAGCGCAGCATCATAGTAGATATCAGCGCTGGTACGGGTGATTTTACTGCCATCGGATTGCGTATAGGTGAGTTTTAGATAATCAAATCCGCGGATTGTGACATTAAATTCGGCCAGCATATAGGCGATGCTTTGCGATATGCTGGGCCAATCAATAAAGCGAATGATTAAAATGGCGTATGTAAGTGCATGGATAAAAAGGCTCACAAAAAGACCATAACGCATGACCTGAATGGCCATGCGCATCCAATGCTGGGTGGTTTGCCCGCCTCTTATAAATGAAATGGATCGCATGGCGCTTTTGGCAGCCTTTCTCTAAAAGCGTGGCTTCGAGCTGTGCAATGCGGCGGGTCAGAGCCATAGTGGAGCTGACATCTTTGTAGTTTACGCCACCGCTATCTGTTGCAGATGTGATGGCACTTTCTGCCATTGATGTGGCTGTTGAAATGGTTTGAATATTATTTACAGAGTCGGAGTTCATCATTGCCTGACCGCCAAGGATGCTTGTGCCAAGGCGTGTGGCGCCCCCAATAATCTTGCTTTTGCGCATATCCTTATCCAATTCTTCCATGCGTGCATAAACACGGCCGGTTTCTGCGTTCAGCGCATCGCAGGATTTGGCGGAATCGCGCTTCGTCACCAAATTGGCGTTTTGTGATGTAGGCGCGTTTTGAATTGGTCATTTTCCTATACAGTCCGATAGGCCCAGAGCGCTGCACAGGAGTATTGGGATGATTGTTTTTGTCATTGGTCATTTCCTCTTTTTGTTGACGTTTAAGAAATCTTAGGTGATTGGTTCAGCGAGGGCTTTGAGTGCGTTAAGATCGGGTAAGCCTCTGATGATTTTGGACGGCCCAACAAAGGCGGGCGTTCCGGTAATATTGAGATTGCGGGCCAATGCGTGGTTTTGGATAATAATTTGCGTAAATTCTGACGATCCAGCTTGCTCGATTAGCTGCTCTGAGTTGAGCGTTAGAGCGGTTAGAATTTTAGAAATATTGCCAAGTTCGAGCCGTGTTTCGGTGCTCATGAAAGATTTATGAAGCGCGTTGAATTTCTCGGGGTGATCACGTTCAACGACCAGCGCGATGCGGGCCGCGAGATTGGAGCCTTCGCCCAGAATTGGAAATTGAATGGAGCGGATTATAATATCCGGATTTTGCTCTTGAAAAGCCTGTGTTTGGAGAAAGGCTTTGCGGCAATAGCCGCAGTTATAATCGACGAATTCGACGATATCAGGGATTTCGTTTTTGTGAGGCTCAAACAGCGCTTTTTGATATGTCTGAATAAGATCAACATCGGATTGGGCCGCGCTTATTTCTTCTTCTACCTGAATTTTTTTAAATACTTCCAGAATGATTTGAGGGTGTTTTAGAAGTGTGTCGCGCACTTGTTGATCGAAGGGGGATAGTGGCTCTGCGCTTTGCGCAAGCGCATATGCTGTGCCGAGCAAAAAGGCCGTTAAACTGATGAATATTCTTGTTTTGAGTGTTTGGTTCATATTGTGCCTTTCATTGACTTTGGGTTGATTTTGGCTTAATTTTTGGGTCCTATATACATATGTGACCCACCGCACCAACCCCCTACATCCGGTCTTTGAAAAATTCGAGAACAAACTGTTTGCCCTTTTCGGTGGCGCGAAAGCCTCGTGGAATAGCTTCGGCGTAACCCAGTCTGATAAAGTTCGTCGCGGAATCTTTGTGTGACTTGAGGTTGCGAACGATCTTGCTGAATTTACTGTCGCCTCGGCTGGAGTTGTTCTGCTCTGCTCCGTCTGGGATTTGGATGTACTTAGGGAGTTCAGAGATTAGATCAGACGTGCTGATTTCCATGTTTGGTTGCTGCACCATGACCAATAGGGCATATTTCCAAAGATCAGCCCTTAGATCAATTGGTTGCGGTGCCTGCTCCCCGCTCTCGATTACTTCGCTATCATCATCTGTAAAAGGCTCGGCCTCAATCATGGTGGGTGGTGGAGCGGCTTTAAGGCGCTTCTCTGCCCTTTTGATGCTCTCAACCGCTGGAAGGTCCTCTGGCGCAATTCCACTAATTTTGAGCATCGCGTCGCGGACTTGCCTGCCCACTTCGTAGTGGGTGTTGTATGCTGCTTGAACACCTTTGACGTTCCCGTTTCTCAGCTTTTCTTCCGTCTGGGTGACACGGAAGAAGTTTGCAGCCAACTCAGTACTACCCATGCGATCCAGAATTTGCGCTGACTTCGCCAAACCTTTGTAGTGCCGGATTTCCGGCACCGTCTTTCCGTAGAGGCCCTGGTATCCCTTGCTTTGAAAAATGGCAAATTGGTCAGGCGTCACAACGCCAGCCCCTTTTGCCGCGCTAGCAAGGTACTTGTTGTGCTCTTTCAGTTGGTTGCGGATGTAGACGCGCTTTTCGTCCTCGGACATTGGAACGGCCACGGGCTGATCCCAGTCTGCTACCTCTTGCTTGCGGGTTTGGATTGCAAAGTAGGTTTGGGCAAAAGCAACGGGGCGCTTTCTCGAGTCACCGTTTTGCGCGGTAAGGTAGCAAGCGTATCTCGATAACATGTAATCTGTTACGTTTCTCTGCGCGCCTTTGCCCAAGTCGATCATTTTGTTGACCTCAACAAAATGATGTTCGGCCTCGTTTCCGCTCTCTTTGCAGGCAGTCATTGCCTTCTCTAGAACCGATTGAAAGTTCCGCCACTCGCCATATTCAAGCAGTTGCTGCAAATCTCTGGCGTACCAAAACTCAATGCAGCCTTCGGTCTTCTGTGCTGACGCCTCGAAGGCATCAATCAATCCGTCAATCGTGGCTTCCGGCAATTGTTCGTTCTGAACAGCCCTGACCTCGTCAGGATCAGTCTGGATGAAACGGCCAAGAGCCTCGTCAAACGACATATCTAGGTTGAAATTCTTGGGATCGTTTTTGCTGCTCATGCGATCAGTTCCTTGTAGCGAAGCCGCTTGCCTGTCGTTGCCGCAAGTAGCTGGTTTACACGATAGCCTTCCTCAACATCCTTGCGGTTCTGCCGAAACATCATCTCGTCTAGATACCGCTGCAGGTGCTTGGGGGATACGAAGTGGTGAATACCGATGATCTGCCGCTTCAAGAGGGCCCAAGCACTTTCGATACTGTTGGTGTGGAACACATAGTCGCGGACGTATTCCTTGGCGGAGTGATTAACTGTGAAATGGCTGTAATCTCCGTCCAGCCCCCGATAAGCCCGCGCTTCGTCAGTCATTACGACTGACCCGATCTCGACGTTCCGGCGCACCATTCCCTTCGCCGTTGAACCCGTGAGGTCTTCCGCTTTTTCAAAGCGCACTTCGCCATCGCGCTGCTTAACGCTAAGAACGGAGGTTTTCCCAACTGAGCCGCGACCTGCGTGCAACTTCTTGCTTTCGTGCTTGTTCTTCTCTTTCCCGCCAACATAGGTTTCATCGGCCTCTACAGTTCCGGATAGCGGCTTATTAAACGACTTTGTTTGCGCCGCGCACCGCAGACGATGCAGCATAAACCAAGCAGTTTTTTGCGTTACGGAAATATCCCTAGCCAGTTGTGTGCTGGCGATCCCTTTTCGATGGGAGGTCAGCATCCAAATAGCCATGAACCATTTGACTAGTGGGATTTTGCTGTCCTCAAAGATCGTACCAACCTTAATCGAAAAGCGCTTACGGCAATCGCCGCACTTGTGAGTGCGGTTGTCGGCAAAATGGTAGATTTTTTCGGAACCACAATGCGGGCAGAAGGCACCATCACGCCAGCGGATTGCTCGAAAATGATCAATCGCAGTCTGTTTGTTTGGGAAGGCTTGCATCAAGTCAATCAGGCTATCGAATTGCTGGATCATTGGGAGGCTCCGTATGTCTCCCAGTCATTTTAGGTGATTGAGTGACCCAATTCAATGGGTCACATACATATATAAGTTCCTAAATTTTGATACTGAATATAGGAGTCATTATGCTGAGCTCGACGCGCCACCCGGAGGTAAAAAAAGCTTGAGAAAGCTTGTTATTGATCTTGTACATTTGCCGCAAAGCAAAGATGAGCAAGCGTCCAAATCGGCAGAAAAAAACAATTTTAGCTTATGAAATTCATTCTGGCAGGGCTGCCTGCTGTTTACGCGATTGATGCTTCGATAGCGCGTATGACCATTATTATGCTATTTGTGGCACGTTGCTGGTGCTTTTTGTTTTCCCGACTTGGGCCACGCCGCGCTGTCAGGATAGTAGTGCCCCGATGTTCGAACCTTTGCATCAAGAAGATTTCATCTTTGATCCAATCGATAGTCTTTCTCAATATGAGGAACAGCCTGGAGGCCGTTATTATAGTCCAAGCAGTTATTGGGACGATTAAAGCGATCTGCCAATCATAATAATGCAGATTTATACGAGGGGTGCTATTCATCCTTCGTGCAGCCCCGGTTTTTTAGGCCCGTTCTCACCACGAACCGGCGCATCATCTTCGAAGTTAAATATTTCACTGGCCGCATCTTTTGCATTTTCAAGAGTGTTGTATAGGCTGTCTTTTCCTTCACTCAGGATGTGCGTTCCTAAATTGATATTCTGCTCATCCGTAACGGAGCTCTTTGTCTGCTCGGTTTGATCCGGCACTTTTTCTTGTCCGCTCTTAAGTTGTTGCTGGGAGGGTTGCGCGTTGCCCTCAATTGTTTGTTGATTAACCTGCCATTTTTCTTCCAACTGCACGGGCGCCTCTTTGGGTGCTAGAGGGTTTTCAATAATGCCTTTAGTTTCATCGAGATTGACGCGAGTTTGCGGCTGCCAGGACATGTTGGTGCTGACATCCGGACCGCTGAGATGATCTTGCTGTAAAACGCGTAAGACATAAGGCGTTGTTCCATCAATCCAATGCTGTAATTCAGCCTTTTCCTCAACGGATCGCGTAGAAAGAAGACTGTTTATTTCCGTTTCTTGAGATCCCAAACCGGTTTTTGTGTTGCGCCAAATATCCAAATAAGCATCAGCTAAATTCATGGAAGATCCAAAGCTTTCTGAATTAGCCACGGCCTCAGTGGTGCTGACCACTTTGCCAGTAATTTCTTGTAAGGATTGTCGATCTTCAGCACTTAAATTACTGGCGAATGTATCGCCTTGCGATGCGCCAAGCTTCACATTTCCATCTGCCCCAATATTTAGAAACCCGGGTCCAATTCCAGACTTTATCGCTAAACCAAGGCCAAGCGCTGTGTCTGTTTTTAAACTATGTTCATTTGAGAACCGTTCTAATGCTAACTGAGCTTCTGTGAATTCCTGCGTTAATCTTTAATCAGTACTGCTGGCTTGTGAAGAAGATGCTGAGAGTATTTGTGTAATATCATTGCCTTGAGAAGTATAAGTTGAGGCGGCGGAATTAATGTGATCATTAAAGCCTGTGGCAAAACTTTCAATGGTCGAGAGTGCGGTTGAAAGTTGCTTTTGAGCTGTTTCTTGAATACTTTGCGTGCCATTCACTTTCAGATTGTCTGATTGGGTGATTGCGGTTCCATCGCTATAGGTTGTGCTTCCATCACCATTAATCTGCTGCCACATCCCGCTGGGTGTGCGCATCATTTGTGATCTTAAATCCTGCAACATCGCAAAATCAATTTTATTGGCGCTGGAGTTATACACGGATGTATTTGCGAACGAGTGATTGCCGTTGGCAATTGCGCGGCCGGTTTCAATTGCGGCGCCTTGTGATACGGCGAGCATTGAGGTTGCCAAGCCTGCCATGCGCCAAAAAACAATAAAATACTCATGAACATCACGGACATCATCAAACACCCGGAGAGCGCGCCAATATCTTGCTCTATGGATCGTACGCCCAAATGATTTGCAAATGTGACAGCATATTCCATTGTGCCGCTCGCATTGATTGTGCCCATTGTGTTTTGATACCAGGCATAGCTGGATTTGAGCATAATTGAGTTCATTATGGCGCTGAGAAGATTCCAGGATGCGATCCATAAAAACCCGCCGAAATATCCTTTCGAGACGGTCATCGCGAGGGGCGTCAGCATGAAAAAGATGGCGACTGGAAAAGCCGCGTAATACAGCACTTCAAACACGATTTTTGTAATTGGTACCCATTTGAGAGCTTGCACGCCAACGGCAGAATAAGAGCTTCTGGTTTGGGCATCAGCGTGGGCCGTTTGGTAAGCGCCCACGGCGGCTGAATTCCCGCTTATTGCAAGCATGTGTTGAATGGAATCATCCATGGAATTGATCAATATGGTCCGTCGCAAACTTTTCACCGCATTGACTGAGCCCATATAAAGCTTTTCAGATCGCCTGATTTTGCCAAAGCATCGCGTGGATAATACTGCAGATCCGAGCCCGTAATCATACATTGCTCGAAAAATTTCGTAGGGTTTCGTTTAGGGCGCTGGTAGTTGCGCTCATAGCGCGATGTAGTGAATCCCACAAAAGCAACAAGCCAGGGCACATTGTCAATTTGGCGCATATAAATGCCCGGCATGGTGTAATCGCGTAAAATGACAGTAGAGCGCGTGTGTAAATCGCCGCCCACAACCACGACAAACAAGGTCAGGTAAGCGATTAATCCAGAGGGCACGTGATAAACAATGGTGATATAGGTAAAATATAGCACACTGTACTCAGAAGGGCTAAATTCAAAAAGGCCTGAAATGTCGAGCTTGCGGTAAAGACAGCAATGACATTAAGGACGTCTTCGAGATGATAAGCACCGCCACTATCGCCGGCGACATTTTTCTTGTCGACGCGTAGTTTTTGCAGGTTTTTTATGGCCTGCGCATATCGTTCAAAGGCTTTTTGGCGATATCTCGAGAGGGTTTTTTTTGACGCGTTCGAAGTGTTTTTAAACTGTTCATCCTGCCCGCCTGTTATGGAGATAGCGGAGGCAGATTTGAGGATTTCAGAAATGCTTCCTTCAATATCGGCCAGTGTTAAATCGATTGCGACCAATTCGGCGATGGTTGCTAAATCATCTTCTGAAAAGCTTTGTTTGTAGCGTTTGGCTGTAATGATTTGTTCATAAACCGGTATGGAGGTTAGATTTGCCATTCCCTTTGCCGCCTCAAGCGCTGCTGAAACATCGCGCATCGCTGAGCCCCTGCAATGTCTGGCGTGTTAATTCAAATAGCCTGGTGCTTGCGCGTCCCGTCACTTTACTTGGGTTAAGGCATTTGCTGGTTTCATCGCACTTCCAATAGGAATAGCTGGTTTGCTCAATCAGGGCTGTCATCATTTGGGGTGTTAAAGCCAATGGCATCACTGATGCCTGCGCGGACAATGATTGTCCCGCTGAGGCTCATGAATAATTCAGCCACATCTCTATTGGCGCTTAAAAAGGTATTCTTTTGAATGGCGGGCCGGGCGTAGTTCACATCAACAGGCACCTGCTCTTACATTTCTGCGCTAGCCGCGGCCAATGTTCCTTTTGTTGAGCCGCCTGAGCCGCAGTCATTGCGGGCAGCAACACGATCCGCAAATCCGCTGTTTAAATCACCCAAGGATTTACATAAATGTTGGGAGGCCATATCGGTTTGCGACCAAAGCGATCCGATTGCCAATTGCGCCGCCTCACAACTGTCTATACTCATTTTATCGATGCGCTGCATGAAATCTCTGAGCCCATCCATGAGCTCTTTTGGTAGGTAAGAGGCTTCCCAAAGCCAGCCCGAATGCAAAGCCTGCCGCGTTTTGCATAATGGTTTTACTTAGACCAATGATTTCCTGTGCATTGATAGAACTGAACGCGCCGACAGAAACATCGATGCCGCCACATCCAGCGCGCACGACGGGCAATTGCACTGTTGCGACATTCGTATTGCGCTGGCGTGTGCGCATATGAAGCGATCCCAATGTTGCAAATCCGGCCTATTGGTTTGTAAAACTATTTGGTTTTGTGATATTCATGCCGCCTCCTGCGCGGTCCCAGAAATTGCGCAAACCCGTAGAAACATTTACGGCTTGCGCGGGGCTTGCAAATAAAAAGGCAAGGCTGGCTATGACGTTTAGAACGCGCATGTGCTTGAGCCTTTTTTCTGTGATTGCGCGGCGCAAAGCCTGATGCACTGCCTCTGCTTCCAATTCGGCCAAGCCGCAGATGGCTTGGAACGACTTTGTTGGATATGTACCCACCCAAGCTGCTGCTTCTTTATGTTCGGGTGAGTTGGGCGCTTCTTCGTCATCTCGATCTCCTAATTGATAAGATGAACCAGAAATCCTCCTCTATTCAAATCCTCAAATCTGTCCAACGGGTGCTGACGTCAGACACGGCGCGTGGATCCGGGATCGGTCGATGAATATTCGTGCGGAGCCGTGACGTAATGAACCCTTTTTCGATAATGGCAACCGCGCCAGCTGCATTTTTTGAAATTCTCTTCAAAATGCAGCCCTGATATACGATCGGCAAACCAGACGCGCACAGTTCCGTTTTCATTATCGCGGATTGAGGCATTGCGCGCCATGCACCCGTTTTGCCCTGTGGATGTGCAACTATAAGAAATAATTTTGCGGGCAGTTATTTCTATAAGAGGAAGTTTGTTGTTTGCAGCTGTATGTATCAAAGCGGTCAAACCAGGTATTGCGTTTTATTTGGCAGGTTTTTGTTTCATTGGCCCTTTTTGATTCACAAAAGAATTCTTCTTTTTGGCCCGCGTTTACCGGAATTTCCGAGCATTGCCCGCTCGAGGCGGAAAAAATATCTCTGGCAATGGCGCTTGCGCCTTACTCACTTGAAACCGCTTGATTAAATAAAGTTCCATCGGGATCAATGTCTATTTCGGGTCTGAATTGTACGCAATCTTCAAAGGCTGAAAGGGCCTGTGCATCCTTATTGTCATGAATGCGCAAATTTCTGATTTCATCTTCAAAACTGGCCGCGCCGTAACTTGTTTTGAGTATATCTGTGCCTTCATAAATGGGCAGGTTCTCGCTAATTGCCTCTTGATTGATCACCGATCCTGTGCTGAGAAGCATTGAAAGCAATTCTTGTGCTTGCTCTTTTGCGCTTTGAGCCAAAGTGGGGCATGTGTTTAGGGAGCTAACGAGCAACAGGCTCAGCAGGGTGAAGACAGGCTTATCCATCTTCTGTACCGCGCTGTTTTAATAGATCTTGTGCCGATAGTTGGGTAATCTTGCCCCGCTCGGCAATTTGCTCTAGCGCGAAGCGCAGCGGAATATTATCAGCGATCCTGCATGTGCAGACGCCTCATCCAACCGGCACCCTGCAGTTTCGCATTGCTGAAGCTCTCTGTTTATGCCCACCATAGTCGGGACCGCCTGAATATCAAAACGCGTGAAAAAGGTTGGATCGATGGAAAAACCCTCAGCCTCTTCCAAAGTGCCAAATATGTCTTTAAGTGCCGCTTGCGTTTCAAGCATTGAATTATTTACAAACCCTCGAAACACAATTGGGATGCCAAATTGGCGCGCATCGCGCATGTTTTGCTTAAGCGATAAAGGTGGTATTGAAAAACTGGCAGCCACGAAAATGCAAATATTTAAATCGCACCGAGGGTTTTGAGTGATAGCTTCGTCGTTCCTGTTTGAGGTTACGCCCAAAAGCTCCAACACCTTTGGATCGCTTAGGGCTTTTTTGCGCAAGGTCTCAAAGCTGTTTGAAAAATCTGGATTCTGAACGATCGCTTGCTCGCTCCGGGCTATTGAGGTATGGTTCAGTATGAGGCTGAGAAGACTTATAACGCGCAGCAATTGCTTTTCCTCCAAATGGCCCAGCCAAAGATCTCGCCTTCGAGCGGGTTTTCGCGACCCGAATCCATAAATTGCGTTGAAAATCCTGTTGGTCCGCAGGCATATTGTACGGCTGTGGTGGCGTGCGGTGCTGTGAGTTGAAAGCGGTATTGGCTTTTGGGAATGACTGGCGCGGTTTGCGGCGCGCAAAGCGCCGTGCTTGAAGCGGTTTTTTGGCAAGCAAGTTTCGATGTTGTTTGCTTGGAGCTTTGCTCATTGCCGCTTGAGAGGCTTGCACGCCTCCAATATGGGTGGCGACTTGATTTGAGAGTGGATAATTACCGCCCGTACATCCATCACACAAGAAGAGCTCATCAAGGCCCAAATTTCCGCTGGAGGCGGCTGAGCAATTGGATTGGCAAATAAGATGCCTTCGGAGTTTACGAAGTTTTTCGGCTCCGGAATCTTCCAAAAAAGATCAATTTCGGAAATATAAGCAATGTCAAAGGGATGCGGCGCAAAACATAAAGTATCTTTTAAAACTCCTAGCCATGATACAAGCGGATATTGATATAAATGGACCTGCCATTTTGAGCCTGCTGCGGTTCCATCCTTTGTGTTTATTGTTGATTTACCCAAATTAAAAAGACCGAAGTGGACGTTAAAGCCCATATTAACAAAGCAGCCCGGCTCATTGGCAACATCGACTAAATAAGCCGGCTCCCACATTCCGATGGCCGCGCCGGGACGCAGCGGCATGCCAGGACAAAAACAAAACGGGAGAGCTTGGTTGGGTGTATCAGGGCGCGTACCCCCAAACCCCAAGCTGCCAATGGAAATCGGAAACAGACAATCCCAGCAAATCTCCATAACCGGATTTAAGAACTTGGAATTACAAACGGCAAAACCGGAGCTTGCCATTAGACAGAATAGAATGATTAAGCTGTGTCTTAAAAATGCCTTATTCATCGCGGAGCTTGCTGTTTTGAACGGCGAGTGAGGCCAGCGGAATTTCCTCAACTTGCATGACGCGCCCCGTTGATTGGATCAGTGCCGGTAAAAATCGCACCTCAAATTTTCCGGTTAGGATTGCATCTTGATCGAAATAAAACCGCCGCCCGTATCTGCGCATCAGCTCCAGAGGCGCGCCATTGGTTAAAACCAAAACTGTATTAAATTCGTCGCTCTGCCCGAGCGCGTTTTCACTTGCGCCTGATTATCGCCATCGAGGAGAATAATTTTTTACCAAACGGTGTATACTCAAGCAGATTAATGCGCTGGCCGGCTTGTACAAGAAAGCGCTTTTTATGATCTGACAGATCGCGGCGCAGCGTGATACTTAAATCAGTCTCAAAGCGCGCATAATTTTTTGCTGGCAGCAGCCCTGTGACCGGTCTTGGGCGCTGAATATAGAGACGGTTTTTTTCTGTTGTTCCTTTTTAAAAGTCTCAAAAGAGCCATCTTACATTTTTCGATCTAAAGCTGCGTAAATAACATCGAGCAGATTTGGTTCGGCAATCTCAAACACTGGACTGAATGTTCCCAAATCGGCGGCCTGTGCGCTTGATATTCCTGCAAAACAAACAGAGGGAGTGAGCCTTTTTATGAACCTCATGACAAAGCTTCCATCAGCTTTGTATTTGAAAGCAAGAGGAGAAAATGCTCCATGCGCGCGCGATCAAATTCGCCAATACCAAACCCAAATTGCGCTTCCTTGATAGGAATGGATCCAAAAGCTGCATAGCGGCTGTAAATGAAAATCGCCTCATCGCCAAAAACTGCTATATGACCGTACGGTACTCTGTCTGCACGCCAGAGTTTAAATATCTCCTCTAAGTCTTGCGACGTCTCAAAGCAGGAGGTTGCCAGACAAATAGCGCGCGGTTTGTGAGTGATTGGATCTTCGGGAAGACCGACCACACGTTTGATTAAAACAGTGTCCTCAGTGAGATTAACACCCAGAGTCTTTGGCGCGTTAAATGCAGCATATGCGCTGCGCCAAGAACCCGGGAGTAACTTGAAAATTAAAAGAGCATCCGGTTTTAGACTGTTCGACAGATTCAAAACCAAATGACTTGTCGCGGATACGAGCGTGAATAAAACACAGATAGCAAAGCAAGATTTTGAAGCTAAGGTGATCATTGCGCCCAGCCTTCTTTTACGGCGCGCCTCAAAGCTTGATTGATAGTCAGGGTCTTTCAGGCGCTCAACAGTTGTGCCTTCCGAGCTGTAAACGGCCAATGAAAACGGATCGAGTAAAAGACGACAGAACACGCACCTGCCGGGTGTGGTGATACACATTTCAGAAAACTGACCAGGTACAGAGGTTAAGGTTTTCATAATGGCAGCCACGCCTGAATCCAGATTTTGAGTATCGATCGATTCGAGTTTTTGTTTGAGCGCAATGAATGTATCTGAACTGGTCAGGCAGACCTTTGCGGCGGCATTGTTGGAAAAATCAGCATAATTCTAAGTGCCTGTCACAAGTGAGCCGGTATATTTCCGCACCCGGCGTACAATGCCTTCGAGAAACTTTTCCATCCCTGCCCCGCTCAACATATCCCAGACCTCATCGACAATGATTGCCACTGGCTCCGAGCGTTTTGTGCGAAACATCAATTCACTGCCCATAAACATGATTATTTGTAAAATGACGGGCTGAAGGCCGGGCTTTGTTTTGACGTTGGAAAGCTCTATAACTGTGAATCTACCGCTAATATCCAGCGTTGGAGGCCCGTTGAAATAAACGCTATAAGCACCGCCATCGCAAAAGCGGTCCAGTTTCGTGATGATGTTTGTTAAACTGTCTTTTAAGCCTTGTGTAATATCTGCTTCATGACCTTAAAAAGTTTTTAAGCAGCTCTGAACCTTTGAAATAGAACCGCTTGACCCATGCTCTTGCCAAACCTGTTTAACTGCTCGAAGGATCAAATCCTCTTCGACTTTTGCTACGCGGGTTGTTTCAGCGCCGCTTAAATCCGCCATCATGACGACCATCGAAGAAATGAGTTCCAAAGCTTCGTTAAAATACGCGTCTTGGTCTATATCCCGCGCGTTGATTAAATCAAACGGATTCAAGCAATGCTGCGTTTCTGGCCTAAAGGAAATAAACGAGCCATCTGGTAAATCGTAGGTCGTTGAAGAACTATACCCATCATCAATCATCAGAAAGCGCCCACTAGAATTATAAATCCCAACGGCTAATTCCTGCATTAAAACAGACTTACCCGAACCCGAGGCTCCAACCACTGAAACAGTGTAATTTCCGCTCAGCTGAAACGGATCAAAGTTAAAAATCCGTCCGCTGCGTATCGTTAAAAGCAACCCGGTTCCATCCGAGTTACTTTTGTAATCTCCAAAGGCGGGTATAAGCGTGCTGGCGGCAGAACTTTTTAAAATTCGTATACGCATTATGCATTCCATATTTTCCATCAAATCCCGGCTGGGCGCGAAGGGTAATGAGGCCAGAAACAATGGCAGCTGTAAAAACCTGTCATGGCGCAATTGTAATCTGGCAGTGCGATAAAATACGGAAACTGTTTGCGCGGCTTGAACCACCTCTGCCTCACGGCCCTGCCCTGCCCCAAGATTCCGTTATTTATGCTGCGCGTGACAGCTTTTCGGATTGGCCTCGGCGTAACAATATTTTTCTGACATTTGAAACAGCTTAAGAGCATTTTGAAGCCGTGCAAGAAGTACAGCACTGCTTGGAAGAAATCATTTTACTACGGTCGGAAACATTCGGTGTACCGGCAGTAAACATCTCACAATTACAAGAGAAAAAAGAAGAATATATACCTATTTGTAATGAAAGCATTAACCAAAAGGCTGACGACAGGCCGTCAGAAACTTGCGTTCATGCGCTCTCCAACGAGAACACAAATTACTTAGAAAAAGACGATCGCAAAACTCAGAATCAAAGTAGGATAAACATCTAAGATATTGTTCAGCCCGATAATCTTGCTTCACTGCAGGTTTCAAGAGCAAGGGTTTCAGTTGTTGCTAAAGCAAAAAGGTCAACGAGAAAAATCACATATCATTATAATTTTTCCTTAAAAGAGTTTTGCTAAATCAACGATAGAAAATAAAAGAAGAAGATTACTGTTGTTGGTTGCACAATTTAGCTCAAAGGAGATTGAGGCTTGTAGCGCATCTGAGTACTCGGAGCGCGGTGAAAACTGACTACTACTTCTAGTGATAACTATTGAGAAATTAGGGGGCCTGAAACTCTCAAACGCATGCGAAAATAAACGTGAACAATGATAAAGTTCCATAAAACACGCTAAATATAATTCATATTATGTTTCTCTCCAAAAAAGTTACATACCGCTAAGTAATTAAAATATATGAGTTAAAATGATCTTTTGACGGCAGTCAACTTTCATTAATTTGCATTCATATTGATGGTGTCTGTTTGAAGGGTGTCATAAAAATGACCATGATCTTTGGTGCATAATTTAAAAATTTTTAATATTGTAATATTGCAAATGATGTACATAATGGCGATAAAATAATTACAAAAATGTAATTAGCGCTATTTTTGGTAAAGAAGGTGTTGAGAGAAATGCCGTTTCCGGCTTTTGAGTTTGGTAATAAGATACTTGCACAGGGTGCGGAAATATCTCAGCGACTGGATATTTTGCGTCGAGAAAAATTTCCGCCTAATGCCCAAAAGCCTTTGAAAAAATTTTCAATGGCGGAAGTAGCTAAGTTTCTTGGTGTTACTCCAAACAATCTTAAACGCTTAAGCTTAGATAACAAAGGTCCGACACCAGAAAAAAAATCGGGCGGCAGACGTTTTTATTCCGGTAAGCAAATTATTGAACTCAGGAATTATCTCGATAAGACTGGAAAAAGCGGTGCCAAAAAGTACGTTCCTCACCGCCGAGACGGTGATAAGCTTCAAGTTGTTGGAGTAGTGAACTTTAAAGGTGGCAGCGGCAAAACAACAACATCTGTTCATCTTGCTCAACAACTTGCGCTAACTGGACATCGCGTATTAGCTATTGATCTAGATCCCCAAGCATCTCTTTCTGCTTTATTCGGCTTTCAGCCTGAGTTAGATGATAATCGGTCAGTCTATGATGCTTTGCGATTTGACGATGAACGACTGCCTTTGTCGAAACTAATAAGTCAAACCAATTTCCCGCTTTTAGATATTGTACCTGCAAATCTTGAGCTTTCTGAATTTGAGTTTGAAACACCGCTTGCTGCACAGGCGTCGCGTGAAGGAAAGCTTTTTTTTACACGACTTAGTAAGGCGTTGGAGGAGGTGGACTACCGTTATGATATCGTCGTATTGGACTGTCCGCCTCAGCTAGGATACTTGACCCTTACGGCTGTCACTGCGTCAACATCTGTTCTTATAACCGTGCATCCTGAAATGTTGGATTTAATGTCGATGGGCCAGTTCCTTTTGACATTAGGAAATTTCACCAAGTCTATGGTAAAGGCCGGAGCTGACATCCAAATGGATTGGCTTCGCTATTTAATCACTAGGTTTGAGCCAACGGATATTCCCCAAACTCAGTTGTTAGGTCTTATGCAGTCTATGTTAGCTGACGAAATTCTTGCTAATACAATGGTAAAGTCGACAGCTATTTCGGATGCGGGACTTACAAAGCAATCATTATTTGAGGTCGAACGTGCTCAATTCAACAAAGGTACATATGATCGTGCCTTTGACAGCATGTGGGCCGTTAACGAAGAAGTTCAAGATCTTATTCATAAAGCATGGGGAAGGTCATGAGAAAGTTGACTGCCGTCAAAACCATTTTTTTTAAAAACAATAAATTTAGATTAAAAGAGAGCTTTTAATGGCAAGAAAAAACCCTTTTGAGCATGTTATGAGTGAGCAGTCAGTTGTTAGCGGAGTGGTTAAAACTAACTTCAAAGCATGTGGTGCCTCAAAATCAATTTCTAGCACACTCGACGACCTAGCTGATAAAGCAGATAAGCTTCTCGAAGGAGAAACGATTGTCGATCTTGACCCAAAATTGATTGACCCTTCCTTTCTTAAGGACCGCATTGAATATAATGATGATGAATTCGAAAAGCTTAAAAGTGCTATAAAAGCGGACGGACAAAATTCACCGATACTTGTAAGACCGCATCCAGATGTAAATGGCCGTTATATGGTTGTTTTTGGTGCACGAAGAAAGCGTGTGGCGGAAGAATTAGGGCTACTGGTACGTGCTGTAATTAAGGACATGACCAACCGTGATCATGTTGTTGCCCAAGGTCAGGAGAATGCTGCACGTTCAAATCTTACGTTTATTGAGCGCGCATTGATGGCAGTAAGACTTATAGATCAAAAATATGACAAGGACAACACAACGGCAATGGTTGCCCTTTCTATCGATAAGGCAACATTGTCAAAGATGCTTTCTGTTGCTGGTATTCCGGAGCCAATTCTTAATTCCTTAGGAGCAGCAAGATTAGCTGGAAGAGACCGTTGGTACGAACTTAAAATGTTACTTGATCGACCGCAGAACTTTAAGAAAGCTATTGCATTATTGGACGAGGAGCGTTTCCAAGTGCTTGATACCGATCTAAGATTTGGATTGCTTTATCAAACCTTAAAGAACGGCAAAAAGGTATCAAAAGGCAAGGCATTAAATTATTCGACATGGATTTCCTCGGATAAAAAGTTGGAAATTAATACCTCTTTGCGGGGCAAAAAAGTCACATTAATCCTTAATTTTAAGGATCAAAAAGGACGGGAGTTTGGAGAATTCATATCTAAACAGTTTGAAGAACTATACGAGCAGTTTAGGGCGGGGACGCGAAAATGAGTTAACGTAACAGGCAAAAAAAATCTTTACCTCGCGGCAAAGGGAAAACCAAAAAAATAAAAATTTTTCATCATCACTTCCTATAAAAGATTGTCAATAAAAATAACATCTTTAGGTGCAGAAAATTCTTTTTCCTTCAATGATGAAGGTAATATACAGATATAACACATATAGGTTAGCGCAAGCCGACACCGAGTCTTGGAGTATCAGAGTAATTAGCCCAAGCTGGTGTAACGCTAAGTGTACCCAAATCAAACGTCTTTATAGCCGTAAAACGCGTTGGTATCCATATAGGCCTCAAAGCCTCCGATATGATGCTGCTAGACACTCTGAGAGCCTTTTACGCAGGCTCAGGACTGGCAAGAAGGTCAAAGCCTCATAGTACGCGGTGCCTCAAAATCAATTTCTAGCACACTCGACGACCTAGCTGATAAAGCAGATAAGCTGCTCGCTCTCAGCCCTCAAACGCCATACTCGCCGACTCGCCGAAATCGGACTGATCTCTTTTAAAGACAGCCCAAATGGTAAACGCTGGGGACATCGCACTCCAGAAGGCGCCATAATCGAAGCCTATGGGCTTGATCTGTCGCCTATGGCAGCGCCGCGCGACAGAAGAGTTTGAACAACTCCATGAGGCGCTCAAGGCTGAACGTGAGCTATGCAAGCGCCTCAAGCGCCAAATCACCATTTCACGGTGTATGGTATGATCCGCGCCAGAATAGATGCAGCCCTCAGAGGAGCTCTTGAAGCGTCTGCCGCGCCGCGCGACTACCTCAGAAGCGCTTATCCGTATTCTGACACGGTTCAAGGATCTGCAAGAGCAGGTAGGAACAGCCTTTCTTAAATCAAGCAAACCATCCTCAGAGCTTATAGAAAATATTTCTAACTATTCTTTCCAAACAAAACAAAGTAATAAAAATATATTAAAAATGAACTCCATGCGATCCAAAAATGAACCTCATATACCAATTACAAAACAACTCTATCCTGTAATATGTAATTACGCAGAAAAGAGAAAAACGGAAATCTCTCAACTAGAAAGATAAAAAACTACACAAGCTGAAATCGAAAACCAGCAAAGTTTTGATAGAAAGAGCCAAAGTGATATCGACCGGGACGAAGATCTGGAAGAATGAGTCAAACAAACACGCAAAAAGCATGGAACCGCCATCGATCTTCCAAAAATTATGCAAGTTTGTCCTAAACTCAAAATATGGGCAAGCAATATTGGAAGTGGATATCTTAAAAACTGGGCTGATTTGCATAAAGTCGCAGTCCATCTCAGGTCTATGATCAGTATTTCAGAACATACCTAGAATATTGCTCAAGAACACATGGGCTTTCAGCTCTCAACGGCTTCGCTCGTTCTTGTTTTTGAAAAACCCGCAAGCGGTGAACTCTCATCACCAGGGGGTATTTACGTGATATGGTCGAAAAGGCCAATCAGGAACAACTCAATATCGAAAGAAGCTTCTATGGCAGGCTCAAAGAAGTCGTCGCTTGAAAGTTGGACTGTGCAAAGCCGATTTCATCGACATAAGAAATTATAAAATATACCTAGTTGATATTATGGAGTTAAAAACATGTAAGAATATTTGGCAACTTCTATATCTTTATGTCTTTCTGACATGACGTTATTGGCCGGCTGCATCGAAAGAACTACTCTCCAACTTGGTTTTAGGATGTTACCGATAAGTTCAGCGACAATAGCATTCTCAACCATGAGACAAAGCTTGGCGTGAAGTTTAAAAAAGTTGAATAACGAAACATATTTTTTTAGAGAGGTACCATGCTCGGATATCGATTATTTAAATATTCAATTCTGTTATTGTTGGGTAATTTAAGCGCTATATTGCGACTTACCACGCCTGTGTTTGTTATCTATGCGCTAATACAGCTCTTGATAGGTTGGGGGTTAATAAGCTCATTTGCATCATTACAGCGCGAGTTTACTCCCACTGCTCCAGAAGGCATGAGACTTGGAGAGTTTTTAATCCTTATCTGGAGTTTTATTATTTTAGGTGGTATCTTATTGATAGTAATCGCGATAAACTGGCACCGCTATATTTTATTGGAAGGTGAAGGCAAATCATTCGGAAAAGCTATTCTTTGGCTGTATGTCAAAAAAACTCTGAAAATTATGCTTGCATTTATTTTTACTGGGATGATTGCATTATTTCTCTTTGTCATTTTTATCAAAATGCAGGGCATGACTACTATTTTTCAAAATTTGGAGTCTTTGGAGCCAGGGCAACCTGTTTCATTACCAACTCATTCCCCTCAATTTTGGTTGCTTCCGATTGTGGGATCGGTTTTGTTTCTATGGCTTGGGCATCGGATCAGCCTGTGCTTACCTGCCGCGGCCATTGGAAAAGAAATGAGCGTGCGAGAAAGTTGGCGGCAAACCAAACAGATAAATGGCCAGATATTGATTTTAGCCAGTCTTGAAACGATGCTGTATTTCGGAATTTCCGTTGTAGTTTCCTGGGTTTTAACTTTAATCGGTGCTATTCCTTCCACAATCCTTAGTCTGCTTCAAACTTGGATCCTCACACTTTACAGCACCAGCATTCTGACCACGCTTTATGGGTATCTCATTGAAAACCGGCCTTTGCAAGTAGCTAGGGAATAGGGTAGGTTTGAGTGACATTGAATGAATAAGATTCAACTGAACGTCATCGCTATCTTCGAAGTTATTTTTCGAATATTTTTTACTAAAAAAATTGTTTTAATTAGGAACCAATTCGAAAAAGCATAAGCTAAAGATTGATAAACTAATGGATGAAAAGATCGCTCCTGACCCAAAGCAGCCTCATACCCCCCTTTGAGATTGACCTCATTATCAAGCGACTGACGTGATCCGTAATCCTTGCACATCCGGTACTCCAGCATCGCGTTCTCATCACGTAAATACTTGCGCACTGTGTTCCGCGATAAATCCGCCTTAACCCACCGGCGCACCTTCAACTGTTTTCATGCATGTTACCTGTCTGCTTCTCTCATGCCTCAACAGCACGGGCGGTTATCAACATAGGGGGCAATTTATATACAAATTACTCCCTAAAGGGGTCAATTTTGAATGCCGATTAATAATCTAGGAGTATGTTTCGGCAGATCGTCGTCTGGATTGCGATAGCGATCTACTCCCGCAATTGCGTCAGAACACAGAGCTCATAGAAATGACATTCAGGCTGCCCCGCCCATTGATCACAATTTTGTTCTATTTTCGTGGGAGCGACCCATCAGGAGCGAGCGCGACCGGAATATAGCACCGACTTTTTTCGTTCAAGTGGACAATCAAAGCCAAGACATCTAAAATCGATCGCCAGACCTTATTGTTCGATCGGAAATTCAGAACAGAAAGCAACGACGACAACATGGGACGATAGTGATTGGCATAAGAGCCGCGCATCACGGTTTGGATCCGAACATCAAGCGTACTTTTGGCGTTATGTTCATCTATAACGGCTTTCAACTTTGCAGCATCTGTAACCAGAAAGATCACATCTGAAACAATGCCCTTTGGCGCCATCACTGCTACGGTCGCCATGTCAACGAGCAGTTGTTCTTTGCCGTGAACCTTATCAATGTCAGTGGCAATTGTTTTGAAGATCTTGCGTCTGTATTTTGTGCCGATGCGATGCACGACTTCGATCAGCGACTCCACCAGCCCATCGATCAACTGTGATCTGCGCGACATAAGATAAATGGCCAGCATGAACTTGTGACGTTTTAATTCTGGTCCTTTGAGAGCGATACTTGCCTTAAAGGAGATAAACTATGGCATAGAAACACAGTGAAGCATTTTGGCATAATGCGGTTCAGATTGCATTGACCAGTGGGTTGTCTCGTAAACGGGTAGCGGCGGATCTAGGCGTTGGTGTATCGACGCTTGAGAAATGGATCAACCGTATCCGTGCAGAAGGTGGTGCCTCTTCGCCTGATCCAGATTTATTCAGAGAAGTTGAACGACTTCGCAAAGAGAACCCCATTTCGAAGCAGGAGCGCGATATACTAAAAAAGGCGACGGCATTCGACATTGAAAGGAAAATCACCACTGGCTTTCGGAAAAAAAGCCGCATAACATCACAAAAATCGGGACAAAACAAAACTAGGACAAGTCCAGCGTTTGGGCGCTCAGGAAGATTTCGTGCCGATTGCCCGCGACAGTCGGGCAGCTAGATGGCTGACAGGTGGGTCAGATCCTAAAGTCGAAGGGTATTCGGATATGGCCGCTTTTTTAGGCTGCTATGGGGCAGGGGGTAACGCGCCGTCAGCTCAAGACCTGACCTCTGATACAAATTATGCTTTTTTGCTAATGTGGTGGCCGAGCAAAAGACAGCGCAGGTTTCGCGTGACGAGTTGCTCACCTGGTGCGATCTGGTTGTTCAGGGCGAGTTGCATCCCACACGCATACCACGCGCCCGGCCTTTGTCATTGAAGCTGCGGTAATTGCAGCGCGAATGGACTAACAAGCGAGCGGTAGATCTGCGGCCATTTCTTACACCCTTATCGAAACCGCCAAGATGGACAACGTAAATCCTGAAGCATGGCTTGCTTGGGTGCTTAAGGGCATCCAGGATTACCCGACCAACTATATACAATATCTGTTGCCCTCGACATATCAAAAAATCATTGATGCGCATGAATATAAAGCCAAGGCTCAAAACACCGCTTGATTAGCGACAGCTCTGATGTTTACCTTTATAATAATATTTATATCTATTATTACCATTACGAAAGGACTCTGAATTGTATCATTCAAATCGACCTAGACGGGCTTTAAAAGATCGCCCTGAATTTAAAACCAAAATCAAACCTTTTACCTGTACTGGTGATACGCCTGTGAAAACAGCTGTAAAAACCATGTCAGAAAAGAACTTCGGATCGGTCGTAGTGACCAATGAACAACAAGTAGTGATTGGTGTGCTAACCGAGCGTGACATTATGAAAAAGTTGGTGAACCAAGGCAAAAGCGCCGAGGAAACGCTGGTTTCACAGATCATGACAACCGATGTCAAAGTGGCGCATGAAACGGATGATGTTCTTGACTGGCTTAGAATAATGTCTAACGAACGCTTCAGACGCCTTCCTGTCGTGGATGATAGTGGCAGGGTCATCTGTATTTTCACTCAGGGTGATTTTGTAAGCTACACTTGGCCAGATTTGATTTTTCAAGCAAAAGAATTGGCAAAGGCTGGGCTAATGAAAAATTTCGGTGCTTGGCTGATAGGCGGTGGAATGGTTTTATATTCGTTGCTGATGATTGGGTCTATTGCTATGGTGACATCAAACTAACGAACCTCATACCATCGCAGGCAAGTTTGGGGTCTATCCCAATAAAAGAACGTTGGGCTCCACAGAATTTGACGACCTTCAGAGGCTGTCAATGTGTTCAAACCTGAGCTTTTGATCTGCTCTGGAGGAAAATATCTGTAAAATGCGGTGCTGCCGATTTGGAGCTGATCAATAATATTACCAATGAACGGATAGTTTTCCGTATCCTTGAGCATTTATTCAACGTGCGTGAGAGTTCGCTTTCATTGTCAGTCCCAATCAGAGAAAGATAGCCCTGTGTTTCATTTACACGTCAAATAGCCTGTGAACAACTAATGAGCATGTTCCATCCTGAACGTGATATTTTGATCCACATTGGAGCACCCAACCCGGAAATCACTGTCAATCGTGAATGCCGAAGTTGTCTTCTATTGGCTTCGGTCATTGATACGCATCACATTCTTAATACCAAAGGATTATTATCTCCAGAAATATGGTAAAAGGTAACAGCTAAAAGCGACAAATGACTTAGATATGCTATATGTATATGCCATAGCGTCTTTATGATCGGCCCACCAGGGGTTGACTACTGCTCAGTTCCGAATCCTAGGCTAAGCAGTTTTTGTTCTGTCTAATGTTTTATATATGGTTAGCCTTGAAACTGAGAACAATTCAGCCAGATCGTTAATGGAATAGTCACCAGTGGCATGCATCCGTATGAGCTCTTTTTGGCTCCATCGAATTGTGTGGTTGCCGTGAACCTTATCGATGTTAGCAGCGATTTTGCTGATCACCTTCCGTTTGGAGCGTGTACCGGTGCGATGAACAACGTCGATTAGCTAGGCCTACAAAACCATTAAT
>JACLAD010003115.1_pt1 | contig 23255 bp, 19 predicted proteins | sample 8027901 | NCBI WGS metagenome assembly JACLAD01 (sample SAMN15725071, study PRJNA655200) | protist metagenome | isolation source: fluorescence activated cell sorting (FACS) single amplified genomes of... | place: Spain: Blaines Bay Microbial Observatory, Mediterranean Sea | collected 2016-07-05 | reverse complement strand
GATACTAAAGTTTTCAGCATAACGATAGATAAAAAGACGTAGGGGAGTATCCAGATTTAAAGACAGGGTGATTTGGGAGGATGATAAATTGAGGAGTCCTGAGTTGAGAGGGCTGGTTGGACCAGCTGCAGAGAAAGCAGTTCCTCCTGCAACGACTACGATGAACTCGGTAACCCGGGAACTGGACCCAGCTCTTTGATTGCGCTCAGAGCCTCGATGCTGCAGAGTTAGAGTAACTTCTACCTGATTGCTGGAGTCCCCCTCCTTCGGTAATGGAGCGCAGGTAGTGAGCAGAAAGGTGAACGGGATCCAGAGAAATGTGAGTCGGTTTACGAGTTTAGACAGCATCTTTACTGTGGCTGTTTCTGGGTAAAACAGTAAATTAGAACTGGGTTTTGGTAAGCCGCAGGCTTAAATTAGAACAGATGCAAATTTTATATAACATCTGCAATGCAAAATGAACAAATCGGTTGGGTTGATTGTGTATGTGAAGGGCTGATTTTAGACAGTCAAACCACAAATGAATTCTGAGACGTCTTAGAAGATTGAGGAGAGAATTCAATCAATAAACCATGTAACGGACTGGGCACCTACCCTTATCCAGATGGCCGAATTTATGTCAGTGAATCAAAAAAAAAGTTTCTATGGACAAGGAAACTATTCCTGGCCGGATGGCATGTAACAGTGGAGAATTCAAAAACGGCAAAAGGATTGGTGAGGGAAACTTAGCTAAGCCAAAGGGGAAGGTGAAAATCAGGCATTGGGAGAAGAGCAAAAAATTGGTAGCATAATAGCTTTTGGGGGTTTCCACACTTATCAACGAGGCCATGTAGTATAGGTTAACTCTGCTTCGGCTGAGTAGCTCTGGAGTTGGTCACTTTTTAGTAGCGACCTTGTCTTTCCAAGTGCGACTTCAGGATCGCTGTCAATCACATAAAATTATGTAGTAGAATCCTGATCTGAGTCCGGAAAAATTGGCTAAGATTCATTCGTGCTGCAATCAGCTGCACTGGTTTCCCGACTTACAAGACATCCCCATCTTCTCTGCGCAATTCATCAATGATTGGCCGACTCGGCAAAGCCTCTAACTCTGCATTAGCAGTTGCCACAATAAATGTTGACCTAGTCAATCCGATCAGATGAATTTGGGCCTTACTAAGATGCAGACTGATTCCCATAGCTTGGTCCCTACTACATATTTTCCATGCAACAAATACTTCGCTCTATTTGGAATAAACACGGTCTTCAACTCCTGCTGCAGTCAACCATGGAAAGCAAGAGCAAAGGGTGTGTTCTCGAAGGAGTCAATCATCTCATTGCTGTTTTGAAGTAAGTCAACTTGCAGGGCTCTAGTTTAATCTTTGGCGGCTACCCCCATCCCAAGGGTGGGAATAAGGAGGCACTGACAGCAGAAGAGGAGATTTTGTGGTGCGACGGCTGGTTGTAGCTCGGCTGACGCTACCTGTCTCGATAAAGTCAATCGCTGCCTGCAGCAGGGTATCGTCAGCCGGGGTGGCAGGAAGAGCTGTGCTGAGGGGATAGTCTGGACTGACTCCCAGGTTGTGCCAGGAATTGCCGAGTGGAGAGAGTAGCTCAAAGGAGGTGATGTAGACCCCACTGCCATCGAGCAACCCGACTACATTCTGGCCAACCCCCTTGCCATAAGTGATTCCACCCATCAGTGTGGCAATCCCCAGATCTTTCAGTGCTGCTGAAGTTAGTTCAGAAGCAGAAGCGGAACTACCATCAATCAGGATCACAAATTTACTGGGATCTGTAATTCCTAGATTTGAACCATACACCCCAAAGCGATAATCAAAGCCCTGGGATTGCTGCTTTAGGCTGAACGTGATCTGGTTGTCAACGCTACTCGGCCCCAGAAAATCTGTCAGATTCCAAGCACCTGAGAGGCTACCACCGCCATTCTGACGCAAATCAAGGATCACTCCACCTGTTCCTCCACTTCCAGCTGAGATCAAACTCGTATAATCATCCCGAATCCGATCCGCGCTGACGGTCGTGTACTCCCTCAGGTTGAGGTAGGCGATTTGATTGGTTGAACCAAGTGATCTCGAAAGATGTGTTTCCGAAGCCGTCTGGACCTGGATTTGATTGCCATTGCGAAGAAGTGTCAGCGTGGAAGTCGCTGCTTCTGTCCGAGGTAGCAGGTCTCTGATATTTTCTACAGTCAATCCTGATATCTGGATTCCATCCACTGCAATCAAGCGATCCCCAGCCTGCAGCCCATCCCACCAGGCCCTTGTAAAAGGAAAGACCGACCCTAGCAAAAAGGGATTGTTATCGCTGATCACAGCATTGCTGTTATTGACTTGGTAACTGAAACCAATGTAGGAGCGTCCTCCTGAAAGAGCCTGAGTGTTTTCTGAGAACGCAACAGGTTCAAAGTAGTAGGAGAACCGATCGTTTTGGCGGACCACATTGACGTAATCATCAATCTGGACCAGTCCATCAAGATTGTTCGGTAGGTAAGCAGGTCGATAATGAATGTCCTGAAAATTGATACAGCCTTGGGCAAGAATCAGGTCAATGCTTTGGGGAATACTACTCTTCTGACATTCCGGCATCAATTCGACATAATCTTGGACAGACGCTAAAGTGGATGCTTGTGAAGTAACGGTTGAGGAGAGTTCAGTCGAATAGGTCAGGGTGATCCCATCTCCCGTTTGACTAGCTTGGGTCTCTCCTTTGAAAGCTAGGGGAGATTGCCTGAGAATTGTCCGTTGGTCTTCAGTAAACTGGTTCTGATCTCCACCACCCCAAGAAGCCCAGAACATGATATTCTCAGCACCGTTACCCACACATTCCTCCGCAGAGACCTGTCCATTATTGTTGCTGTCATAGACGGACTTACGACACTCAGGGGTATCATCCAAGGGATCAAACTCTACTCCGTTATCCTCCGTTGGATGCCAGAGACCAAGCAGATGTCCTGCCTCGTGAACAATGGTCTCAGCAAGTAGTTGATCATTGATAGATTGATTAAAGAAGGGTCCTGACAAGTGGGAACCCAAGCTGACCAGTACTCCATTGTGGGGTCCCTGAATACCTAAAGACCCAGGAATACCTGCGGCAATCCCAAGGACTCCTCCTCCTTCCACCTCATCAACCAGGAAAATATTGACCACGTCAGCCCTTCCTTGAGTGACCAGCGCTTGGGTTTCTGAATCAAAGAAACTATCGGAGACAGTGCGATATTGCTCTTCTCTAATATTGATAGTCTGGCCGATGGTGACGTTGAGGCTGTTATTGGTGTAGAGCCCCCTCACTAGCTGCCAAACGGTCTCGAGATTGTAGCTCTCACCACTGGCTAGATAGGGTTGCACAAGTAGGCTTGGTTCACCAATGGCGGAGGGTTCATCTTCGCGGACGGTCAACTTCACTTCACTTGCCCCTGTAATCTGATAAGTCCAGGTTCCTGCTTCAGCATCAATGTCAGGACGCATTGGTACCAAATAGTTTTCATATGGTCCATCACCAAAACTTGTGAGACCACTGGCAGTGGATTCTAGATAGGCCAACTCATCACGTCCACTAGGGCTTACGAGTCGGGTGATTCGTGCTGTACCAGATGAGAACGCAGAGAGTAGGAAAGAATTTGTATTGTTTGAAATAACGAAGTTGCCAGAATTTGAAGAACTTAAATTTTTAACAGTTAATTTAGTATTTTGTGAAACATCTAAATCTGATTCCACATAGCAACTTTCGAATAAATAATTGCCACTTAGTGTTCCATTAGTGCAAATTCGAGTCTGTTGAATACAATTGCTGTCTTTGGGAACTGTTTGGGTTTTAAATGCGCTAACACTGTCCCCACTAAAAATAGTTTGGTTTCCAAATTCACATGATGCAGCTTCACGTATTGAGCAAAAATTGTAAGCATAACTTCCAGATAAAAATCCATTATCACAGGAACGAGTCTCTGAAATACAGTTGCTGCCGAATGGAACAGAATTAGAGTGATATGCAGTCACTGATTGTCCACTGTCGATTGTCTGACCATTAAAGCCACAACCCTGTGCTTGCTGGACAGTGCAACTTTCGTGAGCATAAGTCCCACTTAGAACCCCATTGAAACAACTTCTCACTTGTGAATTGCAGCTGCCTTCACTGGAAACACTATCCTCCAAAAAAGCATTTACGACTCCACCATGGGGAACGTCAGCTCCATTGAAAGCACAGCTGGTGGGTTCGGCCTCACTACAGCTTTGAAAAAGATAGGTGCCGCTAAGGGCACCATTGATACAGAGGCGCAGCTCTGACTGGCAACTTTGACCAAAGGGAACGGTTAGGCTTTGGTAGGTTGTGACGCTGTTACCGTTGGCAATGGAGTTGCCATTGAGCTTGCAGTCAGATGCTTCTTGCACCTGACAGGTCATGTAAGCATAGGAGCCACTCAGTAAGCCGTTGTTGCAGAAGCGGGTTTGTGAGGAGCACAATTGGCCAGCAGCAACATTTGATGACTGGTAAGCGATGACGCTGCCGCCATCAGGAACAGTTCCACCCGCGAAGTTGCAGTTGATTTGCGTTGAGGTGGTAGGTGGTTCAGATAGCTCATTTGTTAATGTGACTGTTACGAAACCTGGAACTAACAAGCGAATTTCGTCTTGACTACCAATGCTACCAGGTCTGCCCTCTAAATTGAGGCTACTGTGCAGGTGGTTGATCGCCTCGCCAGCATCTACTATGGGCCGGTTGAAAATGTTCTCGATGAAAGGATTGACCTGAAGCTGAAACTCAGTGACTGGAAGATCAAATTCGAAAGCTTGTTGACCTAATAACGATAGGGTAGTTGGACTGATACTGATACCGTTGAAGGGATCACCATCCTGATCAAGCGATTGTAGCAGGCGGGAGATGTTTATCACCCGACGGTCCGCTGTGTTGTTTGTACCAGCTAGTTCTACTGGAGTGATCAGTTCGCCGCCCTTAACCTCGCCTAATACGGTTTCACCAACTGTGAAGGTGACCTCATCGCCAATGCGATATTGGAACTGACCATTGGTATTGGTCAAGCCGTAGAGGTTGGAAGATGTTTTGTAGCTTACTCCTCCGACAGCACTGTCTAAAAGGATGCCAGTTTGCGTGGGGGTATTTTGATTAGTATTACTTGCTTCACTTGAACTAGAAGAATAGGATCCTCCACCCTTTCCACCACCAAGTCCCCCGGCAGCAATGGCAACTACGGCGGCACCACCGGCAGCAATTCCTGCAACAGGCCCTGTTTCAAAACCTCCCTCAGTTTCAGTCGTGCACTGCTCTTCATCTGGAGTACAGTCGACAGGAACAGGTTCTCCGCAGCTGACGATAAGCAGGATTAGACTGAGACAGATCAACCAGTGCTGAAGTCTTTGATGCATAGGAACTCAATCAGATAATCGCTGGAGCATCTGCTTGGCCTGAGCATTTCCTTTGGCTGCTGCTTGCCGGTAATGTTTAATAGCCTTCCCATCGTTTTGTGCGACTCCGTAACCTTTACGGAACATACCTCCAAGATTGAAAAGGGCAGTAGCCTCTCCCTGCTCAGCTGCTCGTTGGTACCAGCTAACTGCTTGTTCTAGATCAACCTCGGTTCCAATTCCATTGCGGTGCATGTAGCCTAACATCGTCTGTGCTTTTGGATGATTTCGCTCGGCAGCTTGTTTGTAGAAGATTTTAGCTAAGGCCAAATTCTCATCTACACCTAAAGCCTTTCGATAGACCTGCCCAAGTTCATATTGGACTGGTGGAGGCTGCTTGATGAAGAAGTCCATCAACTCTGTTACTTTCAGCTTGTCCTTGTATTTGCTCAGTAGTGTACCGGCTCGGGTGCGTTGGCCATCAAGCAAAAATCCAACAATTTCTCTCAATTCATTATTCACAGGCTTGATCTTCTTCTTGGCTTCCTTGACCTGCTCCTCGAGTTGTAGCTCTGTTTGGCGCATGAAGTCAGATTGCACGGCAAAGACAAAGTCTCCTTGATCAAGATTGCGGTCACGGATCTTCCCGTACTGAGGAGTTTGGTAATTCTTGGTGTACTTTGTGACACTGGAGAAGAGAAACTGGCCCAGTTCAGAACCAGTGACGTAGCCATCACTGTTGGTATCTGCATCCCCACCGATTCCATTGATGAACTGCTCTCGAAAAACACTCTGATCAGGCACAGTTTCATTGGCAGAGCCAGAAGTGATGTATTGGCGAACTGGTTTTGTGGTGTTGTTGGCAATCTCCTCAGGTACAGCCCGAGAGAGAGCGAAGAGTTCACCACTGAAGCAGGAATCAAATAGGAAGAGGGCGTGCTTGGACTGGATTCGCCTGGAGTAGACATCAATCATTTGTAGATCCAGGGCTTTATCCAAAAAGCCATGGAGGTCCTGTTGGGGATTGGGAGCATCAGTGGGCACTAAGTAGCCCATCGATGTGCCGTAGGTTTGCAGTTGGGAGTGTCCGTGTCCGGCGAAATAAATCAACAATCGGTTCTCTGGATCACGTCCGTAGATACTGATAAACTGGTCAAAGATTTTATCTAATTCCTCACTATTAGGGTCACCAATAGTCATTACTTCAAAGCCATTTTCTTCCAATGCTTCCTGAACCAAAGCCATATCCTTGCGAACCCCGGGTAGATCAGGCCAGCCGTTTTGATAGTCACTGACCCCAATCAGCAGAGCATGGCTGTTCTGATAGAGTTGAGCTTGTTGACCGGTTTCATTAGGCAGGACTACTGGACGGATGGCACGAGAAAACTCGGCCTTCAAATTGCCAGATCCTGCAAAAAAAACTAACAAAATTGTTAAATATTTAAATAATTTACCTTTTGTTATGGATCTATTCATGACATTTCAATGATTCCTAGAATTCATTTATTATTAGTTATTTACATGTTAAATATGAATATGATCCACTGAGTGACCCATTTGAGCATTCTCTAATTTCTTTCAATTCAGAACAAGATCCCAGCCAGGTATCTCCTGAGTTATGTCTGTACGCAATGATACTATTTCCATCGGCTACGATCACAAAAGGCGCATCATAGTAGCTAACCTGAGAGGTGTAAAATGCACACTTTGACGCTGGAACAGCTTCACAGGATGTATGTTGGTAGTTCATATTGGTCATTAATGCTCCATTTTGACAGAGAATGTCAGAATTAGAATTTTCACAAGTATAACCCAATCCACTTTGCATACTGGGTACTTCGTCGTAAGCATACATTTTTAGATAAGAACCATGGGCCACTGTCTGACCATTGAGACTGCAACTGGCTGGTGTAGCTACAGAACAACTCGAATTTGTATATGTGCCGCTGAGGGTTCCGTTCGAACAGCTTCTTGTCTGGGTAGAGCAGGTCTGCCCATTAGCGACTGAATAAGACTGATAAGCCGTTATGCTGCTGCCATGAGCTACTGTCTGACCACCAAAGCTACAACTAGCTGCAGAGGCTACCGAACAACTTGAATTCGTGAAGGATCCTCCCAGAGTTCCGTTGCTACAACTCCTTGTTTCAAAACTACACTCCTCTCCATAGGCTACCGAACTAGTTTGATAGGCTTTCACCGAGGCATCATGGGCAATCAGTTGTCCGTTGAAACTGCAGTTTGCTGGTGACTGCACTGAACAACTGCCAAAAGAGTAACTGCCACTGAGTGAACCGTTGAAGCAGGTTCTGTTCTCGGTTGTACAGCTACTGCCATAGGCCACCGATGCCGCTTGGCAGGCGGTTACTGATTGACCATCATTGACTGTTGCTCCATTGAAGGAACAACTCTGAGCACCCGCCACACTGCAACTGGAGTTAGTATAGTCACCACTGAGTGTACCATTGGAGCAGGTTCGGCTCTGGGAGGTGCAAGTACTGCCAAAAGCTACCGAGGCAGCTTGGTAGGCATTGATTGAAGTGCCGTGAGCGACCGCCTGCCCATTGAAAGTGCAGGAAGCAGCAGAAGCCACGCTACAAGCAGCATTGGTATAGCTCCCACTCAATGTTCCATTGCTGCAACTACGCAGCTCGGTTTGGCAACTCGAGCCAAAGTTGACTGAATTGCTCTCGTAAGCTGTCACACTGGAACCGCTACTAACCGTTTGGCCATTGAAGGTACAGGAACTCGCCTCATTGACTCGACAGCTGGAGTAGGCATTGCTACCACTGAGCACCCCGTTGCTGCACAACCTCTGCTCGGACAAACAACTGCCGCCATAATCAACCGCTGAGTCTCTGTATGCCGTCACACTATTGCCGTGGGCAATGCTGAGGCTGTTGAAGGCACAGGCCACTGGATCGGCTACTCGACAGCTGGAGTAGGCATTGCTGCCAGATAGGTTGCCACTATTGCAGGTTCTTAGCTCTGCGTTGCAGACGGAGCCGTATGGGACATTCTGATCAGCATAAGCTGTGACAATGGTGCCATGATTGATTGCTATTCCATCAAAGAAACAAACAGGCTGGATGGTGACTTCTTCTTCCACCTCACAGCTGGCAAAAGCATAGCTCCCACTGATGACTCCATCAGTACAACTTCTCAGCTGGGCACTGCAACTCCCTCCGGCATCCACCTTACTGGCTGCATAGGCGGTAAAGCTGGTGCCGTGAGCCACAGCTTGACCATTGAAGGTGCAGGAGGCTGCGCTAGCCACTTGGCAGGTACGGGCACTGTAAGAACCAGAGAGGACTCCGTTGTTGCAGGTTCTAGTTTGCGATGTACAACTTCCCCCAAAAGCCACGCTGTCGCTAACATAGGCGGTGACGCTAGCCCCATGCTCGACGGCTTGACCGTCTAGACTACAATTGCTGGTACTCCTCGAACTGCAGCTACCGGCACTGTAGGAGCCAGAGAGGACTCCGTTGTTGCAGGTTCTCGTTTGTGAGAGGCAGCTTTGTCCGAAGGGAACTAGTGCACTTTGATAGGCGATGACACTCTGGCCGCTGCTGAGCAGGGTGTTGTTAAACTGGCAGAGTTCAGGGTTAGCGCTGACTGCCTCAGCAAGTGTGCTATCAGCAACAAAGGCTGGGACCACCTGCTGGATTTGTTCCTCTTCGGCAACCTGAGTAACTAACCCTTGCTCTCCCAAGGTTCCATGCAGATGATTGATTGCAGTGGAGGTATCCACGAGGGTTCGACCAGAGGCAGCTTGAACTGCAACGCTAGCAGTGATCTCGAAAGTAGATACAGGCAGGTTGAAGTTGAGAGAGCGGCCAGAGAGTGCAGTCCGGGTTGATTCGGTAACGCTCAGTCCATTGACGGGATCAGCGTCATCATCAAGGCTTTGTAGAAAGCGGGTGAGATTGATGACTCTTCTGTCAGCAGTGCTCACAGCACCAACCAGTTCAACAGGAGTCAATACCGGAGAGGCCGCTACACTGCCTAGCTCAACATCTCCGAGACGGAAACTGACCGTATCTCCTGTCTGGTAGGAGAACTCTCCGCTGGCATTGGTAAGCCCAGTCAGACCACTGCTGGTCTCAAAGCTGACGCCAGCCACCACACTGTCAAGCAGGACTCCGACCTTAGCTGTTGTTGGAATAGTGGGAGTGGCTGTGCTTGATGACCCACCACCAAAACCTCCACCATCGTCCCCACCACCAAGACTGGCTCCCCCAACCAAAGCGATGACTGCAGCGCCCCCAGCAGCAACACCAGCTACAGTGCCGGTTTCAAAGCCACCTTCCGTTTCCGAAGTGCATTGTTCTTCATCTGGAGTACAGTCTACAGGAACATGTTCTCCGCAACTCAACAATAACAGAGTACAAAAACCAGACAGTAACCAGCGACGCAGCATATCTAAACCTGATCAACAGTTTATAATTTTTGCGACAATTGGGGTCTCTACACTTTGCTAGTAAATGAGTCAAGAATTGTAGAGCCTTTTGAGGATTAACAAGGTGACAATGAGGTCCGAAGCCAATCATAAATTGCTAATCAAATGTGTGAGCTCTTAATCACCCTCACTTTTTTCTTAGATGCTTACTCGAGTAAGATTTGCTTTCTGATTAGCTACGTTCTAATTTTTAAGACGATAGAAATAAATTTCTCCTCTAACAATTTCATCTCAACCAGTATGTTATTTTGTCGCCACATAATTTTGAGTTTTTTTACAATGCTGATTTCCAATTCTGCTTTATCATCAAATTTATTAGATATTTATGATTTCAATAGCCCAGAGCCAGCAGGTAGTTGGATGATTGTAAACGATGGAGTAATGGGAGGTGTTTCCCAATCTCGGCTAAGCCTTGATGAGCAGGGTGCATTAGTTTTTGAAGGAAAGGTATCCCTAGATTATGGGGGTGGTTTTGCCTCAGTAAGGTCGATAGTCAATCAATTGGATGCTGAAAAATATCAAGGAATATTTCTTAAAATTAGAGGAGATGGGAATAAGTACCAGTTAAGATTGAGACAGACAAGCAGAGTAGATGGGGCTGCGTTTTATCAGCATTTCAAAACTGAAATAGGAAAATGGATAGAAATTTATCTGCCATTTAATGGGTTTAAAGCGTCTTACAGGGGAAGGTTATTGCCAGATTATCCAAAGCTTGACACCAGTAGAATTGCTCAGATTGGCCTCATGATTAGTGATAAGCAGAAAGGGAGTTTTCGCTTGGAAGTTAATAAAATGGCTCTATTCCAAAAATGATAAATCCTAAAAAAGTGAAAAAAATTAGAAACTTCCAATTGAGTAGAGATAAGATCTTACAATCTAAATTTGTGGATAAGCTTCAGCGATCATGTTTCTTCTGGGGTACCTTTGTCATCTTATTCGCTTCAGCTGGGTGCTCCCAAAATAAGTATCCATTGCAAATAAATCCTGGTTCCTCCCCAACAGATTCTATTTCTAATCTCCCTAAAGATTCTGCGATTCCACCTGGTCTACAAAAGTTTTCACTTCCTCAATTGGTAGAAGGGGGTTTGCAGGAACGTACATATCTTGTCCGGTTTCCACTCAAGCCGAGCCGTTCAAACTATCCGATAGTATTTTACTTTCATGGCGGCAGGGGTACAACCTCTAAATTCTTTCGTAATCTGGGTGAAGTTCACAGGCTTATTGATGACAATCAGTTTATCGGAATCTTTCCTCAGGGTTTTAGAAAAAGCTGGAATCTCAGTCTGGAGCCGTCTAAAGCGGATGATGTCGCTTGGGTTACAGAGATATTTGAAGAAATTTCAAAGCTCAGATTTGTAGATTCATCATCTGTTTATGCAGTAGGTATTTCCAATGGGGCAGGACTGGTCAATAAACTCGGCAAGGAGACAGAAATTTTTAATGGAATTGCACCAATTGTAAGCCAACAAACGGTTAAAATGCTCAAAGTAACCCCCCGTAGAGGAATTTCTGTTTTTCAAGTCAATGGAGACAATGATCCTTTGGTTCCACTTGAGGGAGGATTGTCTCGAATACTCCATAAATTTGTTTCAGCAAAGGAAAGTGCACAAAACTGGGCTCGGTATTCAAATTGCGCAAAAGTGCCAACTCGCTTTGAAGAAAATTGGGGGCCTTTCCGTACAAAGGGGTTTATCTACGATGAGTGTGAATCGGGTAGGCAGGTACGTTACCATGTTGTGCAGGGCTCAGGTCATAGATCGTATTTCAAAGGCTTCCCCCTTCATACAGTTATCTGGAATTTCTTTAAGAATTCACCTGGTGCAGATTGATTCTCATTACATACTGTCTGGGTACTGAATATCTAATCAAATGGCAGTCAAATATTTTGCTTACAAGCGATTGATCAAACAGACTCAAATTTTGGTCAAATAAGCGATTGTTGAAAATAAAATTTGAGCAAACACAATTTTTGATAATCAGATGAGATGTATCTTTGCCTCATTAGGAGTTTTGTTAATTACCAGTATTCTTGCTGGATGCTCTATTAATTCATCATCAGATAAAAACGATAATTCAACTACTGTTAATCAAAATTCCTTAGTAATTCCAAATTTTCCAATTGGTTTGCAAAAGTATTATCTGGACCTAATTGTTGAAGGAAGTACTGAAAAGCGTGAATATTTTATCAGATATCCTTCGCAGCCTAACCAATCCAATTACCCAATAGTATTTTACTTCCACGGAAATGGGGGTACTGCAGAAAGTTTTTACAGTAATCTGAGTGAGGTGCATGAACTAATTGATAACAATGAATTTATTGGAATTTTCCCACAAGGATTAGAGGAAAGCTGGAATTTGGGTGTGGAAGCATCCAAAGCAGATGATGTTGCCTGGGTTGAGGGGATAATTGAAACAATTTCAGAAGAAAGCTTCGTGGATCTCTCATCTGTTTATGCTGTGGGCATGTCCAATGGAGCAGGTATGGTAAACAAGTTGGCTAAAGAAACGAATATCTTGAAGGGAATTGCCCCCATTGTTAGCCAGCAGACGCTAGCACTATCGAAAATCTCACCCCTCAATGGTGTGTCAGTTTTTCAAATCAATGGTGCTGACGATCCACTAATCCCCTTGAATGGGGGCTTATCTAAAGGACAACATCAATTTGTTTCAGCAAAAGAGAGTGCAGAAAACTGGGCAATGTATTCCAAATGCTCAACCATTCCCATGACTTTTCAGGATATGTGGGGCCCGTACCCTGTACAATCTTTTTTCTATGGGAATTGCGAATCGAATCGGCAGGTGCGCTATCATATCGTTGAAGGTTCAGGTCATAGTGGAAATTTTGGGAATTTTTCTCTTCACACAGCAATCTGGAGCTTCTTCAAAAAATTCCCTGGCCCAGTAATATCCAACGATGCTAGGTGATGGGAATTGAATAACTGAATCTTTACATCGAGCTATTTTGCTCAATAGAAGAATAAGTAAATCCAAATTATTAGACTTAAGATAATATAAAAAACTTTTTGAGGAAGGGGATTTCTTGAACCAGGACCAAATTTCTGCATTAGCAAATCACCTGATCCAGTCAAGAATTGGGGGACCGCCAACAGCCCTTCCCGATGAATCTATGATAGTGCTGTCAATTGACCAAGGGTACCTCGTTCAGGAAGCTATTCATGCACGATTAAAAAATCATGGTTTTGGGGAGCTCGTTGGTCATAAGATAGGCTGCACCACTAAAGTTATGCAGGATTTCCTTTCCATTTCACATCCCTGCTCAGGAGAAGTGTTTGAAACAAAGGTTTTTCCAAGTCAGACCACTCTGAGGCTTTCTGATTTTCAAAAAATCGGAATTGAATGTGAAATTGCTGTGCGGCTCTCCAAGAATTTTCAAGAGCAGGAGACTCCTTATAACATTGAAATGGTTCAAGATGGTGTTGGTGCTTTGATGGCAGCAATCGAACTTGTCGAAGATCGTTATATTGATTATCCAGACTTTCCGACCCCGATTTTGATTGCAGATGATTTCTTCAATACAGGCGTAATATTGGGAGAAGAGCTATCCAACTGGAAATCCATTCCGCTCTGTGAAATTAAGGGTTGGATGCAAATTGATGGTAAAGAAGTTGGATTTGGAACAGGTGCAGACATTATGGGAGATCCTCTAAATGCTTTAGCCTGGCTTGCTAATCACTGTGTTAGACTTCAGAAACCGCTTAAAGCAGGAGAATTTGTGATGCTTGGAAGCGTAGTTCAGACAGTATTTATAGAGAAACCAGCAAAAATTAAAATTGGTTTTGAACAGCTTGGAGAGGTTTCTGTAGATTTTGTTGCATAAGATGAGGTCAATCAATCTACATTACTAGCAATGCCACTATATGAAACGTGCTTTGGTTTTAAGAAAAACTCTTGCCACATTAAAATTAAGAGTTTAAACCCTAATCTGCTGACAAAATTTATCTCTCTTCAATTACCTCGCAAGAGAATATTACCAGAAATTTTGGAGATTATTCCTTTTAGAACTAAACCAAAACATTACTAAGTTGATCTAAACTAGTGCTTGCCCCGAATGTTGCCACTCTGAATCCAAAATAATCCATTCTCTTTCACTAAGTTGTGCACTATGCATTTCAAGCAGAAGCCATTTGAAGAACTGAGCAACTAAACTAATTCAGGTTCATGCAAAGCTCCCATTGCTTTATATTGCTTCTCTAATTTATTCTCTTTTTAAATCTGCATCCCATCCACCTTTAGCCATAATCCCTCCATCCACATTAATATATTCTCCCGAAATAAAAGATGCTCCGTCACTGGCTAGAAAAGAGGCAACTTGCCCTATTTCTTTTGGATCCCCTACTCTGCCTATAGGTATATCTTTACCAAATAATTTCATACTTTCTTCAATATCTCCTGTAATAGAAGTTCTTACCATAGGAGTATTAATTGTTCCTGGATTTATAGCATTGATCCTAATATTACTCTTGATGTAATCTAGAGACATTTGTCTTGTTAGAGAAAGTACTGCACCCTTACTTGCGGCATAAGAAGGTACTAATTTTTGAGATTGCAATCCTTGGACACTCGAAACATTTATAATGACTCCTTTCCCTAATTTTCTCATATGAGGAATAGAATATTTACTCATCAAGAAATAACTTTTTAAATTTACATTTATTACTGCATCCCACATATCTTCAGTAGTGTCTTCAACATTTGTATAAGATGCAGGAGGTTGAATGCCAACATTATTTACAAGAATATCTAATTTTCCAAGAATATTTGTACATTCTTCAACAACTCTTACAGATGATTCTGATTTACTAAAATCAGCTTCAATAAAAATTGCTTTTCTTCCTTGAGCCTTTAAATCCATAACTACTTGATTACCATGCTCTTTTGAAATATCAGCAATACAAATAGTAGCTCCATCTTCGGCTAGAACATTAGTGATTCCTCTTCCAATTCCTTGGGCTCCTCCAGTTACAATTGCAACTTTCCCTTTATGATTAATCATATTGATCCTTTCTAAGTACCCTCTCCAAAAAGTATAAATGATTTAAATTTAAAATAGTAACACCAACTGGCAAACCTGCTGTTTTAAAATGTGGGCTATGCCTAATAAAGACCAAAACGTAATGAATTTTTATAATGATTATGAAAAACAATTGCATTTACAGCACGAATACTCTCGGGGTATTGGCTAACAACATCTTGCAAAAGTTCGGAGCATCGCCCAACGATAATTACCTGCAATCCCTTAGCGGCAAATCTCTTCGCAAGCGCACGTCTGATTCCGGTAGCCCCACCAGTAATCAGGATTTGTTTTTTGATCATCTCTCAGACTATCCCTTTGATTGCATTGGCGTGAGCGTGAATGCTGACAGAACCAGAAATGCTTTGTTTTAGCTCATTTTCAACAGTATGTGCGTGACTGCCGATGAATTATCTCATTGGTGTTCTAGAAGCGACCAAAGTCTGGGCGCATTTGGGGGCAGATTTTTGAAATAATTACGATTATTTTGCGACTATTCCGGAGTTTCTATCTTTAGAATCTATCTAAGTAACTGATTTTGCTGGTGCGCCCACCAGGACTTGAACCTGGAACCTACTGATTAGAAGTTGCATCCAAGAGGGGTAAGTACTTGAAACTACATGAAAACACATCACTCTACTTGTGACAAAAAACTGTTTTTGTCAAGAAGTCTTCAAGTCAGTTCAAGTGGTTTCAAGCTGTTGTTGGCACAAATTGGCACAAAAATCTGCAGAAATTCAGGCTGATAATATCCAGTCTCTCACCATCATAATCCTTCCTAACACAGCCCCTTTTTGTCTCACATAATTGCTAAGCCAAAGTAGATTTTTCTGGAATGAGATGTTTGGGTAACTCTACCCCAAAACCTTCCCTTTTTTTCTCAATTGGCTAAATGAAATTAATTGGATGCAACTGATTGACTTCTGGATAATATTCACAGATGAATTGAGAGAAAACCCGATGTCCTAGAGAGTGTGCTTTGGGATGCGGAAGCCCAGAAACTGTCAGGGCCAGCGCTGGTTGGATTTGTTGTTAGTGAGATTAAATCACGGATAAAAGCATGAGGAGATAAAATGAGCAAAGTGGAAGAATACTTTACAGCACCAAGCTTTTCTGCAAACTCTTCATCTCCCAAGGCATCTACTAGTACAACCAATATCATTTAGTCAACAATTGAGATTTCCGCTCCCATGTTGGAGTGAAGACCACAATTGTAGTAGAGAGAGTCTGGGGCAGCTTGGGGAATGACAATTGTTAAAATACCGCTTGTAGTTCGGCTATTAGTAACCCCACTTGTATATTCATCAGAGTAACCGCCACCAGTCGAACTTGTCCCTAAATAAAGTGGATGACTATTAGTAGAGGAATCTTGAGCATCAAAGCTATATGTATAGCCTCTTCTCAGAGTCAGGGTTTGCCCTTGAACACTATCAAGAAAATATTTCCCGGCTGAAACTGTGACTGTAAAAGTAGTATTATTGTCGCTAGCAGATGAACTTCCGGAGTCACCCCCACTTGTTGTGGTTTCAGTGTAAGAGTCATCATCTTCATCTTTAGAAAATAAGCCGCATCCAGCTAGCAAAAATAAGCTGGCAAGGACTAAGTATTTCGAAATCATCACTACCTATTAATTGAGAACAATGGCTATAGCAATCAACCAAATGAAAAGGCTTCTTCCATCTTTCTTCACGCTAGTGTTTTGAGATGGATTAATAAGCCTGCATGCGGTTGCTGGACTTGCTGAAGGGAGAAACCAGCACAAGCTAGAAATTCTATTCAGCTTCTGTGTGTGAGGTGTCAACTTATCAATTGAGTCTCTAACAACACCTCTAACATATCAAAATCTATGGGTCAAATAGGTGTCTGGACGTCATCCATTATCAGTACTGATACGGACCCAATATAAGCCGGCAGGGGTGGGAACTTTAGCTGAATGAGGCACTGCTGCCACATTCATCACGACTGGGAGCAGAGAGCCGGCAACAACGCAAACAAGAATGCCCAGACAGAGACCCAGACACAAAGATCGATTGACCCTACCTTCTACCCAATATCATCGAGGTAGTGCTGCTGCAAAGCTAGTGACCTCTAGACCAATTCCCTGCATCCTCATGATGGGGAATCCAATGATGCAAGTCCTGCTGGTCAGCCCCTGTGGCTCTTCTTGTATTTTGTTGTGTGTGGTGACTGATCCCAGCTAGGGCATCGTGGGCAGTTGAACTGCGCTATTAATTGGCCACTGGTGTCAGGGAAGTTTCGACCCTGCTGGCACTGTTGTTTAAGAGTTACACCTGCAATCGCAGGTGGTGCTCAGAGGTGGCTTGACCCAAGCTGGATTCAGATGCTTGATGTTTGTGAATTACAGTGGTGCAACCGAAAGAAGTCTCTCCAGCGCAACCAGAGAGACCGACAAGACAACGACACTGACTACCCAAAGAAAACATGTTCGATCTTCATTGAACGTTTCCATATCGCCTCCTGCTGATTGTTGATTCGGCAAAATTGACTGAACCCACAATTGCAGTATATCAACTAGAGATGCGTTATAGGGGGACAGATGGGGGAGGGTAAGGCTGATTTGGAGTGGATCGTCAGGCAGTTTGTGGCTATACAGTCGCAGAAATTAAATTATGGATTAATGCTTAAGGAGAATGAATGAGTAAAGTGAGAACATATCAGAAAGCTTGGAGTCTTGCACTGAAGGGTGATTTTTCATTGGTGGATCAAATCTATCATCCGGAGTATCGCTCATTTGATCTAAGAACTGGTATCTACACTAATATCGATGACGATAAAGTCATTGTCACAACAGAAAATGAAGAGATTTTCACAAGTTGTCCTGATGTCCTTTATGAAAATGATGAGTTTCTGTGCATCATTGCGTATCAAAAAGTTTCTGATCCAGAAACAAGATACAGATCATTCATTACAGCAATCAATTTTAAAGATGGACAGATTTTCAGCCAGAAAACTACCGTACAAGAATTGGACTTTGATCCCAGTGAACACCTTGACTGGAACTGGGAGGACTTTGAATAATTTGGCCAGCAAGCAGTTAAGAGCTACACCATCGTAAAAATCAAATCACGGATAGTATAAGGAAATAGAATGACCAAAGCGGAAGCATTTGACAAGGCTTGGAAACTGGCAACCAAGGGTGATTTTTCTCTACATGATGAAATCGTACATCCTGATTACGAGTCCATTAATCTGGGAGTTAAAGTAGATCGGGAGGTGAGTAAAGCTGTTCTTCAAGATATAGGCGCGCATGGTAAACTTGGGCCTTTCAGAGTTATTTATGAAAATGAAGATTTTGTTTGCCTACATCGGTATTCCAGACTCACCAATGAAGAAGTGTTCTTCTCGCTAATGTCAGCTGTCAAATATAAAGATCTAAAAGTCCTCAATCAGGAAACTATTATTGAACCTTTGGATGATGACCCTAGCGAAGGTCAGGACTGGAATTGGGAAGATTATGAGTAAACAAGACGGGGGACTCAATCACCCCCTCAAGATTCTGCTGAAGGTCACTCTGTGGGCTTAGTGCTGATTCTCAATTTGCCATCTAATTTCCAAAGAGCATGCTGAGCTTCTGGGCCTGTCCCAGAGGGAATCTCAACTTTCATATCTTCAAAGTGATAGGTGATTTCAGCTTTCTTTTCTGTTAGTGCCTCGTAAAGCCCGATTGCTAGTTCAGGCCAGGTACTAGTGTGTTCTGGCATAAGCCACTCTGGTTGGGTGATTTCTTTGATTACTTTTTTCATACTTCTTGGTCATGTTCCGCGAGAGCGCCACTGATATCATTGAACCACTGGCGACTCGCGTTACTCTGAGGAGAGACTAGCTCTGCGGGAGAATCACTGCATCAATGACATGAATGACACCATTGTCCGCTTCCACGTCAGCTGCAGTCACATTAGCTCCATCGACACTCACCTTGCCGTATGAAAGCTTGATAGAGACCTGTTGCCCATTGACAGTCTTGACCATTTGACTTGGCTTAATGTCCTTGGACATGACCTTGCCAGGGATGACGTGATAGGTGAGGATCGAGATCAGTTTGTCTTTATTCTCCGGCTTCAGCAGACTTTCCACGGTACCTTCCGGCAGTTTGGCAAACGCTTCATTTGTTGGCGCAAAGACTGTAAATGGCCCTTTGCCAGCTAAAGTTTCTACCAATCCTGCAGCTTTTACTGCTGCTACCAGGGTCTTGAAGGCATCGTTGCCTGCCGCTGTTTCAACCAAGTTTTTCATATGGCCACCAGCCATAGCGATTCCAGTGCTTGCGATTAGTGCGAAAAGCACCAACAAAAACTTTCTCATGGGAGTGATCCTATAGAATGTTTATTAAAATTGGATGTCTGAACGCGACATCGGGAAGTGGGGTAAACTCCGAAAATTGTGCCAATAAGATTATAATCTCAAATAACTGATATAATGTGATATTTCATTATTTATGACGAACATTACTCTTTATAAAAGAAGAGATCTTTTGTTTTTTTTCTTTAATGTAACGGCTTTATCTTTATAACGCTTTAAATACGATATTTATTGAAGCAAATAATAACTTTTATTCTGAGATCCTAGCCTTAGTTTTCCTTGGTATTTACTCTGGTGAAATACTCTCCCTCCATTTTAAGCCGCTGATACAGTGTGGATGTTCCATATCCAGCAGTAACAAACACACCCGCCACAACCACTATCTGCAACCACAGCCCGCATTGCCAATACACTTTGGTGTCGTGCCTCCCCCATCTTGCCTGACTGGAACATCCTCCAGCCTGCAAACATTCCGTGATTCCACATCATTCCCTGTTTCTGCTGAACTAGCAGCTGTCACTACCGAAACAGAGAGGACAAGGGATGCTATGTGATTGAGTGCGTAGTCTGTGATACGTGCCGAAGAATAGCATCGTTGGTTCTATTGAAACGTAGAGATTGCCCCCATTCATCAGGACCTTCTGCCTGCCCCCCAACTTGCTAATGAGAACTGCCCAGGCAAGTGTGGTTAGGTGGCGGGTTGACTCTTCCTCAAAAATAAAAAAGCCCCGACGAGGTTGGAGCCTGGAATGGGTTTCAGTGAAGTCAGGCACCAGAGTCGGATGACTTGGTGCCCACGATGGAGGCTAAATTACTGGAGAGATTCGGGGACATCAATTTGCCCATCATCGTTACCTCCCCAGCACTCGATGCTTTGGTCTTCAGTGACTGCACAGGTATGGTTCCTCCGGCTGCTGATATCGAACTCATAGGTTCCCAGTAATTTCCTACGAATAAATGGAACTACCATTTTGTATCAGAGGCTGCATGTGGGAGGTAAATGACTTCTGTGCCTTGACTTCAAATGCCTATGGTGGGATACGTCGATGCTTCTTATTTGGTAACAAACAATAACACATCAACTACGATATTTTATGATTAAGCACCAAGGCGGTTGTCATTGTGGACAAGTAAAGTGCAGAACAGATTATGATCCTCTACTTGTTACTCAATGTCATTGTCAGGGCTGCAGGAGGTTAAGTGGAGCAATGACTTTCTATACCATTTTTGGAGATGATGAAGTCCTTTTTGAGGGAAAAATGGGACAGTATAATTTTTTAGGTGGAAGTGGGATGCCGATGAGACTGTTTTTCTGCCAACAATGCAGTACCAAACTCTATTGTACGGCAGATGTATTTGAAGGCTTTAAATTAGTTGTGACCGGATCATTTGATAATTCTTCAGACTTTGAACCTCAGGCTGAGGTGTTTACGAATAACAAGATGAGTTGGCTCCGAGACAATGGTTGCATACAGCATCGATTCCCAGAGGCTGGGCTATATGACAGACTACAAATCATGATTGATAATCTTGAGAAAAGGAGTGCTTGATTCAGTCACTGAAGAAAGTTTTTGTCTAATTGCACTAGCCTAACCTTACTTGGGGATAATGTTTGACTTCTAAAGACTGAATAATCTGCGCCATTCTGAACAAACTCTCTGAGATGATGTGAAACCCATCTCAAACAACTCATTGGCGACCATCTGGGAGCTTCGGCGGTTCTTGGGCAATGGGTTCACTTGTTGTAATAGTTTTTGCGTCCTTTGCCCGTGCCGGTGGTCTCAGCAATTAAACATATAGCGCTGTTGCCTGTGGTAGCGCACCTTAGGAATCGAATCCCCCACCTATGATCTAGCCTAACTGGTGATAACTCCCAATAAGGGCAACATTATCGATAACCGGAGCAGATTTGGGACTACTTTAATCTGATCCCATCCCCACCTCTCGCATCACTGCAGACTCCGAAACCTTCTTTCTGGATGATGCGAAATTCGTATTCTGGATCAAAACTCATAACAGATTACGACTTTGACTTTCTGTGCCTTGACTTCATCGAGTTCATGTAGGATTAAGAGGTCTTTCTGCCATCTCAGTGGAAGTATGTTTGTAAGAAAGTCCTTTCTTCAATCACAGTGAACACACTTACTTTGTGAGCAAAGAATATTATGAAAGCAGTTGCTACTACATTGCTTGTGCTTGCGCTGGCTCATGCACCAGTTTTTGCCCAAAAAACTCCTGTGGAGGGATTCATCAAATCTACTGGATACGAATTCGGTGAAAAATGGTTAGACTCAGGACGAAGATCTCATTTCTTTTCTGTTAAATCAACAAGCGAAGTAACGGTTTTTGGTGAAAATGTAGGATTTCGTGGCAAAGCAGAGTTGGATTGGGGCTTTACTATAGTTGATAAGTTTATGAACGGTAGGATTTCTACAAGACACATTTGGACTTCAGACAAAGATCCTGCAACAAAATTTAAAGGACACAATATCTGTGAACTGACAGCTGGTTCCGCAAGTTGTGTGCTTTGGCTCAAAGGATACGGCGAATTCGCAGGAAAGATTCTGGAACTTAATACGAACGAGAAGGATGACGCTGCCAGAGAGGGAGATGAATCTGGACCAAATGTCTACATTTTAGAAGGATATTTGATGGATGAGCCAACGGAAGAATGACCTTGATATCCATTGAATCTTAAATGCCCCCACTAAAAGATTGATCCATAGGTGGGACCTAGTTTGCTTTGATCCCACCTACCCCCATGATCACTGAATGACACCCGCTAACCAGCATCAGATCAGGACTCCGTTGGTCGAAATCTTTCCGACTATTAGATACTCTCAGATAGGTTCGCTAAACCGTATTGATTACCCACTGCTATCAGGACCTTACCCAAGACCAGTCAGCCTACTGATGATCTGCCGAAGCAGGGAGCAGGCTGAATGTGGGATGACTCTTCCTAAATCTGTGAGGAGAACACCAAGATAGTGACGACTTGATGCTCTTTGAGGTCTAGAAGTGATTACTGAAACTCTGCGGGGACGGTATTTTGTCCATAATCATCATTTACCCAGCACAGGATCGTACCATCAGTGTTGATTGCACATGCCTTTGCACTAAAATTATTTTCTGCAACAACGAGGCTCGAGATGGCCCCAAGATCACTGGGAACATCGGCTACCCCATCCTCATTTGCTTCGCAGCATTAGACCATATCATTAGTTTTAATTGCGCAGGTGTTCCTGTGTGTAAAACTAACGCTTTTGACCGTTCCGAGATCGCTGGGAACTGTTGATCGGCCATATCCATCACTTCCCCAACATTGAAGTGTATCATCCGTTTTAATTGCACAATTAAAATTATATCCTGAGCTAATACTTCTGACACTACCAAGATCACTTGGAACTGTAGATTGGCCTGATTCGCTTGGGACTAAATTTCTAAACTATGAAGATTGCAAAAAATTATATCCAAAGGCTTAATAAAGAACACAAAGCGATTTAAAGATTGGGCTCAATTAGAAGAAAGACCTATACAAATTCCTGCTAGTCCAGAATATATTTACAAAAATAGTGGGTGGATAGGGAGGCCTGATTCACTTGGGACTAAAGATAAATTCTTGACTTACGAAAAAGCAAAATCTTACATCAAAACTTTAAATTTTGAGAACTTTAAGCAGTACTATAATTGGGCAAAATCTAGACAAAGACCAGAAAACCTGCCTCACAGTCCCGACAAAGTCTACAAAAACAAAGCCTGGATCGACTTGTACGATTGGTTAGTCACAATTTCGCCAGACAAAAATTCAAATTCAAGCAACTAACTGCAAAGAATTCAGCATCTCCTCATAGATCTGATCCGCCTTCTCCTTACCAACCAGTTTTACCTCCGATTCTAGTGCAAGTAGCACATACGACCAGTTTCCTAGTGAAGTATTGATCCAGAGAAACTGATCTACTAACACCTCGAGATTTTCAGGGTTCTTCTTGATTGCCTCCAAATCTAATCTTCAAATTGATTTATAAAAATTTTCTGAATAGATTTTTTCTGCCAATTCCTCGATTAAAATCATAATTTTTTTAGATTAAAG
>JACLAD010012227.1_pt1 | contig 23261 bp, 16 predicted proteins | sample 8027901 | NCBI WGS metagenome assembly JACLAD01 (sample SAMN15725071, study PRJNA655200) | protist metagenome | isolation source: fluorescence activated cell sorting (FACS) single amplified genomes of... | place: Spain: Blaines Bay Microbial Observatory, Mediterranean Sea | collected 2016-07-05 | reverse complement strand
CACGCGCTCGCCGGCAAGGCGCTGCATCGCGGCGATCTCGCCGAGGTGGCGGCGCGTATCAAGCCGCGTCGTCACGCTCGCCTCGTGCAGGCGGTGGCCGTTGAGGGCGTGCGGCTCGTAGACGAACCGGCCGCCGCGGAAGGCGTGCTCGAGGTAGACCCGCCAGTCCCCCGCAAGGGCGAGGCCGGCGAGATCGTCGCCCGCGCCGTCGAGCGCCGCCAGGAGATCGCGCCGCCGCCACAGAACCGCGCTCGCATTGAAGATCACGTTCTCCACGGCGAGGTGCCGGCGCACGAAAGCCTCCCCGTCGAGGACGAACGCGGTCTCGAACCCGTCGCCGTGGAAGCGCTGGAGGTCCGGCCGATAGCTCGCCGAATGCGGCTCCCCGGCGCAGAGCACCTGGAAGGAATCGCAGAACCCCATACCGGCGTCGGCCGCCCGCATCCGCCTCAAGAGGGAGGAGACGAGGTCGGCGCGGCAGAGGTCGTCCGCCTCGGCGATCCAGACGTACTCGCCACCGGCAAGCTCGGCCGCCCGCCGCCACTGCGCGAACACCGAGCCCGAGTTCGCCGGGTTGGCGACCACCGTGACCTCGCGCCCATGCTGGCGCCGCACGCGCTCCACCACCGCAAGGCTGTCGTCGCGCGAGGCATCGTCGAGGAGGAGCACCTCGAACAGCGGCAGGTCCTGGCGGAACACGTCGGCAAGGCGCGTCGGGAGATAGCGCGCATAGTCGTAGTTCGGGACGGCGGCCGTGACCCGCGCGAGGTCCGGATCGAGCCGCTCGAGGAGGCCGAACACGTAACGGTCGAACCGGTAACCCTCGCGTATGTGCGCGCGCCGGGCCGCCCGTGCGGCCGCCGTGTCGGCGTCGAGCGCTTCCAGCAGCGCATCGGCAATCACCGCGGGGTCCGCGCTCTCGGCGACGCGGCCGAAGCGGGCGGCGAGCGCCTCGCACCCGGTCGTCCCGGCCCGCAGCACCACCGGGAGCCCCGCGGCGAGCGCCTCCAGCACCACCGACGGGTACGGATCCTCCCGCGAGGACAGGAAGAGGACGTCGCTAGCCGCGTAGCACGGGCTCGGATCCTCGACGAAGCTGCCGAGGACGTGGAACCGCCCCGCAAGGCTCTCGAGCGCATCGGCGAACACCCAGCGGCGGACCTCCTCCGTACCGCCGCCGACCCAGAGGAAGTGGATGTCCGGCCGGCGGGCGATCACGTGGTGGGCGACCGAGACGAAGAGGTCCGGCCCTTTGCGCATATCGGCGTAGGCGATGTTGAGGACGACCTTCGCGTCCTCCGGAATGCCGAGGGAGGCGCGCAGCTCGCCGGTGCGCACCGCCTCGAGCGTGCGGCTGTTGTAGAGCCCCTGCGGCGCGATGCTCCGCTCGCCCCGGATCGGGCCCGAAATCCGCTCGAACGCCTCCGCCACCAGCGGCGCCGGGAAAACGACGTGGTCCGCGAGCCGCGCGACCGTGCGCGCCGCCTCCTCCGCCGCAAACGCCGCGAGCACCGAGGGGAGCTCATGGATCAGCGAGACGACGCTGAACCCCTCGGTCTTGGCAATCCCGGCGAGGTCCCCCGTGAGGGTGGTGTTCGCGATGAGCCGCTCATACCCCCGCTCCCGCAGGAAACGGAGGTGCCCGCGAATGGCGCCCGGGTTGCGCGTCAGCACCGTCGTCGTGCCGAGCGCCTCGTAGCGCGGCAGAAGCACCCCGCCGCCGAGGAGGACGACTTCCACCGCCATCCCGAACCGCTCCTTCAGGAGCGCGGCGATGCGCAGGAGGAGGAGCTGCGCGCCGTTCGGCCCCGCATCGTGGCCGGCGAGGACGACGCGCCGCCGCGACCCGCCACCCGGGCTCGCCGCGCCCGTCGCCGCCCGCGCGACCGCGTTGAGGGTGACCGCCCCGTGGTGGACGTCCGGCTCCAGCGCGGCCGATTCGCCCCACGCGTTCCAGGCGTACACCGCGACGATCGCCTCGCCGTGGATGGGCACCGCCTCCGCCCGCGCCGCGAGCGCCCGGAGCCAGCCCTCGAAGGCGCGCGGCGTCGCCTCGTGGAGCGCCATCCCGCGCCCGGGCCGCCGGGGCTCCTCGTCCCACCCGGGAACCGCCGTCTTCACCAGCGGGAACGGCGGCGCCACTTCCGCGAGCGAGCGCTCCACGACGGCACCATAATCATGCACCGCCCCCGCAAAGGCGGGGTCCAGCAGGCGCAGCCGATGGTTCACCGTCGGGAGCCCTTGCCAGAGCGTCTGCGGCATCTCGATCGCCCCGTCGAGGCCGAAGACGCCCGGGTCCTCGTCGCCGGCCACCTGCGCCATGAAGAGGAGCGGGTCGAGGCCGTGCTCGCGCCGGAGAACCTCCCGCCAGCGCGCCAGGGTCTCCGCCGCATCCGGGATGAGACCCGGGCGCTCAATGACGAACAGCGGCCGACCGCCGACCACGAGCGCCCGTGGGCTCGCGAGGTGCCGCGCGACGCCCGCGAGGAGCGCCGTCTCGCCCTCGGTCCGGCCCCCCTGCTCCGCCTCACGGTGCCACCCCTCGTTCGCCCACATCAACGCGAACGGCAGCTCGTCGGCGCCGGAAAGGACATCCGCCCGCGCGTCGCCGGGCCAATCGTAGGGCACGATGAACCCGTGGATCCCCGCCGCGCGGGCGAGCGCCGACGCGCCGCGGAGGCCGAAATCGCCGTGCAGGGGAAGGCGCGGCTGGCGATGGCCGACGAAGCGCGGCATCGCCCCGGCAACCGCTCCCGCCTCACCCGAGAGGTCGCTCCCCGCACCGGCCTCGCGCGGCGGCAGATAGAACGCGAGCACCTTCACGTCCGGGACCCGCCCTTCGGTCAGCGTCGGGTCGAACGCCTCCGCATCCCGCCCCGGCCGCACCGCTTCGGCGTGGGCCGCATAGAGCGCGCCGGCGGCGGGCCCCCCGTCCCTTGCGCGCCGGGCCGGGCGCATCGCCCGCCGCTCCGCGGCCCCCCTCGCGAGGGCATGGAAGAACGGGTTCGCCCGCGCCCGCGCCACGTCCGGATTGAGGCGCAGATAGTCGACCGTCGAGAAGTCGGGCGACGGATCGCGCCCTTGCAGCCATCCGACGGTGAGGTAATGAAGCGCGCAATCGGCCGGCCGCTCCTCCTCCCCCTCGAACCCTTCGAGGTAGAACGCCGGGTCGATCGCGCTCGCCACGAACGCATAGACCTCCGGGTCGACCCCTGCCGCAGCGAGCCGCTCCTCGAGCGTCGCGTGGCCTCCGGGCAGCGCCACCCTCAAGCCCCCATCGAATCGAAGGACCGGGCAAGCACCGTCGGCCTCGTGTCGAGCCCGGCAACGGCAACGGAAGGATGGAGCGCGGACGCGTCGCGGAACCGCATGGGGCGAGCCAACATAGAGCGCGGCCGGGTACTCGGGCCGGTGGCGCCGCTTGTAGCCCACGGGCGCGCGCTACTCCACCACCGCCGGCACCATCTCCCGCCGGTGCCCGCCGGCACCACTGCGCGCTGGCGCCAGCGCGCCCGCCGCAGCCCAGAATCTCACGGCGGATGATACCGTCGCCGTCCGACGGGGAATAACCTTGACGCCGATCAAACCGCTCGGCCGAGCGCCGTGCTGTTGTCGATCACGACACAAGGGAGGGTCACACATGGCGGTCCGCACGGTCCTCGTCCACGCCGACACCAACGAGAAGGGAAAGGCGCTCCTCAAAGGCGCCGCAGAGTTCGCCGCGGGGCGGGACGCGCACCTCGTCGCGCTCCTCGTCCGCCCTGAGCCTTCCGTCCCCTACGCGAGCCTGATCGACGTGCCGGTCGACGCCTACGCCCGCGATCTCGAGGACGCCCGCGAGGAAACCCGCCGCGACGTCCGGGCCGTCGAGAGCGTCCTCGCCCGCCACTCCAACGCCTTCGAGGTCCGCGGCGCCACCGTGCCGTCCAGCCTCATGGGCCACGAATACGCCCGCCAGGCGCGCTACGCCGACATCGCGCTCTTCCCCCCCAGGAACGGCAATTCCGACGTGCAGCGCGCCCTCGACAACACGCTGTTCGAGAGCGGCCGGCCGATCCTCATCGCGCCCGACGGCTGCCGTCTCGACGGGATCGGCCGCCGCGTCGCCGTCGCGTGGGATGCGAGCCGGGAAGCCTCGCGCGCCCTCGGCGACGCCCTCGGCCTCGTCGAACGCGGCGGATCGGTCCACATCGTGATGGTGGATCCCGTCGTGGCGCCCGAGCACCACGGCGAGGAGCCCGGCGCCGACATCGCCACCGCCCTCGCCCGGCATGGCCTGCGCGTCACCGTCGACGCGCTTCCCGACGCGGGCCGCCCGTTCTGCGAGCAGTTCCTCTCCCACGCGCGGGAGATCGATGCCGACCTCCTCGTCGCCGGCGCCTACGGCCACTCCCGCCTGCGCGAGATCCTCATCGGCGGGGCGACGCGCGACCTCATGGAGCAGGCCGACCGCCCGGTGCTGATGTCGCACTGAGGAGCCGCGGCGCAGGCTCGGGCGAGGCTCGGGGCGGCGGCGGTCGGCGTCGCCTCGCCGCCCCTCGGCCCCGCTGCCTCACCGCCTCACCGGGCGAGCCGCTTCTCCATCCCGTTCTAGCGAGGGGGCCGCGCAACATCGCGCAGCAGCGCGACGGTCTGCGGATCGCCGACGCAACCGCGTTCGGCGCGGAGCGCGAACGCGGCGCCGAGGTGCCGCCCGCCCCCGCCTCGTCTACGCCGACGCTCTCGACCTCCCGCCGAAGGGCCACGACACCACGCTCTCACCCCATCGGCGTCAACTGCCGCCTCTGCCCCGCGAGACGCGCAACTGGCGCGCCTTCCCGCCGCTGATGTCGAAGGTCGCGGTCGACATCAGCCGCCGGTCCGTCACCCCTACCACTTCATTCGCCGACACCCCGCCGCAGCCCGGCACAGCCTCGCAGCAGGTCCTGCCAGCCTCTTCCGGCTGGAAGGCCTGCCCGCCGGCGAGGCGGAGGGAGCGCGAGGGAGGAACGCCCTCGCTCTTCTAGCAATGAATGCCGGCGCGAAGCGCCGTCCGCCCCTCGCGAGCCGACTCCTCAGGCCGCCACCGTCTCCTCCGGCGCAAACCCGCCCCCAGCCGTCCGCAGGTACGCCTCCCCGCACGCCTTCGCGAGCGCGCGGACGCGGCCGATATACCCCTGCCGCTCGGTCACCGAGATCACCCCGCGCGCATCGAGGAGGTTGAAGATGTGCGAAGCCTTGATCGTCTGGTCGTACGCCGGCAGCACCTGCCCGTGCGGCCAATGCCCCGCCCCCGGGTCGCCGGCGGCGAGCAGCGTCGCACACTCCGCCTCCGCATCGCGGAAATGGCGGAATAGCAGCTCCGTATCGGCAAGCTCGAAGTTGTAGCGCGAGTACTCCTGCTCGGCCTGGAGGAACACCTCGCCGTAGCGCACTTCGCGGCCGTTCGCGGAGGCCGGCACGTAGACGAGGTCGTAGACGTTCTCGACCCCCTGCACGTACATCGCGAGCCGCTCGAGCCCGTAGGTGAGCTCGCCCGACACAGGCCGGCAGTCGATCCCGCACACCTGCTGGAAGTAGGTGAACTGCGACACCTCCATCCCGTCGCACCAGCACTCCCAGCCGAGGCCCCAGGCGCCGAGCGTCGGGCTCTCCCAGTCGTCCTCCACGAAGCGCACGTCGTGAAGGTGGAGGTCGACGCCGATCGCCTCGAGCGAGCGGAGGTAGAGGCCCTGGAGGTCAGAGGGGTTCGGCTTCAGGATCACCTGGAACTGATAATAATGCTGCAGCCGGTTCGGGTTCTCGCCATAGCGCCCGTCGGACGGCCGGCGCGACGGCTGCACGTACGCCGCCTTCCACGGCCGCGGCCCCAGCGCGCGCAAAGTGGTCGCCGGGTGAAACGTTCCCGCCCCCACCTCCATGTCGTAGGGCTGGAGGATGGCGCAGCCCTCGCCCGCCCAGAAGCGCTGGAGCGTCAGGATCATGCCCTGGAAGGAGGCGCGTGGGTCGGTGGCATCGGTCATGAGAAGCCCATCGGTTGTTGCGCCTCGGATAAAGCCCCGCTCTCCGCCTCTCAAGCCCCGGCCGCAGAACGGAGCGGCGCCAGGAAGCGGAGGAGCGCCGCCGCGAGCGCCTCCGGCGCCTCCTCCGCCATGTGATGGCCGGACGGGATGGCGTGCCCGGAAAGCTCCGTCGTCCAAGGCCGCCACACCTCGAGGACGTCGCCGTAGAGCATCTCCAAATCATCCCGCTCCGACCAGAGGCACAGCGTCGGACAGCCGACCTTCCGCCCCGCCCGCCGGTCGGCCTCGTCGTGCGCCCGGTCGATGCCGAGCCCGGCGCGATAGTCCTCGATCATCCCGTGCACCGTCGCAGGGTCGTGGATCGCCCGGCGCATGTCCGCAGCGTTCTCGGCCCCCATCGCCGCCTCGTCGATGCCGTACCAGGCCTCGGGATCGGAAAGGATCGCCCGCTCCGGCTTCTCGGGAACGGCGAAGAAGAACCAATGCCACCAGGCCCGCGCGAACGTCTCGCCGCAGCGCTCGAGCGCCTCCAGGATCGGCACCGCGTCGAGCACGGCGAGCCGCTCGACGCTCTCCGGGTGATCCATCGCCGTCCGGAACGCCGTGTAGGCGCCGCGGTCGTGCCCCACCAGCGCAAACCGGGCAAAGCCGAGCGCCGCCATCAGCGCCACCGCATCCCGCGCCTTCGCCCGCTTGGAGGATCCCGCATGGTCAGGCGTATCGGCGGGCTTGGAGGAGCCGCCGAACCCGCGGAGGTCCGGGCACACCACCGTATGCTCCCTCGCCAGAAGCGGCGCCACGCGATGCCAGGTGGTGTGCGTCCGCGGATGGCCGTGGAGGAGGAGCACCGGCGGCCCCTCCCCGCCGACGCGGACGCGAAGCCGCGCCTCCGGCACGTCGATCGTCTGCAGCGTGAACCCGTCGAACATCGGCGCCTCCCCGATCGAGAACGCCAGCGCCCGCCTCAGCGCTCCTTCACGTACGGCACCGACAGCGCCCGCGGCGGGATCGCCCGGCCGAAGAAGCCGGCGAGGAGGATCACCGTGAGGATGTAGGGCGCAACGAGAAGCGCCTCCCCCGGCACCTCGCCGATGACCGGGATCGACACCCCCGTGAGCCGCGCCGCAGAGCTTTCGAGGACGCCAAACAGAAGACACGCAAACAGCGTCGGCAGCGGCCGCCAGTTCCCGAACACCAGCGCGGCGAGGGCGATGAACCCCTTCCCCGCGCTCATGTCGCGCACGAACCCGCCACCGTGCGCCGTGGAAAGGTAGGCCCCGGCGATCCCGCATAGCACCCCGGCGATGATCACCGCCCGGTAGCGCAGCCACGCGACCGAGTAGCCGGCGCTGTCGACCGCCTCAGGCGCCTCGCCGACCGCGCGCAGGCGCAGCCCGAACGCCGTCGAGAACAGCACCAGGATGGTGAGCGGCACCACCAGCAGCGCGACGTAGACGAGGATGTTCTGCCCCGAGAGGAGCTGCGAATAGAATGGCCCGAAGTAGGGGATCGGCGCGAACGTCTCGGCAAACGGCAGCGTGATCGACCCGATCCGCTGGTCGCGCAGGAGCGGCGGCGTCTGCCCGCCCTGGTGGAACATCGCGAAGGCGATCGTGATCGTGAGCCCCGCGGCGAGGATGTTGATCGCGACGCCGCTCACGATCTGGTCGCCGCGGTGCGTCACGCACGCGAACGCATGCACGAGGGCGAGCGCTACAGAGGCGAGGACCGCCGCCAGCAACCCGATCCACGGCGACCCGGTGAGGCTCGCCGCCGCCGCCGCCGCGAACGCCCCCATCAGGAGCTTGCCCTCGAGGCCGATGTCGACCACCCCCGCCCGCTCGGAGAAGAGCCCCGCCATGGCGCAGAGGACGAGCGGCGTCGCGAGGCGCAGCGTGCTCGCCGAGATCTGCATGGCGCCGAGCCAGGCGTCCTCCATCAGGCCTCCCCCGCCGCGAGCCGGCGGCGCAGGAAGAGGCGCGAGAACGGCTCCGCGAACATGTAGGCGAGCGCGCCGGAGAAGAGGATGATGAGCCCCTGGATCACGAGCACCATGTCCCGGTCGATGGTCGAGAACTCGAACGACAGCTCCGCCCCGCCCTGGTAGAGCGCCCCGAAGAGGACGCTCGCCAGCACGATACCCACAGGGTGGCTCCGCCCCATCAGCGCGACGGCGATCCCGGTGAAGCCGTAGCCGGCGGTGAAGTCGATGGTGAGCTTCTCCTGCGCCCCAAGAATCTCGTTCACCGCCATCAGCCCGGCGAGCCCGCCCGACAGGCACATCGCGACGATGATGACGCGCGAGACGTTAACGCCCGCATAGCGCGCCGCCGGCTCGCTCTCGCCGAGCATCCGCATCCGGTAGCCGAACGGCGTCCGCCAGACGAGCACCCAAACGCCGACGCAGCAGAGAAGCGCGAGGACGATCGAAAGGTTGAGCGGCGACGCCCCCATCTCGATCCCGAACGCGCCGAGAAGTTCGTGGATCCGCGGCAGCGTCGCCCCTTCCGCGAAGGTCCGCGTCTGCGGCGTCGACTGCCCCGGCCGCATCAGCGGCCCGGTGAGGAGCGAGACCATCAGCCCGGCGGCGATGAAGTTGAACATGATCGTGGTGATGACGACGTGGCTGCCGCGCTTTGCCTGCAAAAACGCCGGGATGAACGCCCACGCCGCCCCGAACAGCGCCGCCGCAAGAACCGCGATGAAGATCACGACCACGCCTGGCAGCACCGGATCGAGCCCGAGGCAGACGAGCGTCACGCCGAGCCCGCCGAGCGCCGCCTGCCCCTCGCCGCCGATATTGAGGAGTTTCGCCTGGAAGGCGACCGCGACGGCGAGCCCTGTAAAGATGAAGTTGGTCGCGTAGTAGAGCGTGTAACCAAGGCTCCCCGGATAGAGGAACGCCCCGTCGAACATCACCTTCAGCGCCCGGAACGGGTTCTCGCCGATGAGCGCGATAACGACGCCCGCGACGGCGAACGCCATGAAGAGGTTGATGAGCGGGATGAGCCCGAGATCGACCCAGCGTGGCAGGCGCGACGGGCTCACAGCGCCGCCTCGGGCACCCGCGCCCCCTCGCGCGAAACGCCGCCCATCATGAGGCCGACCGTATGCCGGTCCGCCTCCGCGCCCGCGACCTCGCCGACGATCCGCCCGGCGTTCATCGCGATCACCCGGTCCGACAGCGCCAAAATCTCGTCGAGCTCCACCGACACGAGAAGGATCGCGCACCCCTCCGCGCGAAGATCGAGAAGGCGGGCGTGGATGAACTCGATCGCGCCGATATCGACCCCACGCGTCGGCTGCCCCACCAGAAGCACCCGCGGCGCCGCCCCATGCTCACGCGCCAGCACCAGCTTCTGCTGGTTGCCTCCCGAAAAGCCCACCGCCGGCAGCCGGGGGTCGGGCGGCCGCACGTCGAACTCCTCCATCAGGTCGGCGCAGCGCTTCGTCATCCGCCCCACCTCGAGCAGCCATCGCCGCGGCCCCTTCGCGCGGCCGAGGTAACCGAGCACCGCGTTCTCGCGCATCTCGAACGGCATCACGAGCCCCTCGCGCCGCCGGTCCTCCGGCACGTGCGCAACGCCCAGACTTCGGATCTCGCGCGGGTCGGCCGGCCGCTCTGCCGTCACCACCCGCTCGCCGACCCGGAACGACCCGTCCGTCGGCGGCACGATCCCCGCGAGCACGGAAAGAAGCTCCGACTGCCCGTTCCCTGCAACGCCCGCGATCCCGACGATCTCGCCGGCACGGACCGCGAGCGACACCCCGTCGAGCCGCCGCGTCCCGCCCTCGTCGACGTAGGAGAGCCGGTCCGTCTCGAGCGCCACCGCACCGCCCGCATGGGGCGACTGGTTGCGCACCAGCTCCACCGTCCGGCCCACCATCAGCTCGGCGAGCTCCTCGCGCGTCGTCTCGGCCGTCGCCCGGTGCGCCACCATCCGCCCGCGCCGCATCACCGAGACGTTGTCGGTGATCGCCATGATCTCGCGCAGCTTGTGGGTGATGAGGATCACCGTCACGCCTTGGCGCTTGAGCACGCCGAGGCTCTCGAACAGCCGGTCCGTCTCGTCCGGCGTCAGCACCCCCGTCGGCTCGTCGAGGATCAGGATGCGCCCGCCGCCGAGGAGCGCCTTCGCGATCTCCACCCGCTGCTGCAGCCCCACCGGGAGCTTCTCCACCACCGCATCGGGGTCGACGTCGATCCCATAAAGCCGCTTCAGCTCGGCAAGCCGCGCGCGCACCTCCGCCCGGCTCTTGCCCAAAAACCCGTTCCCCGGCGTGCGCAGCACGAGATTCTCGAGCACCGTGAAGTTCGGCACCAGCATGAAGTGCTGATGCACCATGCCGATCCCGTGCCGGATCGCCTCGGCGGACGACCCCATCTTCACCGGCGCGCCGAACAGGCGGATCTCGCCCGAATCGGCCGTGTAGTGGCCGGAGAGGATCGAGACGAGGGTCGACTTCCCCGCCCCGTTCTCGCCGATGATGCCGTGGATCGTGCCTTCCGCGACCGTGAGGTCGACGCGGTCGTTGGCCAGCACCGCGCCGAACCGTTTCGTGATGCCGTGGAGCGCGATGGCGGGCACGCTCTCCGCCCCGCCTCGCGCCTCAGCCACGGCGACCGCCCCGTCCGATCATCAGATCGGGCAGCTCTGGTCGGTCTCGTAGTCGTGGACCGTGATCTCGCCCGCGATGATCTTCGCCTTCGCCTCTTCCATCGCCGCCCGGATCTCGGGCGTCAGGAGGTCGGCGTTGTTCTCGTCCGCCACGTAGCCGACGCCGTCCTCGGCGAGGCCGAGGTTCTGGACGCCCGCCGTGAACTCGCCGTTCTTGGCGTCCATCAGCGTGTCGTAGGCCGCCACGTCGACGCGCTTCAGCATCGAGGTCAGCACCGAGCCCGGCGCCACCGCCGCCTGATCGGAATCGACGCCGATCGCGAGCTTGCCCGCGTCCGCCGCGGCGCGGATCACGCCGAGCCCGGTGCCGCCCGCGCCGTGATAGATCACGTCCGCACCGCGGTCGATCTGGCTCTGCGCGAGCTCAGCGCCCTTCGTCGGGTCGTTCCAGGCGTCCGGCGTGGTGCCGGTCATGTTCTCGATGACCGTCGCGTCGGCGTTCGTCGCCATCACGCCCTGCTTGTAGCCGCAGGCGAACTTCCTAATGAGCGGAATGTCCATGCCGCCGACGAATCCGACCGTCCCGGTCTCCGACGCCATCGCCGCGGCGACGCCCACGAGGTAGCTCCCCTCGTGCTCGGCGAAGCGGTATTGGCGCAGGTTCGGCTTATCGAGCCAGTAGACGTCGATGATCGCGAACTCCTTGTCCGGATTGTCGCCGGCCACCTTGTCGATCGCGTCCGCCTGGGAGAAGCCGACGCCAAGGATCACCGTCGCCCCGCGCTGGGCCATCCGGGTGATCGCCTGCTCGCGCTGCGCCTCGTTGGTGACCTCGAACTCCATCACCTCGACGCCGGTCTCGTCCATGAAGCGCTTGACGCCGTTATAGACGCCTTCGTTGAACGACTTATCGAACTTGCCGCCCATGTCGTAGACGACGGCGGGCTTGAAGTCCTGCGCCTGGGCCGCGAAGGCGATCGCCGCACCGGCAAGGCCCGCAAGCCAGGGTGCCATTCTTTTCAAGGTCATGAGCTCCTCCACGGCAGCGCCGCATGGTTCGTGCGTGAGGCCCGAGCTTAGTGCAAGGCGCGCGCGCAGCGCCAGCATCCTGTGGGCCGCGGGCGGCGTCCATCGGCGGCCGCGTGCAAAGGCCGCGCCGATCGCGCCACGGCTTCCGCGGCGAGGCCGGTCACGGAACCGCCTTGCGCGACGCGTAGGCTTCGAGCTGCCGCGCCACCACCTCTCCGGCGCCGAGGATATGCCGCGAGAGATGCGTCGCCGCCGTCTCGATGTCGCCGTGATCGAGCGCGAGGAGGATCAAATCGTGCTCGCCGTCGGTGCCCGGCTTCCAGTTCGAGGTGCGCCAGGTCGTGTGGAGCGAACGCGCGCTCGCCCGGATGAGATCGTCGATCGTCGCGACGAGCCGCGGCATTCCGCACGGGGCGACGAGGGCCCGGTGGAACTCCCGGTTTGCCTGTTCCCAAACTTCCATGTCGGTGCTCTCGGTCAGGCGGCGCTGCGCGACCCGCGCGAGCTCGCGCGCCGGGCCGAGCGTCTCCGGCGTCATCCGGCGCAGCGCGACCACCTCCAGCGCGGCCCGCATCGCCGCCACCTCGCGCACGGCAGCCGGCTCGAGCGGCGCGACGTGGACGCCCCTCCGCGGCTCGCGGACGATGAGCCCCTCGCCCTCGAGCGTCCTGAACGCCTCGCGCACGGGAACGTGGCTCGCGGAGAACTCCGCCGCGATGCGGTCCTGCCGGAGCGGCGTCTTCGGCAGCAACTCTCCGTGGACGATACGCTGCCGCAGCACCGTCACGATGCGCCGGGCAACCCCGCTCTCCTCGAGCCGCTCGCCGCCGACGATCATAATCGCTTACCTGCCCATCGTCGTCCCCATCGTCGTCGTCGACTCATGAACCGTCCTGCTCCCCGCCCGCTCGCGCCCAGTCCCGCCGAGGCCGCAATGGCCCCGGCGCCTGTGAACTGAATCACAACAGCCATTATTCCATTCTCGGTGAGCGGCGTTAGGACGGCAATGACTTGCCTCATTTGATCGGCACTTTGAAGCCGGTCGGAGCCGCGCGGCGCGGGAGGGGGCACCGCAGCGCCCCGCTCCGCACTGCGGTTCAGCTCGACAGGAGCTCGAGGAGCGTCGTCGCCACCCCGGCCGTGGAGCGGACGAGATCGTCGAGCGAGACGCTCTCCTCCCCCGTGAAGTCGACCCCCTCGCCGACGATCGGCGGGCCGACCCCATAAAGCGCCGTCGCGATCCCGGCGAGCGCATAGTGCCGCGCCCCGCTCACCACCGGCGCCGAGACGATCGGGACCGGGCGCCCCATCGCCGCCCCGGCATGGCGCGAGAGCGCGGCCGCAAGGCGCTCGCTCTCGGCCGTCGGCGCCACCGGATCGGCGAGGAGAAGCCGCCGGCACTCGATCTCGATCTCGCCCCCCGGCGGGGCGGCCGCTTCGACCAGCGCCGAAAGCGCGCGCTCCACCGCCTCGCCATCCTCGTCCGATCCGAACCTCCGGTCGACCGTGAAGCGCACGCGGTCGGCGACGAGGTTCACGCCGCGCCCGCCCTCGATCGTGCCGATCGTGAGGGGATGGCTCGTTCCGCGCCCCGCCTCGATCAGCCGCGCCATCACCGGCACGGCGGCGGCGATCGCGTCGGCCCCGTCCTGCGGGCGCGAGGCATGGGCCTGCCGCCCGCGCAGGATCACCTCGACATGAAGAACCCCCTCCTGCCCCACGATCACCTGGTGCGACGTCCCCGAGGCGATCACCGCATCGGGCTCCGTCAGCCCCTGGCCGAGCAGGAACGCCGGGCCGAGAAAGCCCCCCGTCTCCTCGTCGGCGGTCAGGTGGAGCTCCACGGTGCCGCTGGTTGCGGCGCCGTCGATCGCGTCCAGCGCGAACACATAGGCCGCAACGTCGGCCTTCGAATCCCGCGCTCCGCGGCCGTAGAGGGCGCCGTCCCTCACCTCGCCGCTGAAGGGGTCGCGCCGCCAGCCATCGCCCGCGGGGAGCGTGTCGATGGCGGCCGAGAGCGCCACCGTCCGCCCCGGCCCGAAGACGCGGCGCACGATGAGGTTCTCCACCCCCGACCGGCCGAAATGCCGCGCGAACGGGTCCGGCACAGGGTGCCGCTCCACGGCGAGCCCCCGCCCGCCGAGCCAGCCGGCGAGCCACTCCATCGCCGCCGCGGTGTCGCCCGGCGGGTTCTCCGTCGGGAGCCGCACCAGCGCCTGGACGAGGCCGACCGCGTCCTCGCTCGTCGCCGCGACGCGGTCGTAGATGGCTGCCGCTGCCCTGTCGTCCTCGACGCTCACGGCAGGAGAACGGTCGACCCGGTCGTCTGCCTTCCCTCTAGCGCGGTGTGAGCCGCCGCCGCGTCCTTCAGCGGGAACTTCTGCCCGATCGGGATCGCCACCTTGCCGCTCCCCACCATCTCGAAGAGGTCGTTCGCGTTCGCCTCCAGCCGGTCGCGGCTGCGGATGTAGGTGAAGAGCGTCGGCCGCGTCGCATAGAGCGACCCCTTCTGGGCGAGGAGGGCGAGGTCGAATCCCTCCACCGTGCCAGACGATTGGCCGAAGAGCGCCCATAGCCCGAACGGCTTCAGGCAGTCGAGCGAGCCCGGATAGGTGTCGCGCCCGACCGAATCGTAGACGACGTCGACGCCCGCCCCGTCCGTCAGCGCCTTCACCCGCTCGACGAAGTTCTCCGTCTTATAATTGATGACGTGCGTGTAGCCGTTCGCCCGCGCGAGCTCGGCCTTCTCCTCCGACGACACGGTACCGATGATCGTGGCACCGATCGCCCGCGCCCATTGCCCGGCGATGAGGCCGACGCCCCCCGCCGCCGCATGGAAGAGGAGCGTCGTCTCGGGCTTCACCGCGTACGTCTCACGCAGGAGATAGCGGACCGTCATCCCCTTCAGCATCATCGCCGCGGCGGTCTCGTCGGAGACGCCGTCGGGGATTTTCACCGCCGCCGCGGCCGGCATCGTCCGCCGCTCGGCATAGGCGCCGATCGAGGTCCCGTAGGCCACCCGGTCGCCGGACGTGAAGCCGTCGACCCCGTCGCCGACCGCCTCCACCACGCCCGCCGCCTCATGGCCGATGACGAGCGGCAGCCCGCCCGGTGCGGGATAAAGCCCCGTGCGATAATAGGTATCGAGGTAGTTGAGGCCGATCGCGGTGTGGCGCACCACGATCTCTCCGGGACCCGGCGTTGGGTCGGGAACCTCGCGCCACTTGAGGACGTCCGGCCCGCCGGTCTCCTCGATGAGGATCGCGTGCGTCATTCTCGCTCTCCGATTTTCCGGGGCGCACGTTAGTTTTGCGGGCGAGGCCGATCAAGCGAGGGGATGACGATGGACGAGAACAGCGCGGTGGCCGCCGAGGCGGAGACGGTCCACGCCGACATCGTCGTCGTCGGCGGCGGGCCGACGGGGCTGACCGCCGCCCTCGGCGCGGCGGAGGCGGGGTGGAGCGTCGCGATGGTGGCGCCGATCGCCGCCCGCGATCCGCGCACGACGGCGCTCCTGATGCCGGCGATCGACCACCTCTCCAAGCTCGCCGTCTGGCCGCGCGTCGCCGCCGAGGCCGCGCCCCTCGTCACCATGCGCCTCGTCGACGCCACCGACCGCCTCCCCCGCGCGCCCGAAATCTGCTTCGACTGCCACGAGCTCGGCCTCCCCGCGTTCGGCTACAACATCCCGAACGACGCCCTCAACCGCGCCCTCGACGGCCGCCTCGCCGAGGCGGGGGTCATCCGCATCGACGCACCCGCCGACACCTTCGAGGACGGGCCGACCGTCGTCGTCGGCGCCGGATCGCGCACCGTCCGCGCCCGCCTCGCCGTCGCCGCCGACGGGGCGCAGTCCCTCGTCCGCGAGCACGCCGGCCTCGGCGTCCGCCGCTGGACCTACGACCAGGCCGCCTTCGTGACCACGCTCTCGCACGAGCGCCCGCACGGCAATTCCTCGGTCGAATTCCACACCGCCGCGGGCCCCTTCACGCTGGTGCCGCTCCCGGGCAACCGCTCCTCGCTCGTCTGGGTCGCCCGGCCGGAGGAGGCGGCGCGCTGGGCCAGCCTCGATCCCGGCCCCCTCGCCCGCGAGATCGAGCGCCGCGCCCACTCGATCCTCGGCAAGATGACCGTCGACGGCCCGCGCGCGACGATCCCCCTCTCGGGCCTCATCGCCTCCCGATTCGGCGCCGGGCGCGTCGTCCTCGTCGGCGAGGCCGCGCATCGGTTTCCGCCGATCGGCGCCCAGGGCCTCAACCTCGGCATGTCGGACGCCGCCACCCTCGCCGACCTCCTCCGCGCGACCCGGCTCGACGGCGCCATCGCCGACATCGCCGCCGCCTACGACCGCCGCCGCCGGCTCGAGGTCTCGGCCCGCACCTTCTCGGTCGACCTCCTCAACCGCTCGCTCCTCACCGGCTTCCCGCCCGCCACCATCGGCCGCGCCCTCGCCCTCGCCGCCGCCCGCAACATCGCCCCGCTCCGCCGCGCCATGATGCGCTACGGCCTCGGCACGGGGTGACGGGCGCTACAGCAGCCCCACCTGGATCGCGTAGAGGATCCCCGTCACCGTGATCGCCGAGGCCGCCGTCCCGACCAGCACCGCATTCGACGCCCCCTCCACGAAGCGCTGATACTGCGTCGCGAGGACGAACACGTTGGTCGCCGGCGGCAGCGCCGCCATCAGCACCGCCGTCGTCAGCCACAACGGGTCGGCGTGGACGAGGCTCACCAGCGCGAACGCCACGATCGGGTGGACGAGGAGCTTCAGCGACAGGAACACCGACAGCGTGCCCACCACATCGCGCGTCGGCGGCCGCTGCAGCGCCACCGTCACCCCCATCGCGAAGAGCGCCGTCGGCGCCGCCGCCCCGCGCAGCATGGTGAGGAGCCGGTCGATCATCTCCGGCGGCTGCCACGAGAACGCCGCCGCGAGCGTCCCCGCAATGACGGCAAGAATGAACGGATGGGTGAAGATCCGCTTCAGGATGCGGAACGCCGTCGCCCGCACCCCGCCCGTCCCCCCGCCGCCGATCGCCATCAGGATGGGGGCGAGCACGAAGAACATCGTGTTGTCGAACGCGAAGATCAGCGCGACCGGAACCGCCGCCGGCGCGCCGAGCGCGCTGATCGCAAGGCCGGGCCCCAGATAGCCGTTGTTCGAATACGCGCCGATGAGGGCCTGGATCGTCGAGGTCTCGATGTCGCCCCGGGTGCGCACCAGGGCGATCACGAAGGCGACCGCGAGGATCGCGAACGTCGCCGACGTGGTCGCGACGATGAAGCCGACGTTGGACAATTCCTCGAACGGCGTCTGCGACAGGAGCTGAAAGAACAGCGCCGGGAGCGCCAGATAGAGGATGAACACGTTGAGCCACTCGAGCCCCGACGCCGGCCGCCTGACGATCCGCCCGAACAGGAAGCCGAGGAAGATCAGCCCGAAGAAGGGCACCGTGAGCGTGAGAACCTCGGCCATGCGGGGATAGGGCTCCGGGGGCGGGCGACGGGAAGCGGGGCGCCGACCCTGTAAGCGATTGCCGCGCCACGCGAAAGCCGCTGCCGCCGATCCTGCCCCACGATCCGCCCTCGGCCGTTGCGCCGCCACGCAGGCCGGACCATCCTCTCGCCAAAGCGACGGAGACGACGATGCAGGGGACGATACCGGGGGCGATCCAGGGGACGATGCAGGAGTGGCCGCTGTTGGTCCACACGCTCCTCGACCACGCCGCCCGCTTCCATGGCGGCCGCAAGATCGTGACCCGCCGCCCCGGCGGCGCCATCGTCCGCACCACCTACGCCGACCTCCACCAGGACGCGCGCCGCGTCACCGCCCGCCTCGCCGCGGGCGGCATCGCCCCCGGCGACCGCGTCGCAGCCCTCGCCTGGAACACCGACCGCCACCTCGCCCTCTGGTACGGCGTCATGGGCGCCGGCGCCGTCCACCACACCGTGAACCCCCGCCTCTTCCGGGCCGAGATCGCGGCGATCATCGACGACGCCGAGGACCGTCTCCTCTTCGCCGACATCACCTTCCTCCCCCTCCTCGAGGCGATCCTGCCCGAGCTCAAGACGGTGGAGCGGGTGATCCTCCTCGCTGACCGCGCCGACATCCCCGCGACGCCCCTCACCGTCACCGCCTGGGACGAATGGCTCGACGGCACCGCGCCGGGCGAGTGGGTCGCCGTCGACGAGCGCGCCGCCTGCGGCATGTGCTACACCTCGGGCACCACCGGCCGACCGAAGGGCGTCCTCTACTCGCACCGCTCCAACGTTCTCCACGCCCTCACCATGTCGGCGCCCGACATGCTCGGCCTCTCCGCCCGCGACGTGGTGATGCCCCTGGTTCCGATGTTCCACGCGAACAGCTGGTCGCTCGCCTTCTCGGCGCCGATGCAGGGCTCCGCGCTGGTGATGCCGGGCGCCGCGCTCGACGGCGCCTCCCTCACCGAGCTCATCAATGCCGAAGGGGTGACGATGTCGGCGGGCGTCCCGACCGTCTGGTTCGGCCTCCTCGACCATCTCGCGCGGACGGGCGAGAAGCTCCCCTCCCTCGCCCGCGTCGTCGTCGGCGGCAGCGCCTGCCCGCGCGCGCTGATCGAAGCCTTCGAGCGCCAGCACGGCATCGAGGTCCGCCACGCCTGGGGGATGACCGAGCTCAGCCCCCTCGGCACCTTCGCGACCCCGACTGCCGATCACGACGGCCTCGACGAGGACGCCCTCTTCACGCTCAAGGAGCGCCAGGGCCGCCCGCCCTACGGCGTCGACCTCAAGGTGACCGACGACGACGACCGCGAGCTTCCCTGGGACGGGCGCACCTTCGGCCGCCTCAAGGTGCGCGGCCCGTCGGTCACGGCGCGCTATCACCGCGGCCGCGGCGCCGAGTGCTTCTCGGGCGAGTGGTTCGACACCGGCGACGTCGCCCACGTCGACGCCGAGGGCTTCATGAAGATCACCGACCGGGCGAAGGACGTCATCAAGTCCGGCGGCGAGTGGATCTCGTCCATCGACCTCGAGAACCATGCCCTCGACCACCCGGACGTCGCGGAGGCGGCGGTGATCGGCGTGCCGCATCCGAAATGGGGCGAGCGGCCGCTCCTCGTCGTCGTCCCCCGCGCCGGCACGGCGCCGGACGCCGAGGCGATCCTCGCCGCGATCGCGCCCCGCGTCGCGAAGTGGACCCTCCCCGACCGCGTGGTCTTCGTCGAGGAGATCCCCCACACCGCGACGGGCAAGATCCAGAAGACCGCCCTGCGCGAGACCTACCGCGACGCGTACGCGGCCGCCGCTCAGTAGGTCGCGCGCCCGCCCGACAGGTCGAACACGGCGCCGGTGGTGAAGGTGTTCTCCTCGCTCACCAGCCAGCAGATCATGTGTGCCGCCTCGTCGAGCTCCAGAAACCGCCCGCGCGGGATCTTCCCCAGCATGAAGCCGATGTGCTCCTCGCTCATCTGGTCGAAGATCCGCGTGCGCGCCGCCGCCGGCGTCACGCAGTTCACCGCGACGTCGACCCCCGCCAGCTCCTTGCCGAGCGACTTCGTAAACCCGATGACCCCCGCCTTCGACGCCGAATAGGCCGAGGCGTTGGGGTTGCCTTCCTTCCCCGCCACCGAGGCGATGTTGAGGATCCGCCCGTAGTTCCGCTCGCGCATCGAGGGCACCACCACCTTGTTCACGTGGAACGTGCCGTTGAGGTTGATCGCGACGATTTTCGCGAACTCCTCCACCGGATAGTCGGCGACCGTCGCGTTCCGCCCCGCGATCCCGGCGGAATTCACGAGAATGTCGACGGCCCCGAGCTTCTCGACGGTCTCCCCGTGCGCCCGCTCGACCGAGGCCCAATCCGAGACGTCGCACTGAACGGCGACGGCGTTCCCGAGCGTCGCGGCATGGCTCTCGGCGAGGCCGAGATCGAGGTCCCACAGCGCAACCCGTGCGCCGCCCTTCACGAGATGGGTGGCAACGGTGCCGCCGATTCCCTGCGCGCCGCCGGTGACGACCGCGACGCGGCCGGAAAAGTCGTAAGAATTCAAGACGCTCCCTCCAGAGTGGCCCGGCGGGCGGTGCTCTCGGCCCGCTCGAGCTGCGGGCACCCTCTCCCGCCGGCGGAACGACGTCAAACCACCTGTCGCCGTCCGGCACGCGCGCGGTTTCTTGACAGCCGCCGGGAGTTCAGTTTCACTCAACTTCGGCGGCGAAAAGTTTAGTCCTCCTGGCGATGCCTTTCGCCCGCTCAAGGAACGACCCGCACGGCGGATCACCCCGCCGGCCCTGGCGCGGATGCGCCGGGTAACGCGCGGGCATGGGATGAAACGCACGCCGGACCGCTGGGTCCCGCTGAACCGGAGGAGGCTCGCTCCATGAAGAGCGTGATGACTGCTGCCGTCGCTGCCGCACTCACCGTGGGAGGCGTCGCCGGCGCCTCCGCGCAGGACAAGTCGCTGACCCTGTGCTGGGCGGCGTGGGACCCGGCCAACGCCCTCGTGGAGCTGTCGAAGGACTTCACCGCCGAGACCGGCATCGGGATGAACTTCGAGTTCGTGCCGTGGACGAGCTTCGCCGACCGGATGCTCAACGAGCTCAACTCCGGCGGCAAGCTGTGCGACCTCATGATCGGCGACAGCCAGTGGATCGGCTCCGGCGCCACCTACGGCCACTACGTCCAGCTCAACGACTTCTTCGCTGAGCAGGGCATTTCCATGGACGACTTCCTCCCCGCCGCCGTCGACGCCTACTCCGCCTGGCCGAAGGGGTCCGACAACTACTACGCCCTCCCCGCGATGGGCGACGCCGTCGGCTGGGTCTACCGCAAGGACTGGTTCGAGAAGCCGGAGATCCGCGAGGCCTTCCAGGCCGAGTACGGCCGCGAGCTCGCCCCGCCGACCACCTGGGACGAGCTCCTCGAGGTCGCGAAATTCTTCCAGGGCCGCGAGATCGACGGCCAGACCCGCTACGGCGCCGCGATCTACACCGAGCGCGGCTCGGAGGGGATCACCATGGGCGTCACCAACGCCCTCTACCCCTACGGCTTCAAGTACGAGAACACCCCCGGCAGCTACGACATGGAGGGCGCGGTGAACTCGCCCGAAGCCGTCGCCGGCCTCGAGAAGTACAAGGAACTCTACCAGTGCTGCACGCCCCCGGGCCACTCCGACGCCTACATGACCGAGGACCTCGACGCCTATAAGTCGGGCCAGACGGCGCTGCAGATGAACTTCTTCGCCTTCTTCCCCGGCATCGCCAAGGACCCCGACGTCGGCGGCGAGACCACCGGCTTCTTCACCAACCCCTCCGCCAACCAGGCCGCGTCCGTCCTCGGCGGCCAGGGCATCTCCGTCGTCGCCTACTCCGATAAGCAGCCGGAAGCGCTCGAGTACATCAAGTGGTTCGCCCAGCCCGAGGTGCAGAAGAAGTGGTGGGAGCTCGGCGGCTACGCCGTCCACAACGCCGTCCTCCAGGATCCGGGCTTCAAGGATAGCCAGCCCTTCGCCGGCCAATTTCTCGACGCCATGAGCAACGTCCAGGACTTCTGGCAGGAGCCGATCTACGCCGAGCTCCTCCAGGCGATGCAGAAGCGCATGCACGACTACGTCGTCGCCGACCAGGGCACCGCCCAGGAAGCCCTCGACCAGCTGATCGAAGACTGGACCTACTCCTTCGAGGACGCCGGCAAGCTCTAAAGCTTCCTCCCGCCTGCGGCCGGCCGCCCCCAAAGCGCCGGCCGCTTCTTTCAGACGAGCCCGAGGACGGTATGGTCGAGGCCAACTCCACACGGATCGCTGACGCCGTCGCGACGCGCACGCCCCCGAGCGTCGCCCGCCGCGTCCGCGGCCTCTCGGACCGGGCGATCACCTGGCTCTTCGTGGCGCCGACGGTGGCCCTCCTCCTCGCGATCAACATCTTCCCGCTGCTGTGGACGGTCTACCTCTCGTTCACGAACTACCGCGCCAACCAGCCAGGCCGCCCCGTCGAGTGGATCGGCACGCGCAACTACGAGCGCCTGCTCTCCTCCGGCGACATCTGGGGCTACATGCAGGCGACCGCGCACTTCGTGGTCTGGACGATGCTCCTCCAGGTCCTCATCGGCCTCGGCCTCGCCCTCCTCATCAATCGGAACTTCAAGGGCGCCGCGTTCTGGACCACCATCATCCTCATCCCGATGATGCTGTCCCCCGCCGTGGTCGGCACGTTCTGGACGTACCTCTACCAGCCGCAGACCGGCATCTTCTCCTACATCGTCAACCTCTTCGCCGACGTCGGCCCCATCGACATGATCGGCTCCGTCACCCTCGCCCCGTGGTCGATCGTCATCGTCGATACGTGGATGTGGACGCCGTACATCATGCTCCTCTGCCTCGCGGGCCTCAGATCGATCCCCGCCTACCTCTACGAGGCGGCGGAGGTCGACCGCGCCAACGCGCTGCAGAAGTTCTGGTACATCACCCTCCCGCGGATCCTGCCGTTCCTGATGCTCGCCGTCCTCTTCCGCGGCATCGAGAACTTCAAGATGTTCGACATGGTGGTCGAACTCACCTCCGGCGGCCCCGGCTCCACCACCGAGCTCGCCTCGATCAATCTCAAACGGGAAGCGTTCGAGAACTGGCGGACGGGCTACGCCTCCGCCTTCGCCGTGATCCTCTTCGTCACGATCTTCGGCCTCGGCAACATCTACGTCAAAGCTCTCAATCGGGTGAAGCAGTGAGCGCCGCCGCCGTCTCCATCGCCGACGCCTCGTCGCGCCAGAAGCTCATCGCCGGGACGATCGTCGTCGCCTACGCGCTCCTCACCATGATCCCCCTCGTCTGGATCTTCATGACGAGCTTCAAGACCCCGCCCGATTCGATCTCCTACCCGCCCGAGATCGTCTTCACGCCGACGCTCGAAGGCTACGTGAACCTCTTCACCACCCGCTCGCGCCAGACCAACGAGTACATCGAGAGCCTGGGGGCGCCGCAGACCTGGTACGACGAGCTCGTCCGCTCGCGGAACATGGTCATCACCGGCCCGTCCCGCTTCGCCGAGCGCTACACCAACTCCATCATCATCGGCTTCGGCTCCACCTTCCTCGCCGTCTTCCTCGGCACCCTCGCGGCCTACGCCTTCTCCCGCTTCCGCGTGCCGCTGAAGGACGACCTCCTCTTCTTCATCCTCTCAACGCGGATGATGCCGCCCGTCGCCGTCGCGATCCCGATCTACCTCATGTACCGCGAGCTCGGCCTCACCGACACGCACCTCGGCATGATCCTCCTCTACACCGCGGTGAACCTCTCCCTTTCGGTCTGGCTCCTCAAAGGCTTCGTCGACGAGATCCCGCGCGAATACGAAGAAGCGGCGGTCGTCGATGGCTACACCCGCTTCCAGGCGTTCGTGAAGGTCGTCCTCCCCCAGATGCGCGCCGGCATCGCCGCGACCGCGATCTTCTGCCTGATCTTCGCCTGGAACGAATACGCCTTCGCCCTGCTCCTCACCTCCGGCAACGCGCAGACGGCGCCCCCCTTCATCCCGATCATCAGCGGCGCGGGCGGGCGCGACGGGCCCGCCGGCGCCGCCGGCACCACGCTCTTCCTCGTCCCGGTGGTGGTCTTCACCGTGCTCCTCAGGAAGCAGCTCCTCC
>JACLAD010004308.1_pt1 | contig 23262 bp, 13 predicted proteins | sample 8027901 | NCBI WGS metagenome assembly JACLAD01 (sample SAMN15725071, study PRJNA655200) | protist metagenome | isolation source: fluorescence activated cell sorting (FACS) single amplified genomes of... | place: Spain: Blaines Bay Microbial Observatory, Mediterranean Sea | collected 2016-07-05 | reverse complement strand
ATCCAGGGCGAGAGATCCGCACAATGGAGAAGATTTTGAACCAAGAGGAGTACAAGGAGCTGTTTGTCAGGTTCGGTACAGTACAAGAAGGACATTTGCAACATCGCTTGAAACTCCTTGAGGCAACCATAGGTGCTAAGCAACTCAAGCAGAAGACGACGCAGAGTGATAATAAGAATGACAACACTAACAATAGTAGCAATGAAACGGATTGAAGATGGAATAATATCAGCAACCCCTGTAGATAAATGGCAACATTGTAAATAAACCACTTTTCTTCAATCTAAACAGCAATTAACAAAGTGACATACAGTTCCACAGTCTATAACAATGTATATAATCTAACTGGACAGTGCAGATTCTCGCACGTACTTGTGCATTGCCTTCTTGGCTCGGCAGCGATCTTCAGCGCTAATTTGTGGTCGGATGGTGTCCAGTCTCGATAATGGTGCCAGCGACTCGCATCTATCTTCCTCTACTTCAAACATCAATTCCACAGACACGTCCTCTGCACCTCTATATGAGGGAAATGTGCCCGGAAGAGGCAAGGCACTGATGACATGTCTCCTACTCTGACGACTCAGTACAGATACAGCACTTTTGAGGACCGTTTTGTCTTGTAGGATGTCTTCAGCGTATATGGCTTCGTACTTCTTTTGCATCTCTCTCTTGGGAACGGTGAAGCGCGTAGGCTCTCTCTTTACATCTCCTGCGGCACTACTGGCGACCTCACTCTCTTCAGATTCACTTTCAGAGTCACCACTATCTCCACTACCATCATCTTCCTCAGACTCGCCTTCTTCGAGCTTTTGCTGTTCCAATACTTTCCGAGCTGCCTCTTCTTGTTCTTCCTTCAGCCTCTCTTGTTCTCGCTGTTCCATATCTTCCCTCTCCGCGTTATCGAAATCGATCTCTTCTTGGCTTCTCTTCGTCACCATTAGCTTCATACCCTTCCTTCGCGTTTTGTTTGCCTTCTGTTTCTGTTTGGCTTCAATCTGTAATTGGCGATTGCGCTCAATCTCTTCCTTCTCCTTCAACTTCTTGATTCTGTCCTCCTCTGAAGGGCCAGCAATATGCAGATAAGTAGAGTAAACGGCTGCTTTGCCCAGAGTAGCGAGATGAGGGATGCTTGCCTCATTATCCATCCGCGAAGTGATCTTTTTGGCGGCAATCATGCTTTTTTTGGAATACATTTGCGCCCTCATGGCGTCCCGCTCCATCTTCGCTAGATGGTCCAAATGTTTCAATCGGATCTGGTACTGCATGCCGATGACAACTTGTATGGTGCTCATGTACTCAAGCAGGTTGGAGCGGTACTCCTCAATGGTGAAGTTGATACCTTCTACATTGATCTTCATAGTCTTGGACTTCACTCCTGTCCATCCACCACCACCACCGCCTTTGTCACCATCACTCTTCTTGCCTTTCTTCTTTTTCTTTTTCTTTCTCTTCTTCGCACCACCAGTATCTTCAGATTCATTATTACGCGTCTTGACGATGGCCGTAGACGTGAACTTCTCCAATAAGGTGACGATGTTCTCCTTGCAAGACACGCATGTGTCCTTGCGCTGACCCAATTTCTTGAGCTGTTCCTGGAATTCGCGAGGGGGCTGAAACTTGGTGATATTAGTAGAAATAAAGTTATCCAAGTCCCTTTGAAGATGTTCTAGCGTTCGAATCTGCGAGAAGTAGTGGTCGCAGTCGTGTAAAGAGCGTACAATTACATAGCTCAACTTCATCCTCAGAATCAAGATTTCAAAGGGAATATCAAAGATGGGAATGTCTTCATCCGATCGTTCAGGTTCAGGGAGATTTGTACTGTTGAATTCCACAAACTCTTCTGGCTTTTGCATCTGCCAATTATTGGTGATGACTAGTTCGATAGCGTAACCCATCTCGTGGCATTTGTTCAGTTCCCGTGTCACTTGATGTGCGAGATCACAACGTTCTAGCCACGTGACTTGGAACTTAGAATAACAAGCGAAATGCAAGGCGTCCCTATCCTTTCTAGAGATACCACCTTGTCCTATTTGCAGTTCGGTGATTGACTTGTTCAATCGCAGCGCCTCTTTGAAGAAATGCCTTGAATGTGGCTCTCGCAACGAATTCTTACTTAGGTTCAAGTATTCTAGGCCTTCTGAACAGGCTACAAGAGCAGCAATAGATGAAATGCCTGTCTCTCCGAGATGACCGGAGGGGAAAGATAACCTTTTAAGCTTTCTCGTGTTCGGGCGACTAAGCATATCCACCAAGATGCGCACGAATTCGTCACCCCAACCCTTCTTACCAATTCGTCCACCTAAAAACAAGGAATCCAATTGAGCTCCTTTGATATCTGCCTGAAACATTCTACCTAATGCGAAGGCACTCTTCGTGGACAAACTATTCAAGGATAGGTCAACTTTCTTCAGAGTTGGGGAGAAGGAGTTCTTACTGAAAATCATCTCCACGCCGGCATCTGAAATCAAATTATTGGACAAGAGCAAATCAGTCAAATGCGGCAATGATCGCAGATAATGCGCCAAGGTCTTTAGAGACTCGTCGGACACTTTGTTGTTACTCATGTTCAACACATGAATAGGACAGCGTCGCAACTTGGCAAACAATTCAATTGCTTTAGAATCACCTAGCAATTGTCCTGAGAAATCCAAGACACGCATAGATCCAAAGTTTGCCAACTTCATATTGGTATATTTGAGAGCCAACTCGTAACTATTATACTCGTAGTTGCGAATGTAAGGATCTGCATCCACTTCTACAGAATTGCTGTAAGAGACAGCTCCATGTAACTCTTCCAAGGCTGCAGCATTCTCGGCTGCTTTATTGTCCTTTGGAGCTTCCTTCTTGCACACACTGATGTCACGGACACGCTCGTCGTTCCACTCTTTCTTCGTCTTGCGATGCACACGGAAATACTGGATCGCATTCGTTATTCCTTCGGTGATGGCATCTTCAGGAATGAAACAAGCCAAGGCCGCAATCTGTGCACTCGCTTGCTCTGCATATTCCTCCTCCTGTATCTTCTGCAAGGCATCGTCCACGGCAGCCTTCCCCGTTTCCGTCATATTTAAGGGAGACTTCTTGCTGTCACCAAAATCATTCGTTTTCTCTTCAATCATGATCTATCTCACCAAGACACACACTTTATCGTTTCATACGAGACATCGCCTCGATCCAAACCAAATTCGTCAACAGACTTCAATACCTATACGGAACTTCGTTGTATCCCTCCTAGACAAACCCAAAATATCTGACAGTGCTGCAAGAGCAAATCTGCGTTAGTTTTAGGTCGATAAAAAGTGAGCTACTGGATTGGGTCGGGATCTTTTCTACGAGCTCGTACACTAGCAAGGCTCCTACAATGGATATATGGCCTTCTTGAGAAGCAAACATAAGAGCTTATTATCCGTGGCATCCTTATCTGCGCCAGCGTCTAGCAAGGCTCGTGCTACATTGCGATTGATTGATTGATTGCTCTAGATTTGAGATGGAGGCTGCGTTGACTTCTCATGTGAACGAGCTGATGAAAGGCCGCGAGGAGTACCAAAAATTGTTCGACAAACTGAAGACGGCCAATATGCTTCATGAGGAGCGAGAGTCTCGCGACCGAGAGCATATCCGCGAATTGAATACCGAAGTGCAAGATTTGCGTCACAAGTTACATGACTCGAGTATGATCATCGACAACTTCAGCAAAATGAAATCCTTTTTCGAAAGTAAAGTGGGTGAAATATCCAATATGGTGGATAAACTTCAGAAACGCGAGGAAGATGCTCTTATGAGTAACATGAAGTTGACCAAGGAGAAGGAAGAGTTGGAGAATGAGAAAAAAGAGTTGGCAATAGAGAAGAAAGATCTAGAAACACGTTTGAAATACGAATTCGTGTCTAAGGATATTATGACCGAGAAGGATTCTCTGCTCAATGAATTGAAACTGCAGATGGTGAAACTAGAGACGAAGTTGCAGTCTGAGAGCGAATCCTTGTTGGCCTTGAAAAAGAGTAGTGTCCCTCTCAAAGATTATAAGGCCTTGAAAGAGGAGAAACATACGATTGAGGAGTCCGTGAAAATAATTGATGACTACCGAGAGCAAAATGAGAAGGCACTTGAGGAGATGAATGTCAAGCTTACATATCAGAAAAACGAGAAAGCTAGGAGCGATCGATCAGTTTTGACCATGGAAAAGAAGCAAAAGGAACTAGAACAACAAGCGTTGGACCTGAGATCGCAGTTGGGTACAGTGAAGAATGATCTCGCACTGGCGACGGAACGGCTGCTTTCAGTAGAGAACTCTAAGGCCTCTCTTATGATGCAATTCAGCAATACCAAGATGCTGTTGGGAAGAGCGAATCAGGAGAACAGCACAATGGGGAGATCTCTGGAAGAGAAGGAGAAAGAACTAGTTTTTCTTAAAAATGAACAAAAAAATATTGATGTGTTGACTACCCAGATCTCGTTTCAGAGAGAGGAGATCACACAGCTGAAAGAAGAGGTGTTTAGAAAGACACAAGAGATCCAGGCATTCAGCAATGCCATCTTCAGCGACCCCCTCATGCATCCAAGAAGCAACGACACAAACAAAGCATCGTCTAACTTAAGTGGATTCGTGGGACCTGAAGCAATATCAGGTGAAATGTAGGTCAGAGGAATCTGTATTTTGTATCATTTGTAGGCCATGTACAAACTGTTCAAATCAGTAGAATTACAATATACCAAGACATCACATCGATCTACAACTATTCATAGTTACAACTCTTCAAGAGTCAACGAACGCACTGGGAAAACGGCCCTGTTTGAATTCGGTCAGAAACGTTTGCAGCAGTCTCGTGCCTGTATCCTCCTCATCTAATTTTGGCATTAGATTGGCTTCTAGCGCATCCATGAGTTTCCTGAACTTATTGCCGAATTTTTGGTGCAACTTTTGGGCTACAACCCTCAAAAATATATCAATCGCGTACGCGAATTTTTTATCCTTCGGAATGTAACCGGTTTGGTCGACTAGTTCATGATGCATGTTCATCATGCTACCGATCCACACCCAAGCATCTTCTGGAGTCAATGCACTTCCTTCTGTAACACAAGACAAAGCATATGTGCATAGCACATTCAAGGTGCGTTCAGTCCACTTTTCCGTGCCACCTGCTTCTCTGATCTCTTCGGGAGGCGATGGTGCTGGAATGGTCCACGCCGTCAAACGATGGAACTCGCCCTTGAAGTGGTCAGGGAAACCGGGAAATTTGACATTGTCGCACAGTTTGTTGATTCGCTCAGCGACGCTCAATGGGCTCATCTTCTTCTTTCTATCAAAGGTCCCATCTCCACATCCACACTTCACCACTAGCTTCGCAATTTTAACGAAAGACGTTTTCATTAGTTCCTTTCTATTCTTATTTATATCAAGAATGAGAGCTTGGATCCGCTCGACGCATTTCTCTTTGGAGAAAAGACCCCCGACTCTACCGAGCCTCCAAGGGATACTCTCTCTCTGGTTCTTCTCATCCTTGTACGTATCGGAGGATTCTAGAGTGATGCACTGCTTCATGATACTCTCATTGACAACCACCAGTAAATGGCCATACAGGGATCTCTGCGATTCAAACAGAGCACCCCTGAATATATGGTTCTGGAGACAAGACTCGATGAATTCCTTGACCTCCGTCACAGCCTTCACATGGTCCTTGAACCTGTCGCCACTATCGACATACACTTTCCCAGCAAGAGTACCCAACGGTATCAGCATAGTGTTCAGGAGGCGATTATCTCCTAGTATGTGATGCCTGTATTTTTCTAATAAAGTGTTACCACAGACATGCAAAAAGATTCGCAGCGCACGGCACGTCTCCAAGATACGGCGATGCAACACCTCCTCTGAATGCTTCTTTGCCCTAGAATTTTTCTGGTCTAGCATCAGAGAAGCACGAATGAGGATCTTGGAAGTGCGAATCCACCACGTCCAGGCCTCCTTTAAGACTGTACTATTGGAACTATGTCTATCTTGGGAGAAAATAGAGAGTGTAGCACCGTATAACCTCACAATATTGAGACGCTCGTTTAAGATCTTACTGCACTCTTCGTTGTCATCTTCTTCATGCGACAACGATGGCAGGCAGATAGGACTGACCTTAACCATATTCTCGATCAATAACTTGCGCAACACCGCATATGATATCTTAGTACCACCAATGCGATGAAAAACACCATATAACAAGTATGCTGTATAATAAATGTGCTCCTCTTTCTCTATTTTGGAAACAGCACGGATAAATGCATCAAAAATTTTGCTCCACAGCAAGTAAATCTGATTCTTATTCAAGTTGAGGTTGTGAATTGCTGTAAATTGATCAAACAAATCGATACTATGGGTAAGTAATTTGCGTATATTGACTTTATTGTCATCTTCTAGATACTCTTCTTTATCTAGGTACTCTCTCAAACCTTTGTCCAACTCACCCAGCCAAGGAATGCTTGCTTCTGGCAAAGATACATCTGCCAATATTGACTGACTGGCCTTCTTGCGATTTTTTTCTTGAGCCCATAGATCATTCAATGTCTTCTTGACACGAAGCGCATGCTTTAGTGTCGCATGATTCCCTACACGTAGACGAATAGCTGTGCTATTAACCATTATTTGGTTCAATGTCGTAGCTTCTTCCTCGTATTCCGCAATATCTATCTTTTCTGGATGTAAAATGTCCACTTTCATTAACTCCATGTCATCGAGTTCTTCTAATATATGCATGCATTCTTGTTGAAGATCAGTCAACTTTTTCGCAATGGACTCGTCTACACGCACTTGCTGCTTTTTTACATTATCTAAAAGATCATTAATGATATTCATATACAATGGATGTTCAACAGGGTTTTTGGAAGCATTTTCGTGCACCAAGTCTTTGATCTGCCTGATCTTCTCCTCGCGTTTATGTTTAGCAACTCGCTGTCGCTCCTCTACCTGTTTGATTTTTGCATTGTTCCCACTTCCTTCAGCCTTAATGATATCCATCGTCGTCTTGATACGATGATCATGGTCATTGTAACTTCTTTCCAGTGTTTCGAAATTCGCACGATGCTTTCGATTCGCTTTCTCACACAACTCTCTCAGCTCTTGCAAGGGGTCAGTTGCTGTGTCTTGCGCTTCTTTGAACTTTTTCTCCTCATTCCAGGTGCTCTCCAACATACCGATGGGATCGGCACTGAAATCGTCATAATATCTGGAATGGGATGCTCCATCATCTCCTTTACTTTCAAAGTCAGGGCTCAAGAAGTCGTTGTAATCGAAGCCGCCATATCTACTCGTATTCATGGTACCAGCATCTTCCACTGTCTCAAAATCACTCAAATTAAGTCCACCATATCGACAACTACTCACGGTATCATCATCTTTTCGCGAAACATCACTACCATCACTACCATTCGAAAAGGGAACTTCTGCACTGGCATCTTTTCCATGTGTTTCTCCTGACTGCCCTCTATTAGGTGTATTGTATTTCAAAGTCTTACTCGTATCATCCTTCTCCTTTCCCGTAATGGAATGATTACTTCGTCCAACTACTGTTTCTTGATCATTTCCATTAGAATTAAACACCAACGATACAAGGCCTCGAATCATACTAAACATGAAACCACCCAGGCGATAGTAACAGAACGAAGAGAAGTGTTTACACAGGTACCAAGTGATGTCAAACCAATTCATGGCTTCCACATCTTTCTCCGTCAAGGAAGCATCCAGAGACTTAATGATCCACTGTAGAACATGAATGTTGTTGTTGAATAAGATGGTCAGAGTCACGTTTAAAACCAGCCAAGCGGAGAATAGTGACCATAGTGACCACAATAGCATCGTATTCTTGCGCTATTGCGATGCAGATCAGCAAGAATCGAAGTGAGTGACCAAAAGGCAGGGTCGGTATTTTACAAGTTGGTGCCAACACCATTGAGGATAGCTATCGCCGAACTCAAAAATGGATTCCGACATCATGAGAGTTCAAGCTCTTGGGGCTGGCCAAGAAGTTGGAAGATCCTGTATATTGTTGTCTTACAAGAGCCGCACAGTGATGCTAGATTGTGGGTTGCATCCAGGTCGTGAAGGTAGCGATAGTTTGCCCTTTTTCGACAGCGTGGACGACTTGGGTGCCATTGATTTGTTGCTGATAACTCATTTCCACATTGATCATTGTGCTGCCTTACCCTATTTCACTGAACGAACGGCTTTCAATGGCAGAATCTTCATGACCCATGCCACCAAAGCTGTGATGAAACTATTATTGGCCGATAATATTCGTCAAAATGTCTCTAAAAGCACTCGACCACTGTATACGAATAAAGAGTTGAGTAGTTGTATTGACAAGATCGAGACGATCGATTACCATCAAACGATTGACGTGAAAGGCATTAAATTCACGGCTTCCAATGCTGGTCATGTGTTGGGAGCAGCCATGTTCACTATTGTCATTGATGAAAAACGTGTACTTTATACGGGTGACTATTCTATGAAAGCTGATCGTCATCTACCCGCAGGTGAAGTACCTGCAGGTTCTCCACCACCTGACGTCATGATAGTGGAATCTACTTTTGGTACAACTAATTTGCCAGATAGAGAAGAGTTAGAGAATAAGTTTGTATCAACAGTGGAAGGCATTGTGCGCCGTGGAGGTAGTTGTCTGATTCCTGTGTTTGCACTAGGTAGAGCTCAAGAATTGCTACTCATCTTGGATGAGTATTGGCAAATGAATCCAGATCTACAGAACATTCCTGTATTCTATGCATCGCAACTCGCTGCTAAGGCGCTCCGTGTATATCAAACATTTGTGAATATGATGAACAGTCACATCAAAAACATGGCGGATATTGGTAACCCTTTCAAGCTCTCGTACATAAAGAATATGATGAGAAGTGATTTCGACACTGTAGGTTCTTGTGTAGTCATGGCATCTCCCGGCTTTTTGCAAAATGGCACTAGTAGACAACTGTTTGAGCGATGGTGTGATGATGAGAGGAATGGTGTGATCATTGCAGGATACACAGTAGAAGGCACTCTCGCTCACCAATTGCGAGACCAACCTACAGAGATCACTTGCACGGACAACGTCATCAAGAGAAGAAGATGCCAAATCGAGACTATATCTTTCAGTGCGCACGTGAACTTTAATGAGAATATGAGTTTTATCAAGAGTGTTAAGCCCGAAAATATTATCCTTGTGCATGGGGAGAAGTCGGGCATGAAAAAGCTGAAAATTGAGATTGATCGAGAAGTCAACAAGGAATCATGGCCCACTACTCACAAGCCTCCTGTGGCAATGCCTGAGAATGGAGTGGTGACTAGAATCAAGTTCCCCAAATCTATTCAAGCTGATTGCGTTGGTTCGATCGGTTCTTATATTTTCGATACTCTACAAGAAAACAGAGAAGCGAATGAAGTGGAGACTACAGGTACAGACGAAGAAATGATGGACGGAGCGAAAGAAGCGTCCTTGGCGCACTCTTTACCGTCCTCTACTGTACTTGTCAGTGAGAATTTTGTGTCCAAGATCATGAGTGTAGATGAAGTGTCTAAGTTTTCTAGTTGTAGGAGAGGAAGCGTACACCAACGTCTTCTGATTCCTTTGGCCATCCGCGATTTCCTTGGGGATATGATCGATGATGAAAGCTTGTCGCAGAGGGATCTTGAGCGCAACGTGCTTAATGCTGTGTTTAGTTACTTCGAAGATGTCTTCGACTTTGTGCAGATTGAAGACTGCCCAGAGAGTGAGGACGAGACACACTTCCACTATCTGAATGTTGAGAACTTTCTACAAGTATTTGTAGAAAACTTGACCGCGATGACTTCCAATATATCAGATTCTGCAGTCATCGCAGTGGAGTGGAATGCGTCCGCAGCTGCAGATATGGTGGCGGATTGTGTGGTGGGCGTGATTACTCAAGTGTTCAGTGCACCAAACTTGCTCAGAAGAACCACTTTTGGAAGCAATAGTGCCAGTAATACCAGCTTGTTGGGAACTGGAACGAGAAGAAACCGTCCGCATAGTCATGGCACTGAAGATGAGGGTGCTAGCGATGAAATCGACCAAGCTAACGCACCTATCATCAAGAAGATGAAGTTGGGTGAAGTAGATCCTAGCAAGGCAGTACCCGATGATGCCATTCCTTTTGAATTCAAGTCCAAAAAGGCCAAACTTGATACCAATGCAAAGCGGTTACAAGCTGTGAAGGAGTTACTGGTGAAGGATAAGATCTTACAGAAGGCTGTGGATAAGATCGAGGTCAGTGCAGATAAACTGAAGCTCATCTTCCGAGGGAACGTAGAGCATGACAATGAAGATGCCTATGCCTACATGCTGTTTGGAGAGAATGAAGGCACTCAGCATCATGCAAGTGTACAGAGCAACAACGATGCACTCAAGACTACTATTGTACAGGCTCTGCAGGGGCTTACGGGCTAATCCACATCCATATTGCAAATGTAAAATTGTTTGACGTGATGTACAAAAAGATAAGATAATCCATAAATGTAAAACACCGTCATGTCATTATCATACAATTTCATCCAATTTCTACTACAAGCTTAGACCACTCTGTCTAAAAGTACACCTGCTCCTTCCAGTAGATGTCATCTGGGTACTCCGTGTCGTTATAATATTGAGCGTATTCGTAAACACCTGCGACTCTAGTGCGACCGCAATTCTAGAGTAAAGAAAGAAAAGAAGAAGAAAATATAACAGGGAGAAGAGAATCGTGTAAAAAGTATGAGAAGATGAGTCAGAGAGGATGATAATGTCGTATATCTCTTTCACTTCCGTAAAAGTCGTGAACTTACCAATCCATGATATCCCTCGAAACACGTGCATTTACCTGTTCGATAATCGCAGGTGCCACGGTTGCTACAATCGATGTGACACAGATTTCCGTACTTTCCTACTTCTCCTGTCGGGGATACCTGATGGTTCAATTGATTTTTGCCTTGACAAAACCGTTCATCGTCGGTGGTGTGAGGATCGTCTCCCCCCGGACACCTCTTGAGAGAACAGTCTGCTCCGAAGTACTCGGCAAGCTGGTACTGCCCTTCTTCCAAGCCTACTGGCCAAGACGAGTCGCAGATACATTTCCGCATAGCTTCTCTATCCCAAGCAATGTTATCTGCACTGAAGATGGTCTCATTACCATACTGTTCTGTTCCCACCGTCTCGTCTTTGAAGATGGCACCATATTCTATGTTTCGGCTGTAGTAGATACCACTGGTATGCTTACTGCCAGTAATGTCTGCCAACTTGGCGATGGCTCTCATAGATAGACACATACCATGACCAGAGCAATCATTAGGACATTGCATACGTTCACATGCTGCGCCTGTCCACGGAGGAAAACATCGGCATGTACCCGTGCTGCGATCGCATTTACCAGCATTGCTGCATTCTCGCAGTTTGCTGTGTGCTGTATTCCACGAAGTGGCCATATCAGCAATGGCTTTGCCACTTGGGCACACTTTTTGGCTGCAGTCTTTGGCCACATCGTTGCCAGTAGTCACTATATCATTCACTTTGTGCCCATACCCTTTGAAACAATGGCAGTGTCCAGTACAATAATCACACACACCATTATCATTACAACCGGCCCCATCAAAACAGCCCGGCCCCATTCCATTGTAACTTTCAATAATTCTGGTGACATTGTCGAGCATGTGATCTTTACGACCATCGAACATATGAATAGGCCATTCGTGCACATCATAGGGCCAATGTGCTCGACTGGAAGAGAAGTTAGATGTGATGATGAAAGGGTTGTGATTGTTCGGATTTCCTCCATCAAGAGCAGCCGGCTCGTCAAAATTAGTTCCAAAATATCCTTCTACATTGTCAGATGCAGGAAATCCACAGAATGCACCGATTCCATTACTTGCATATATTTTCAAAGAAACATGGGTACCTTTGCTAAGCACACCATTGAAGGGGTTGAAACGAGAGCCATTGTATTCATTGCTTCTGACCAGGGTCAAAAAGCCCATGGGATAGGTAGGAACATTGGAGTTATTAAAGTTCTGTACTTTTCCCTCAGACCACGATCCCAAGAACATGGACGAGGGGGAGAGAAGCACTTGGCCCATGGGAATATTGAAGAATCTATTACCGAATTCGTCCCATTGGTAAGCGTTTGTCGTATCATATAATCGACGTGTTGCAGCAGCGCCTTTTTCATTAAAGAATAACGGGAGGATGCCAGAATCAGAGTCAGTATCAGACACTGTCCTCCTCACAGTGTCAAAACTAAAGCCACCACCGAACGATTCTTCTTCTCCCAATAATCTTCTTCGTGCGGATACTGTCAAACTCGCAGTCGATTCTGTAGAAGGGTTTCCATAACTATCTAATACGTACATCTTGTAGGTACCAGCATCGGCAGGAGCAGTGATACTTGTTGTAGTACCTCCAGCAGTGGTCATATCGGTTCCTGCTGCGAAGTTGCCATAGGTTGTCCCTGATGCAGCAAACCATACTGCGAAAGTACTATCTCCCGCGGAAGCAATGGTCACTGTATCACCTCCTGAAACAGTGGCATCAGCGGCGAATACACTATCTTGATTTGAAGGAGCATTTACTGTCAATGTTGCAGAAGATGCTGGGGACACATTGCCTGCTGTATCTATGACAAATAATTTATAGTCTCCTGCTTTATCAGGAGAAGTGATGGTCGTAGCTGTACCTCCAGCAGTAGTCATGGTAGTACTGGTAGCAAATGTTGTAGTTCCTGCGGGCGCGAACCACACGTTATATGCGAAATCATTGGCATGCATATCTCCAGTAGACACAATTGTCACACTACTGCGAGGACCTACCGAAGTACTAGAAGCATAGACCGAATCTTGTGTATTCGGTGCTACCGTATCCAATGTAGGCTTGGCTGATGGAACCACAGATGGCTGTGAACTCGGTTGCGAACTCGGTTGTGAACTCGGTTGTGAACTCGGTTGTCCTGTAGGTTGTCCCGTAGGTGCTTCATATCTTCCATGCTCATGATAACGAGTCATGTCATCTACAAGTCGCCGCGTAAACTTGGGCATCGTAATCACAATCGCCTCCGTGGCTTGGATATCCCAACTCAATGTGAAATTCACAGTGAAAGAAAGAGGTTTACCAAGATCATTAACAGTATTGCTCACATCGTCGAAGCTTATTGACGTGTCGGTAAACGAATTGCAGAATTGGTTTAAGCACAGAATAATGCACAGCCATAGCTCCCAGTGAGCAGCTATAAGGAGCCTCATAAAGCTCGTACTAAAAATACAATCGACCGATTAGCGGTAAACTCGTGTCTTGAAGCTATGGATTAGAACAAAATTTCTCCAGACACCGATACAATTTCCTCTAAAAGTGTTTTCAATGACGAGAATGATATAGAGAAAGGAACGAGTGATACTACGGAAGTTCGTTCGGACTTTTCGCAATTCCGATGGTTGTCGACCTCGGGCTAGAATCCGGCACTCCGGACTCCCAAAAGCAGACTGGGGAGTTCTCTACAACTTTCTCCACGGATGTCAGGAGCTCAGAGCACCCCAAAAGCGGGCAGTAAGATCTCAAATGCGCACAACGACTCGATTTGGTCACTCTGTTGGCTCAACAGCGACATCTTGGTGAGTGGCTCCTTGGATGGCTCTATGCGTGTCTGGGAGACCAATGGTGTGGACATTGAGAAACCAGTGGTTATGACATCGAAACAACGTGTAGGAGTGACTTCAATGGTATCGACATGTGCTGGTAATGTGATCGGATGCTATCAAGACTCCATGATTCGCTTTTACAAGTATGAAAATGAAAGTAATAAAATGGATCTATCTGAAGAAGATGGAAATAATAGTCAAGGAACAGAAGAGAGTAATAATAAAATTCTAAAGGAAGAGCACGTGTTAGATGCGGGTATGCATGAAGCGTGGTCTATTGCCATTGACTCTACAGAAAGTATCATAGCAGGTGGTACACAAAGTGGTAATATCAATATATGGAATACAAGTACTTATGAGAAGACGGACACAATAGAAGATGCTGGCTCCTTTGTGCTCGCTGTACAATTCAACCATGCTACCGATGCATCTCATATCTGTGCTGCCAATATTGAAGGAGTAGTGACTATTTTCGATGTGGAAACCAAGTCCAGGGTCAAGGAACTCGATGCACATAGCTTACCAGTAAGATCATTGTGTTATTCATCAGACGATAGATTGTTATATACGGCATCAGATGATAGACACGTTTCTGTATACGACACCAAGAGCAATCAAGTCATCAACACTTTTAGTCATGGAGGAAAAGCACTCAGTGTGGACGCATCACCTGACAAAAGACACTTCGTCGTAGGCTCCTCAGATGGACTCGTCACATTGTGGGATCTGGGTATGCAAAGATCAATGTCGACATACAGTACACACTCCGATCAGGTTTGGGGCGTAGCATACAATGCATATGACCAATCGGGTAAGAAATTTGCTTCTATAGGAGACGATGCAGTTATTCAATTCTATGCGTAGGTTCTTTATGGAATAGGGAAGTGAGGAATACCACATATATACTCATGGTTACATAGGACACTTTACATTTGAACAAACATTGTACAAATATAATCAAAGGATGGCGTGCAAAATGTATCTATCTCAATCTCTAAAAGTCTCTAAATTATTGAAATTATTCTCGAATAAGCTGCAACTCCTCGAATTTGTTCACTTGCATGCTAATGTCATCAAGGGCAGCTTCGCATGCTCTCGTTCTAGACCCTTCCTTAGGCGGAATACAAAGCTTATCGACCGACGTCATGAACACGTTATTGATCATATCCGTGATCATGATCTTGAGCATAGGACTCGAGAACTCCAAACAAGGATTGGAGTTGACTTCGATCAGAGTCGGTTTGAAGTTCTCGTCCACCATATAGTCATCTGTTTGGAACATATAGAGATAGATTTAGTTTGTGAAATATTGAAAGATGTTAGTGTTCTTGTCTCAAAGAGAGAAATTGTGAGAGAGCAAGAGTAAGAGAGAGTGTACATAAACTTACATCCAAGAAGCTCGAAGCTCTTTGTGACTGTGGTCTTTTCCAATTTTTCGAGCCCAGCAGAAATAGACAGTGCTGTCAATTCTCTCATGCGAGGTCTTATTTTATCGAATACGACGTTCCTAGGTGCATTAGGGTAGTCTCGTTCTATCGACGTTTGCCATTCTTCCATGGTTAATTTGTTCCCCGCCTCGAATTTGCCATAAGCTTTTGATTTTTTCTGTACGGCATCATTTGTCAAGTGACATTCTCTATCGGAGATATCAGTCAATGAATACTTCTTACAACTTGTACGCACATACTCATCCTCGTAATAGTAAGCCTTCAATTGCTTATCACTGTTCTTAGATTTGTCCAAGTGCAAAAGGACGAAACAACGAATATCAAATTTACGTCCGGCAACTAGTAATGGCCTTTCAATGTATCCCTGTATGATCCATCCTTCTTGATACCCTTTGATAGCAGCCACTTTGGCAATGGTTGCCTTTTCTGGCATTTTCTCTTCCACATTGGATGTCCCTGCCCCTGCTGTTTTCTTTACAGGTGATAAACTTCGTTCTTTCTCTGGCTCTATTTCATTCATCTCTGGCTCAGTGCGATTAACGAAGTCTAATACTTGCTGTAATCCTTGTAATATGACGATACCATACCCGCGATTGGTCAAACTAGAAGGTTTGCAAATCCAAAGTGCTTTAGATTTGTAATCTTCATATTGTGATTCCATTTCTGTATTGTGTTTTGTGAAGACTTCAATATCATCTTGTTTACCAGCAATATCCAGAGCTACTTTTGCATTCTTTTTATCAGCATGCAGAAAAAAAGTCAATGGAATAATATCATCTATTGCAATGTTCTTGGCCGTACAATACTTCCTCAAATTGAAGTACAAACCTTTCTTAGTCACTAAACAAGGATTGCCTTGAATGTGATTGAGAACGACGTCTTTGAATGCATTGGTTTTGTATCGTTTAGGAAGACGGTATTGTTCCCAGAGAATATTGTAATCCACAATTTCTTCTTTTCTGCCAGTCTCACTGTTCTTACCATCATCTTTGGTATCGTTACAATCTGTCAGAGTAGAAGTAGTAGAGGCTTTCGTCGATGGAGCTGCATACATCCAGGTGCGTTTTCGTAGAGCGCTTAATATGACGCGACCATTGTTGCCAGAACAGCATTTGTATTTGTATTGAACGTTATTGATCAGACGTGGTTTGGCGACTGATTCTTCATTAACATCAGAAGACATGGTATCAGCCTTGTCAATAGGTGCGATGAAGCTACCAGTATCTGTTGCAGCTTTTCTCTGTATATGATTACGAGCACCATTCAGAGCACTTGCCGAATTAGATGATGATTTACCTAAAACATCTTTGCCACATGAAGCAGCATTAGCTATGGTTTCATTGGCTTCAAAGGTAGGTCTACGTTTGGGAACAGATTTAAACTCTTCTCCTGTATCTATAGCCTGTGAATTCGACTTCTTCGTCTGTGCAGAATCCAAATCTTTTGATTCAAGTCTCTTCAATCTTCCCATCTTGTCCATCTGTTTCGAAAGTATTCGTTGCATAGGAGACAACTGCTGTTCACCTTTTTTATTACTATTTCCGGAAATATCAGAGTCACAAATGTCATCAAGACTATCATCCATATCTTGTTCATTTTCTGGTTCGGGCAGTTTTTTTGCTTTTGTTTTTCTGGATCTCAAGGGCGAATAAGCAATCGATCTCTCCTTCTGCAAAGCCATCATATCATTCTCAATGTCTGGTCGCTGTAATTGGCGCTCTAGAATATTGCTTACTCTCTGACTTTGCCTTTGCGGTATATTCTGTGCTTCAGAAAAGAAATCATCACCCATATCAGAGGATGGTAACAAGTTCTTTTGCATAAACATTTTGGAAGTCAACTTGGTTGATTTTGGTTTCGGTACCAATGTGATACGTCGTGATACAGGGGGCAAATCAATAGTCATATTACTCTGGCGCTGTATCTGGCGGTCAGAATACAACGTCTTAGCGATCGAATTGCGTAAATTGATCGCATCTAAGGGAGAGATGAACTTCTTGGCAGCAGCTGTCTTGCCTTGCACAAACAGTGGTATATTCGCCACGGGGAAGCCGGTACGGAAGGATTCCGACGATGAATTGAAACCGCCACCGTACATGCCAAGTCAAGGTATAGATATGCACCTATCTCGACACACTTCTCGTCGTCTCAATCTGCTCAAGGCCTACTGCACCGATTTCTTGAAAAGGGGTTTTCCGAAGAGCACGATGGCTGCATGAAAACCAATATACCCTGAGAGGGATATTTTTTGAATGGAACCTATCCGTTTGCGAGAACAACTCGACGAAAGGTGCCAAAAGGTTCAGTTTTTTGAGCAGTTGGTGCCATGACTTATCGACCTCGCTCGGTCACTTTGCAAAACTTCGGTCAGCAGCCTATAATGAGGGCCACACGCTTTATCCGTAGTGCACAATGCAATATCATCCTTCTTGGCGCACCAGGTGGCGGAAAAGGTACAATTTCGAAGAAGATTATGAAGAAATACGCCTTTGAGCACATTTCTACAGGTGATTTACTGAGGCGCCATATTCAAGACAAGACAGACCTAGGCGTGGCCGCCAAAGAATTCATGGAGAGAGGGCAGCTAGTACCTAATGCTCTAGTAATGGATATTCTGCAGAATTTTCTCTCATCGTCTTCTTCTTCCACAGAGTCGAATCGATATTTGTTGGATGGCTTTCCACGAACAATTGAACAAGCAGATCTATTGAGAGATATAATGGCGATTCAAAGTGTCATATATTTGGACATACCACACGAAACGATCATGCAGAGGTTATCGGAAAGATACCTTCATCCGGCAAGTGGAAGGATCTATAATTTGACATACAATCCACCCAAGCAGCCAGGCATTGATGACGAAACAGGAGAACCCTTGGTACAACGAGAAGATGATAAGCCAGAAACTGTTAAAAAGAGACTTATAGATTTCGAGAATCAGACACAGCCTTTGATAGAATATTATAAGAAGGTACACAATGTGGCTGTGAGGCAATTCCGCGGTACAGAGAGTGACGTTATCTTCGTAGATGTGGACAAGTTTTTGTCAAGTGAGTTGCAACTCTCATCCGATTAATATTAAATACTATTATGAAATTGGTTATGGTATATGATATGTAAATGATTTATTAAGAGATTCTATCTTTCTTTCAAAATCATACACTTAGACAAAGACGAAATATTTTTTATCAAGAGATGGCCACTCCACCTAATACTCTGGGTCATTCCATGGAGAATCTTTACTGAAATGATACTCGACCAGTCCAGAAATTTTTCCATTTTGGAAATTTGCGATGAAAGAGTCGCCATTTTTATGATGGATCTCGCCACGACCATGTTTAAGACCATTCTCATATTGGCCAACATATTTCATCTCAGTTTCTTTGGAGATGAAGACACCCTCGCCGCTTTGTTGATCGTCTTTCCACATGCCAGTGTAAGAGTCCCCATTGGCATACAGCAGTTCTCCTTTTCCTGTTGCTTTATCATTCTCGAAATACCCACTGAATTTGTCACCATTGGCATAGAAGAGCTCTCCTGCACCTGATTTTTTACCATTCTCCCACATACCTACATACTTGTCTCCGTCATCGAATTCTAATGTTCCCTGGCCATTTGCAAAGTTGTTGGACCAGGATCCTTCATAGCGCTCTCCATTGGCATATTGAAATACGCCATATCCCTCCTTCATATCATTCAGAAACTCTCCATCATAACGATTAGAATTGGGGTAAATGAAAGATCCCTTACCAGACATGCGTCCATTTTGCCATTGTCCTTCGTAAAATGAGCCGTCAGCGTACCAGTATTTTCCTTTTCCATTCATCTTTCCTGATTGCCATAACCCTTCGAATTTCTCATGGAAATCATCGTAATTTCCAGACCCATTGTCATGATTGCCGGTTCCTTTGAATACCGTCTTGTCTACGTTCGAGTCTGTTTGTTGATAGACCATAATACCAAATCCAGAGCGTTCATCATCTTGCCACTGTCCATCGTACAAATCACCATCGACATAATAGTATTTTCCTTGACCTTGTCTCTTGCCGTCTACCCACTCGCCTTCATATTTGTCCCCACTGAATAAGATAAGAGTGCCTTGTCCATTGATCTTACCATTTTGCCATGAACCTTCGTAAGAATTTCCATTTGGGTAAACGGATTTGCCGAATCCATTGATACGATCTCCATCCCATTGTCCCGTAAATGATGATTGATCAGAATAAACATAGGTTCCAGAACCCTGGCGTTTGCCACGCACCCATTCTCCATCATAACTCTCACCATTCTCATAAATCAGTTTGCCTTTGCCATGCATCAGGCCATCACTGCTGATACTACCAATGTACTGCATTGTTGGCCTGCTGGTCCTGGTTCAAATAGCTATGGAAGGTACTGGGCTAAGTAGTGCTGTATCCTCTAAAAGGTAGTGATCCTGGTCAACAACTCGCTCCAACACAACAAAAGTGTCACGTTCAAATATCAATCGAGCTTTCAGGAGTGACCAAGATTCATCCATGGTGGGGAAACGATCGCACTGGTCCTACAAAAAGATTGGGTTCTGATTGAGTAGCATGAATTTTCAAGACTGGGCCAAGTACTTAACATATGGAGTGGGTCCTGTAAGACCCAGTCTCATTGCTGGTAACTGGAAATGTAATGGTACAGTGGGTCAAATCAACGAGATCGTGTCTACACTAAATAATGCAGGTAAATTCCCTAATACAAGTGAAGTAGTGATTGCTTGTCCCTCCATTCACATTGTTTCTACTGCTTCTATGATGCGTGAAGACATTTCTGTCGCTGCCGAAGATGTAGGCTACAATGGTAGTGGTGCTTATACTGGTGAATTAAGTGCTTCCATGTTAGCTGATGCTGGTGTGAAATGGACTTTAGCGGGTCATTCTGAAAGACGTTCTGGCTTTGGAGGTCCTGGTGAAGGCTCTGAAGTGGTCGCCGTGAAAACGCTGAATGCTATCGAAGCGGGCCTTTCTGTGATCTTGTGTATTGGTGAACGACTACGTGATCGAGAAGCAGGTAAAACAATGGAAGTATTGATTTCTCAATTGACACCAGTCATTGAGAAACTTCCCAAAAGTGCCTGGAGCAAAATCGTAATCGGATATGAACCTGTATGGGCTATTGGCACTGGCAAAGTAGCTACTCCTGAACAAGCTGAACAAACCCATGCTGAAATTCGTGGATGGTTGAAACAGTCTGATGTAGGTGGTGAAATCGCTAGTAATGTAAGAATCGTTTACGGAGGTAGTGTCAGTGGCAAGAACTGCGACCAATTGATCAAATGCCCCAATGTTGACGGATTCCTAGTAGGTGGAGCTTCCTTGAAGCCTGATTTCATTAAAATCATCAACTGTACTGCGTAAACAGCTCAACATATCATATATAAAACGATATCTCCAAAGGTAAGAATAGAGAAAGAAAGAAAGAAAGAAAGAGAAAGAAAGAAAGATAGATAGATAGAGAGAGAGAGAGAGAGAGAGAGAGAGAGAGAGAGAGAGAGAGAGAGAAAGAGTGGCTCCGGCTGCCACTCTTCAAATTTTTGTCAGTATTGCTAGTCGCATATTTTTGTGTTTTTTTGGTCGTGAATTGGTAAATTATACTTTATCAGCATATACTTCCATGTTAGCATTCATTTTACAGTTTTTTGTTGTTTATCTATTCCTCCGTACTATAATTCAGTATTTTTCTTTTTCTTTTTCTTCACTTTTCTGATGATTTTCTTGGGTTTATTTGCTTCTGCTTTCGCCTTCTCGGCATCTTCCTTCCTCTGCTTCTCTTCTTCGATCACTTCTCTCTTCAAGGAAGCTTGTTTTTCTGCCTCTTCTCTACGAATCTCTTCTAAGAAGTCCATTTCAATCTCCTCTTCTTCAACAGAAACGGCGTAATCTTCTCCAGTGAATTCACATTTTGATTCAAATTGTGGTCGCTGTGCTATCGATGTGGTCGACATTTCTCCTTTCAAAGACTTCTTCAAAAAGTCGGCAATATTTCGGATATCTTCTAGATTGTTTGAATACGTGACGTATCTAGATCTGGAAGGAGAATAAACCACTAGTCCAGGCAATGCTTCAATAGGCACATCAAATCGTGCTGATAGACTCAATTGGCAATATCCATTGATTTTGATAACTTTGAACGCTTCTGCTGATTTTCCCACAGATATCAATGCTTTCTCTACCCCATTATATAGATCACTTTCTCCGCCCATCTCTTTTGGAGGCACGAGCATCAACAGACAGATGCCTCTACTGCAGCTTTCATTCCATTCTTCTTCCGTTGTTACTTCCCTGGGGCTGTCGGCAGGAACAGTATACATCCCTCCCTCCTGATACCCAGCAGTATCCGATCTCGTATTGCCCCCTTCCACATCACTAGATGCATCTGGTTGCATACCAGATTGCGCATAGACACTCATGACGAAGTTCATCATGGAATTAAACTTCATGGGTCCAAATGCCGCTACATCATAAAGCACCAGTGCATGACCCCCTTCCTTATCATCTTCAGGCATGGGATGCAAAGCTATCATTGCTGGTAATGTGGTTGCTGCTGGAATTCCCAAGTTCCGGATGAAACCATCACTAGGTTGTGAAATGAAAGCTACATTCGCGTAATCTGTTAAGGTCACGGCTACATTCTTGATTGTAGCAGAAGGGGACTCTTTATCAGATAAGATCAGTACGGAAAGACGATTACTCGTAAGGCCACTGGCAATGAAAGGTTCCATGACCATCTCACTCAACAAAGGTACTCTATTGTCCGGTAATGATTGGAGTGCAAGGGATTTCGACTTTGTATACTCTTCCATAGTCAACACATTCTGCTTGGGGAGAGGGAACTTGACATATTTACCTCGATCATCATCTTGAGCTGAGATGTAAGGAAGAATGTAAAGGAAAGGTATAGATCGCTTCTCTTCGCATAACTTCTCACCAAAGCTCTTATCGCCTTCAGATGAGTCGGAACAGAGCAAACTCATAGGTCGCACTGCTCCTTCACATGCATTCGATACCTTCTTCCAGCGGATCACATCTTCCTCTGTAAACTCTTTGTCACGATTTCTAACAAGAATTACATAGCTTGCTTCTTTGTCTATCCCTGTGACACCATCGAAATGCTTGGCCTCAATCTGAGGATGTCTATCCACATTCGATTTCTTCTGCCTATTCACCCCGGATTCATCACCTCCTCCTTCTCCTCCTCCTCCTCCTCCTTCTTCTTCTGATAATCCTGCTTTACTCGTATATGGCTTCACTTTTATCTCAGAACTGATAAAGGAAAGCAGATCACTACGGTCACTAGCTCCGATTCCACTCGTAGATTGGGAGGAAGGGTATAATTTCAATTCACCATTTGCCATTAAGGCAACGGATGGCAAAGATACGACTTGCTTGTCTGATGATGAGAAGAAATTTTCGTTTACCTCTTCCAAGCTCATTGAATGAGACTGCGTACACGATAGTTCTTGAGAAAAAGCAGCGCAAATAGATCTGAACAAAAGAGAAACTGCTTCTTTATTACTGAAGAGAATCAATTCTAGTTTATTAGAAGAAATAACCTCTTTCAAACCATCTATAGAATTCACTGCTATGACTTTGTCCATGTAAAAATTCTTCGATATGAACTTCCTTTCAATCGTCTTTGCGTCGCCAGGTGGACCATCGTACAACAATGTGTCACGGATGTTCTTGTTAGAATATGGGTTGATTGTGGGCTCTCCTTGAACAAGCTGCAAAGCGGGGATCGTCCTTAAACCAACTTTACCACAAAACCGTTTATGCTTTTTCAATCCACAATCAAATCTCCTTATCAAGATATCATACTGATTCAAACGAGACTTGAGATCCTCCACCATGGCGGATACCATCTCATGCTGTGGATTTGTCTCATCTTCATTGCTCTCGTACACGATTAAATGAGGCACATTTGAGTCAAGTATTTCAGTCTGATATGTCGATGGAGTCAGAGAATCCTCGCCAAATGCATAAATTTGCAATAGAAAGAGCAGGAAGCAGAAGATTGACACGAGGCGTAAAGAAGATTGCATAATGCTCCCACAGGTCTTCTACTACGATATAGAGTAAAATGACACTAAAGCACTTATTTTAATACCTCAGACTTCAAGGCGCAACACCAAAAATGAATCCT
>JACLAD010007886.1_pt1 | contig 23314 bp, 20 predicted proteins | sample 8027901 | NCBI WGS metagenome assembly JACLAD01 (sample SAMN15725071, study PRJNA655200) | protist metagenome | isolation source: fluorescence activated cell sorting (FACS) single amplified genomes of... | place: Spain: Blaines Bay Microbial Observatory, Mediterranean Sea | collected 2016-07-05 | reverse complement strand
TTTCTTACCTTCGACGGTCAGACCCAGGATGGTGTATACCGCCTTGCTGATGAACCGGCCGTTCTCTTTGATCTTATAGTGAATCGCGTCGAGCCAGACGATAGGATAGATGGCATCCAGATCGCGTTCACGCCATGCCTGAAGCTCAGGAATCAGCTTATCTGTGACGGCATTTAACGTACCATTGGACAGTTCAATACCGTACATGTCTTCGATGTGCATGCGGATGTCTTGATAGCTGTTGCCAAGGGCAAACAGAGCGATAATTTTTCGCTCAAGATCGTCGGTAAGGTGAGTCTGATTCTTTTTGACGATCTGAGGTTCAAACGACCCTGCACGATCTCTGGGAGCATTCAGTTCAAATGAACCTGAGGTTGTTTTGATGGTTTTCTTGCTGGTGCCATTCTTGCGGTTAGGGGATTCTTCTTCAGCAAGATGCTGATCAAGCTCCCCCTGCATAGCGGCTTCTGTCAGTTGTTTGATCAACGGTGTCAGGATACCGTCTTTGCCATTGAGGCTTTTGCCGTCACGCAGAGCTTGCAGTGCGGCTTCCATGTCGAATGTTGGTTTGGTCATGTGTCATCTCTCTTTTGCATAGGATAAAGAAATGACACAGAATTCTGAACACTACCCACCAGCCCAAACCTGGTTCGGCCCCAGTGGATTGAACTGCTGGTTTAGAAGGTTAACCGCTCCCCGGTCTCTGTCTTTACGTTTGGTTGTCACCTTATGAGCCAGCGTTTATACCCGTCTGCTCGAAATCGGCACATCGTCCATCCGTATCGCGGTTGAAGCCTGGACCCGCAACCCGACAGAAACCGCCGAGCGCAAAGTGGTCGATGCGGTATTTGTGTATGTGGCGATTGATGGAACGGGAAGAATCAGAAAAGTGCCCAGATAAGAGTACCGCGGTAAGAGTGCCCCTGTTGGAGCAAGTCAGCCTTAAATTATCTGTGGGAGCGAATCAGCCGGAGGCTATTCGCGATTAAGCGGCGTCAACACCGGGCTTTATTCCTGATTCTGTTCTTCCGGGCTTCGATATCCATACACGCATCTTCATTGCTGACAAACTCACTCTGACCTCGTTCCAATTTACTGAACACAGCATTCGCCAGCTCTACTAGCCACTGGTTATGAGACATATCTTTGCCTTGCTGTCCTGTCCTTACACAATACGTTGAGGAAAGACTCAGACATAAACAACGGTGCCTCCCTTCAGCTCATCTTTATTAAGTGTTTTAACGTCAAATCCTGAAATTTCATTGCTACGTATTTCTTGTAACAAATCAGGCGACATAAAGAATATATCTTTTACGAAATATACAGCACAGAGGCCAATACTCTTCATCTTCTCATACAAATGTTTATTTTCATGGAGAGCAACATAATAACGCCGATCCAAGGGCTGCATAACGAAACCACTAGCGGTAAACCCGGGCAATTGGGACTGTTTTATATCCACACTCGGTGCGGAAAAATCTACATAGTTCCGAATGGTCATATAATAATACTGCTCACTGCCGAACTTACTTCCATCCCACGCAAGAAAATCTATCGGCGTGAAGAAGAATGATCCAGAATCCCAATTATCCAATAATCTTTTTAATCGCTCAGAAACTAATCCCCCATATGCCATGAGGTGATAATCAAGAGGCTTGAACCTCTTTTTTCCTATTTTAATTGATACTACATCACCCGTTCGGTTATTCTTTGGGACACGAGATAACTTATAATTTTCGCATTCCTCTACTACATCAAATTTTTGTTCCCAAAGAGGTGATATAATATCGTGGTAATTACTCGTCCCGTCGCTAAACTGCAAGCTAAGCTTAGTATCCCAACTGAAACGGCTTCCCGTTAGCATAGCGACTCTTTCTCTATAATCTTCGGGCGTATTCGCTGCGGCTTCTTTTTGTAGCTTGTTCATAACAGACCTCCGAATAACATAAGAAGATAATAAATCACGATAAAAATAAACCCGGAATAGCCCGGGTTTATTTGAAGAGTGATAAAACGGTCAAGATCAATCCCTGGCGTTAATATACGCCTGCTCGCTCACTGCATGATACGCCTTCACTTGATCGCGGTAGGCTTTATAAGAGTCGTATACTTTCTGAGAAAGTGGGTCAGCGCCTGCAACCTCAGCAACGACTTCATCAGATAATGTCTGAAGTTTGTCGAGTACATCCGCCGGGAATTCACGCACGTCTACGCCGTGCTTCTCTTTTAGTTCGATCAATGCCGCCTGATTGCGGGTAGTGTATTCCGCGAGCATATCTTCGTTAATCGCTTTGGCGGTGATACGGACAATAGCCTGAAGGTCAGCTGGCAATTCAGCAAAAGCATCTTTATTGATGGTGAATTCCATCATGGAGCCCGGCTCGTGCCAGCCCGGATAGTAGTAATGCTCTGCGACTTTATACAAACCAAACGCGAGGTCATTGTATGGGCCAACCCATTCGGTTGCGTCGATGGTGCCTGTCTGTAGTGAGGTGAATATTTCGCCGCCCGGAAGAGTCACTGGTGTACCGCCAGCACGTGCCAGAACTTCACCACCAAGACCCGGAATTCGCATTTTCAGGCCTTTCAGATCATCCACGCTGTTAATTTCTTTATTAAACCAGCCGCCCATCTGCACACCGGTATTACCGCCCCGTAAAGGCAGGAGATTAAATGGCGCATAAACTTCTTCCCACAGGGCCTGACCGCCACCGTATTGAATCCAGCCGTTCATTTCCTGTGCAGTTAAACCAAACGGAACAGAGGTGAAGAATTGCGCAGCAGAGGCTTTGCCTTTCCAGTAGTAAGCGCCGCTGTGACCCATTTCCGCCGTACCCTGCGATACGGCATCAAACACCTGCAACGCAGGCACCAGTTCGCCAGCGCCATACACTTTAATGGTTAAACGGCCACCCGACAGCTGCTCAACTTGCTCGGCAAAACGTTCAGGCGCTGTACCCAGACCCGGAAAGTTCTTAGGCCAGGAGGTCACCAGTTTCCATTTAAACGTTTTTGCTGACTCGGCGCCCGCGGCTCCTGCCTGAGGTTCACAGTCCTTATTACATGCGCTCAGCACGAGTGCTGCCGCCACCATCACTAACAGTCGTTTCATTGGGATCTCCTGCTTTGTTATTTTATGCGCTTAACACGCTTCTAGTTTTGCAAAACTTGCCACTAACCACTTGCTGCCAGCATCATCGAAATTCACCTGAACCCGTAAGCCTGCCCCCTGCCCTTCAAACTGCATGACGGTGCCTTCACCAAACATTTCATGAAAGACTCGCTGGCCAAGGCTGTAAGGATACTGCTCTTGTACAAAGTCGGGCTGCCCAAAAGAAGACGGCTTAGAGGTTCGTGCTGATAGCGGTCGACTGACGCTGTTTTTCAGGCGCACTTCGGATACCAGCTCAGATGGAATCTCACGAATAAACCGGGATGGCGTACTGAAGTTTTCCTGCCCGTATAAGCGACGGCTCTCAGCGTAGGTAATAATCAATTTTTCCATGGCACGAGTAATGCCGACATAGGCAAGGCGTCGCTCTTCTTCGAGGCCTTCCGCTTCGTCCATCGACATTTTGTGCGGGAATAAGCCCTCTTCGACACCCGCAAGCACCACCTGCGGGAACTCCAGACCTTTGGCCGAGTGCAGGGTCATCAGCTGAACGGCATCGTCGTATTCGTCGGCCTGACCTTCTCCGGCCTCGAGTGCCGCACTATCAAGGAAGCGCGCCAACGCAGATTCTTCTTCCTCTTCGTCGTCAATAAAGTCGGGCTCGAACTGACGCGCTGCCGTAACAAGTTCTTCAAGGTTCTCTATACGAGCCTGACCTTTTTCGCCTTTTTCTTTGCGGTGATGGTCAATTAACCCAGACTGCTGAATCGCATTATCGACCAATTCATGAAGCGGTAAATCTTCTGCACCGACCGCGAGTTCTTCAATAAGATCAATAAACCCCTGCACCGCTCCCGCAGCGCGCTTAGGCAGGCTGTTGTGCTCCAGCGCTTTGTGCAACGCCTGCCATAAAGAGCAGCCTTCATCGCGAGCAATCGCACGCAGAGATTCAACGGTTTTTTCACCAATCGAACGGGCCGGAACATTAATCACGCGCTCCACTGCGCCATCGTCGTCGCGAGTCAGTAGCAGACGCAGGTACGCCAGGGCATTCTTAATTTCGAGACGCTCATAGAAGCGCTGGCCGCCGTAAATCCGGTAGGGAATACCTGAACGCAAAAATGCTTCTTCCAGCGTTCGCGACTGTGCATTCGAGCGATATAGCACGGCCATATCCGTACGCGCCCGACCAGCCCTTGCCCACTCATCAACCAGATCGGCGATATAACGCGCTTCGTCCTGCTCATTGAATGCGGCGTACAGTGAGATTGGCTCGCCGTCTTCATCATCCGTACGCAGCTCTTTGCCAAGGCGGCCGCTGTTGTTGGATATCACCGCATTCGCAGCGGCTAGAATGTTCGCCGTAGAGCGGTAGTTCTGCTCCAGCTTGATCATCTCAGCGCCGGGAAAATCCTCCTGAAACGCCCGGATATTACCGACGTTGGCACCACGCCAACCGTAAATAGATTGATCGTCATCCCCCACCACCATCACAGAGACGGTATTGCCCGCCAACATTCGTATCCAGGCGTACTGGATGTTGTTGGTATCCTGGAACTCGTCCACCAGAATATTGCGGAAGCGACTTTGATAATGTGCCAGCAACTCAGGGTTCTGTAACCACAACTCATGCGCCCGCAGCAGAATCTCACCAAAATCGACCAGCCCGTTACGCTGACAGTGCTCCTCATAGATGTAGTAGAACTCGTGCAACTGACGGGTAAAGGGGTCGGCAGATGGGATGACATGAGCGGCACGACGACCTTCGTCTTTCTGGCCGTTGATGTACCACTGGATCTGCTTAGGTGGATAACGACTGTCGTCGATATTGTGCTCTTTCATCAAGCGCTTGATCAGACGTACCTGATCATCGCTATCCAGAATCTGGAAGTACTGAGGCAGCTTCGCTTCACGCCAATGCTGCTTCAACAACCGGTGAGCAAGCCCGTGGAAGGTACCGACCCATAAACCATTTGACGGTTCATTGAGCACCTGTTCGATACGCGTGCGCATCTCACGCGCGGCTTTATTGGTGAAGGTCACCGCCATAACAGAGAACGGTGATACGTTTTCGACCTTCAACAGCCAGGCGATGCGGTGAACCAGCACACGGGTTTTACCCGAGCCGGCACCTGCGAGTACGAGCTGATGTGGTGAGCTGGCGCACACGGCGTTGCGCTGACCATCGTTCAGCTGATCTAAAAGAAGCGAGATATCCATGCCAGCAAGTCTACCAGAATGTTTCATTGGCCCTGAACACTTACTGCCTGTATCGGCTTACGGATAAGGCCCATAGCCAAGGGGAGTGAATTTCGTATAATCAGACTCTGACACCTGAGCTCTGGAACGCACGTGAAAAATCAGCCCATTCTGAAAGAAATCGCCAGCGCCCGGTCGTCTCTGCGCAAGTCAGAAATCAAAGTCGCAGACTTTGTTCTCTCCGAACCCGAGCAAGTGATGCATATGCGCATCGTCGATCTTGCCCAGGAAACCCAGGTCAGCGAACCAACCATCGTACGCTTCTGCCGCGCGATCGGATGCAACGGTTTCCAGGAGTTCAAAGTGCGTATCGCCCAGGAAACGGCGGTAGCCAACAACCTTGGGCAGTTTGCCATCGCCGAAGACGACAGCATTGACGATATCTGCACCAAGATTGCCGACACCACTATTCAGAGACTTTATCAGGTTAAATCTCAACTGCTGCCCGCTCAGGTTGCAGACGCAGCCCAGGCTATGAGCAGTGCAATGCGTGTGGAGTTTTATGGTTTCGGCGCCTCTGGAGCCGTTGCGACAGATGCCCAACATAAGTTCTTCCGTTTGCAGGTCGCGACTGCTGCATACAGTGACCCACATATGCAGTCGATGTCTGCCGTGACATTAGGCGATAAAGACGTCGTCGTTGCTATTTCTCAAAGCGGACGTACTTTGGATCTTATGCACTCGATTAAACTCGCACAGCAGCACGGAGCAGTCGTCGTCAGCCTCGCGCCTCAGAACACGCCAGTCAGTAATGCTGCAGATTTACCGATTCATATTAATATCGAAGAAGATACCGATCAGTTTACGCCGATGACCTCCCGTATCGCTCACCTGATGGTCATTGATATGTTGGCTGTTGCCGTCACACAACGTCGCGGCCCCGATTTTGCCAATCACCTTAACGCCATTAAACAAAGTATCCGCTCATTACGATCTGAAGGCGATCATTGAGGCTGAATTTTAGTAATAAACTACTCAACAAAGGGATTAGGACAATCACGCCCAATTAGAGAGTGTGGCTGAATAAACCGGTTGGCTTATCAGTCAGTTCCTGTAATCTGTCTGTAAACAAAAATAAGCACAATCGCAACCGGACTTGTGAATCCCAGAGGGAAAAACACTATGGAAACCGCTAAAGATTATACTTCTGAAGAAACTGTATCCTTCGACGAAAACGGCAACGTTGTTGTCAACAAAGAGGCCCACGCCTCAAAGAAATTAATCTCCCGCCGGGCCATTGAGGCACACCTCGAGCGAAAGCGTTTAGAAAAAGATCTCGAAGCCTACTACTTCGACTGATCAGTCCGCAGTACAAAAAAGCAGCCAGTTGGCTGCTTTTTTTTGCCTGAATTTTTTTGGCATTCGGATTACATGGTTGACAAGAAACTTTCCTAGTAGTTTTTACTAGGACTCCATCGGAATAATATATGGTTGATCAACTTCAGATGAATCGAACTCGCTCGTGTATATCGGTTAGCACCACAAACAGCTATCCATCCTGATCATCATATCTTTTGGTTGTGGGATCGCGCTTCCGGGTTGAGGGATATCCCCCATTTACAGGTTACTTCAGTCCTCTATAGTTAGCTGGTTCCCTCATCAAACACCGGAGAAAAGCATGACGAATGAACAAACTGAAGATAAGAAACCGACCCCGGATCCGGCAGAGGACAATGCGTTCTTCCCCTCGCCCTATTCACTGAAACAGTTTACTTCGCCAAAAACTGACCTGAGCGATGCTGTAACCCTCCCCAAAAACTGGGCCATTCCAAATTAGAGGGTTTCCGGGATAATCAACGCAAACAGGAGATCATCTCATGCGTAAATCCCGTTACACCGAAAATCAGATCATCACCATCCTGAAGGCCGTAGAAGCCGGCAGAACCGTCAAAGACGTCTGTAGGGAGTATGGCATTTCTGATGCGACGTACTACAACTGGAAAAGCAAATACAGCGGCATGGAAGCATCTGATATCAAGCGAATGAAAGACATGGATGCGGAGCTGTCCCAGCTTAAGCGTATGTACGCTGACCTGGCACTGGAGAACAGAGCGCTCAAGGATGTCATTGAAAAAAAGCTCTGACGACAGCTGAAAAGCGTTTGCTGGTTGATGCACTCAAGGATGAGTATCAACTGAGCGAACGCAGAAGCTGTAAGGCACTGAACATCGCCCGTAGTGTCTACCAGTATCGCCCCGATCCACATCGGGACGATACAGTGATTGAAGCACTGCAAAGTATGGCTGAACGCTATCCCAGATATGGTTTTCGTAAGTTATTCATCAAACTCCGAAACCTGGGACATGAATGGAACCACAAGCGGGTGTACCGGGTATACCTTCAGCTTAAGCTGAACATGAAGCGAAAAGGTAAGCAGCGTCTGCCGAATCGTTATCCGCAGCCATTGGCTGTACCTGCTTCAGAAAACCAGAGCTGGTCTATGGATTTCATGAGTGATGCCCTGAAGTGCGGAAGAAAGTTCCGGACGTTTAATGTGGTAGACGACTTCAATCGTGAAGCTCTGGGGATCGAAATTGATCTCAATTTACCGTCAAAGCGTGTTATCAGAACACTGGAACGTATAGCCGAATGGCGGGGCTATCCGGCTCAGATTCGCATGGATAATGGGCCTGAGTTTACGGCTCTGGTGTTGTCAGAATGGGCAGAAGAGCATGGTGTACTGCTTGAATTTATCAAACCTGGAAAACCAACACAGAATGGTTATATTGAGCGATTCAACCGCACTTACAGAACAGAGGTATTGGATTACTATCTGTTCAGTGATCTTGATGAAGTAAGAGATATTACCAGTCGCTGGGTGATGGAATACAATGAAGAACGACCTCACGAATCACTCGGTGATCTGACACCGGTAGAGTATCGTGAACAAAGAGCAACCTCCCCGGAAATGCTCTAATAATGAGTGGTCCTAATTAGGGGAGGGTTACAGAGGGTTACATCTTCAGCCCCGAACCTATCAAACATCTGAGGGCGGTTTCTGGTTGGTGGATTGAATGTCCCCCATTAACCATATAATCCGGATACCCTTTTCTTATCTTCAGAGCTCTACATTTTGACTAGCCAGACAACTCACGCAGGTTGAGTTCAACATCCCGCATACCGAATATTCACGATATTTACCGATACTTATCCGACATTAAAAAAGAGCACCGGTTAAGAATTTTTCTGTCGTTAATCGATCTCCTTTAAATACTCACGGATCAATCCTGAACTTAAAAATAACAGGCATAAAAAAACCGGCCAGTTGGCCGGTTCTTCTTTTTGGCATCCCTACCAGCTGAGGTTCGACTTACTTAGAAGTGAACTCTGGGTATGCTTCCATACCGCACTCAGCAATGTCGACACCTTCGTATTCCTGCTCTTCGCTGACACGCAGACCCATGATGGCCTTGAGCACGCCCCAAACGATCAGAGAAGTTACGAATACCCAGATGAAGATAGTCAGAGTACCTACCAGCTGACCCATGAAGGTCGCATCAGCGTCAGACAGAAGTACCGCGAAGATACCCCATACACCGACAACACCGTGTACTGAGATCGCACCTACTGGATCATCAATCTTCAGCTTGTCGAGGGTCAGGATAGACAGAACAACCAGGATACCACCCGCAGCACCAATCAGAGTTGCCAGGAAAGGTGATGGATCAGCAGGCTCAGCAGTGATCGCAACCAGACCAGCCAGTGCACCGTTCAGAGCCATAGTCAGGTCAGCCTTACGGAACAGGATGTAGCCAGTAATCAGTGCAGCAATCAGACCACCAGAAGCAGCAGCATTGGTGTTAAGGAATACGTTAGCAACTTCGTTTGCAACCGCGATACCACCCAGTTTCAGAGTAGAACCACCGTTGAAGCCGAACCAACCCATCCACAGGATGAACATACCCAGGGTAGCCAGTGGCAGGTTAGCACCAGGAATAGCGCGAACTTCACCGTTAGGACCGTATTTACCCTTACGTGCACCCAGCAGCAGAACACCAGCCAGAGCTGCAGCAGCACCCGCCATGTGAACGATACCTGAACCTGCATAGTCGGAGTAGCTCAGCTCGTACAGACCGAATACAGAGTCACCGTTCCAGGTCCATGCGCCTTCCATTGGGTAGATGAAACCAGTCATCACAACAGCGAACGCCAGGAAAGCCCACAGCTTCATACGCTCAGCAACCGCACCAGATACGATAGACATTGCAGTTGCTACAAACACAACCTGGAAGAAGAAGTCAGAAGCACCGGCGTATTCGCCCATGTCACCGAAGCCTGATTCGTTAGAAGCGGCCAGAACACCTGCGATTGCAGCGTCGTCCATACCAGCAACAGTAGTCACACCAGACAGGAAGTAACCGCCGCCGTACATCAGTTCATAACCACAGATCAGGTACATGGTGCACGAGATCGCGAACAGGGCGACGTTTTTGGTCAGAATTTCAGTGGTATTTTTAGAGCGGACCAGACCCGCTTCCAGCATGGCGAAACCAGCCGCCATCCACATTACCAGCGCGCCACACACCAGGAAATAAAAGGTGTCCATGGCGAACTGAAGTTCAAAAATATGATTAAGATTCGATTCCATTATAAGCCCCCCGCATCAGGCTCTGTTATGTAGTGGTCGGACGTCTTACAGCGCGTCTGCGCCAGTTTCGCCAGTACGGATACGAATAACCTGCTCGAGGCTGGTGACGAAAATTTTACCGTCGCCGATCTTGCCGGTGTTCGCAGCTTTGGTGATTGCTTCGATAACTTTTTCAGTCAGATCTTCAGCAACCGCTACTTCAATTTTTACTTTAGGCAGGAAGTCCACCACGTATTCAGCGCCACGGTACAGTTCAGTGTGGCCTTTCTGGCGACCGAAGCCTTTTACTTCAGTCACTGTGATGCCCTGAACGCCGATTTCAGACAGCGATTCACGAACATCGTCAAGCTTGAACGGCTTAACAACAGCAGTAATGAGTTTCATAGAAAACCCCTTTCGTAATTTAGATAAGGTTACAGATAGCCCGTGCGGGGGCACGGGCTATTGTATGCTTTTTACATGTCGATAGGCAGGCTGTATGAAACAACAAATTTAGTGTCGTCTTCAGTTTCGTCCAGCTCAGCAGATACTACCTTGCTTACAGTGAAAGCCAGGCTATCGGTATACGCGTAGCTGAGGTCTACGTGAGTGTAAATATTACCTTCGTTATCTTCGTTATCGTCAGAGATACCAACGGTTGCACTGTAGGCGCCCATGCCATAACCCAGCGTCATGTAGCTGTAATCGTCGTTACCATCGCCAGCGAGCGGGTAGTAGTAGGAGAAAGATGCACCCATGTAACCAACAGAAGCAATGACTTCAGACAGGTCAAAAGTGTTGCCTTCATCATTTGCAGCGTCGTCACCTGGGTATACATAGGTCCAAACAGACAAGTCGTAAGAGAAGTCTTCAACTTCACCACCGTAACCTACGTACAGGTCGTATTCGTTTCCAGCGGAAGTGTCACCGCTAGAAGTCCACATACCAGCGTAAGCACCGCCAGAAGAAAGCGTAATGTCACCAGATACAGCGGCAGCGCCATTACCCAGATCCTGGCCACGCCACAGGTACATGCTCGCAACAGCTGCAGATGCAGAAACATCTACTTCAGCTTGAGCCAGTTGAGCACCAGTCAGACCTGTAGTCATTACACCAGCGAGAGCGATTGCTTTAGTCAGTTTTTTCATCGTTCTTTTTCCTATTACGGTTTTTTTAGCTGTTGATCTTTCAAATTGGTCGATAAGGGTGATTCGCACCGATATCTTTCTGTCACTCGGTTATAGCAGGGTGTGTGCCAACTTTTGATATATCTTTTAAAATCAACAACTTAGTAAAAACATGCGGATTTTTACAGTCATTGACGCAACCAAAAGAGGGCACAGGACTAAAACCAGCACCCATTTATTGCACACCTTTGCGATCCTTTGCACTGTTTAGGTGCAGTATTTGAAATTATCCCCTTTGCCCTTTCTGGTACACTGCGCCAAAACCCTTCCGGAGGTACACAATGAAACCCGATGCGATTAAAAGCCGACTCGAAGAAATGCTGGAAAAGAGCCCGTTTGCCAGCCTCTCATCCGATCTGAAACTAGCCCTGCAGTCTCAGCTGCAGAGCCTGATCACCAATGCCAACCTGGTGACACGTGAAGAGTTCGACGTACAAGCAGAAGTGCTGCGTCGTACCAGTGCACGACTGGCGGAGTTGGAAGAGCGGGTGGCTAAGTTAGAAGCAGAGTGATCTGCTGATGCTGTAGCCGCTGGTGCGGGCTGACTTTTATGGCTGCCGCCAGGGTTCTATTGCCCTGTTTGGGGACCTTGTCCCCGGGCGGGCAGCCCCTCCCCTGCTTCGCGCTTTCTGGGCCGCGTTTCCTTCACAGAACTTGAGAACCCTCGCAACGGGCCAATGCAGCATCCCTGCTGCCAGCCCCTTGCCCGGCATCCATGCCGGGGCCATGCGGGCTTCTCATCATTCTGCTCGGCGGCCCCAGAGGCGCATTTATCAGTACGCGAAAGTATTGTTCTTAATTAGATAGGTTTAATGGTGGGCAGTGCCCACCCTACATTGCCTGAACCTGTAGGGTGCGCATTGCGCACCACACACTTTAACGTTAAGACCAATATATCTTTGGAATACGATCTTGAGGGCTAAATTCTGCGCCTCTGGGGCCGCTGAGATTTACGCCAGCTTTGAAGGCAACGTGAGGCAGGATGCCGAACGAGGCTCCATACGGGCATGGATGCCCGCCGGAGCCGTCTGCCGAAAAAGCCAGTAAATATCAGAAACACGGCCCAGAAAGCGCGAAAGCAGGGGGGCCTGGCGGCAGCTACAAATGCTAGCCCGCGCCAGCGGCTAAGGAATCAGCGGTTTCAAAGCCGCCAACAAATCAAATAGCCAGAAGCTCCTTCGCTTCCTCGGAGTGTTCAAGCTCTTCACCCGTCCCCTGACTTACCACTCTCCCCCGCTCAAGAATAATAAATTCATCCGCGAGTTCTTTAGCAAAGTCGAGGTACTGCTCGACAAGAACAATCGCCATATCACCGCGATCACGAAGCAGTTTAATGACGCGACCAATGTCTTTAATAATCGATGGCTGAATACCCTCGGTTGGTTCATCAAGAATCAACATTTTCGGGCGTAATAACAGTGCTCGAGCAATCGCTAGCTGCTGTTGCTGACCACCCGAGAGGTCACCACCACGACGTTTGAGCATCTGCTGCAACACAGGAAAAAGCGAAAAGACTTCCGGGTCGATAAAACGCTGGGAGCGCGGCACCGCTGAAAACGCGGTCTGAAGATTTTCTTCTACCGTCAGCTGCGGAAAGATGTCCCGACCCTGGGGTACAAACGCAATCCCCTGTTTCGCGCGGTCATAGGGCGCGAGTTTTATAATGCTTTTTCCGTCCCAGGTGATATCACCCGACCCCGGTGCCAGATGCCCTGCCAGCGACTTCATCAGGGTGGTTTTACCAACACCATTGCGGCCGAGAACACAGGTGACTTTACCGACATCCGCTTTCAGACTGACATTGTAAAGAGCCTGACTGGCGCCGTAAGAAACATTTAAATCCGTTACATTCAACATATCAGCGCCCCAGATACACTTCGATAACCTGCTGGTTATTCTTCACATTCGCCAGACTGCCTTCCGCCAGTACCGACCCTTCGTGCAGTACCGTCACACGGCAATCCAGGGCTTCGATGAAGTCCATATCGTGCTCGACTACCATTAAAGAGTGCTTTTTAGAGAGCTCTTTAAACAGCTCAGCCGTTTTCATCGTTTCTTCGTCGGTCATTCCGGCAGCAGGTTCATCAATCAAGAGCAGTTCAGGCTCCTGACCTAACAACATGCCGATTTCAAGCCACTGTTTCTGGCCATGCGACAAGCTACCCGCGTCCTCATAGAGGCGATCTTTCAGGTCAATCATGGATAGAATTTCGTCGATTTTATCCTGCTTTGCGCCCGTCAGTTTATGGGTCAGCGCCTGCCAGACTGAGCGACCACCTTTTAACGACATTTCGAGGTTTTCGAATACTGTCAGGCTCTCAATCACGCTTGGTTTCTGAAACTTACGACCAACGCCCATATTCGCTACCTGCGCTTCGTCGTAACGCGTCAGGTCGAGCTCATCATTAAACAGAATCGTCCCTTCGTCGGGGCGGGTCTTGCCTGTGATGACATCCATCATGGTAGTTTTACCGGCACCGTTCGGGCCGATAATTGCGCGCATTTCTCCCGGTTCGATAAAAAGCGACAGAGAGTTCAACGCTTTAAAGCCATCAAAACTGACACTGACACCGTCCATGTAGAGAACAGTAGGCTGCTCAATATGTTTCGTTTTCGCAAGGCTCATACTTTGCCCTCCGCGTTATCGGTGGCAGGATTGCCTGACTGGCCACCCCCACCCGACGAGAAAAATTTATCTTTTATCTGCGCCCATAAACCAACGACACCTTTCGGCAGGTAGAGCGTAGTAAGAACAAACAGGCCGCCCAGCATAAACAGCCAGAGCTCTGCAAAGGCGCCAGTGAAGTAGGTTTTTGCATAGTTCACCAATATGGCACCGATCACAGCACCAAATAAGGTGCCACGACCACCGACGGCAACCCAGATAATCATTTCAATCGAGTTAATCGGTGCAAACTCGCCCGGATTAATAATACCAACCTGAGGCACGTACAAGGCCCCCGCAACACCCGCCAGCATCGCGGAAACGACAAATACAAAGAGCTTGTACCATTCCACGCGATACCCTAAGAACCGCGCCCGTGACTCACTGTCCCTGATGGCAACCAACACTCGTCCAAGCTTGGACGTCACAATAAAGCGACTGATTAAGTACCCAAGGATCAAAGCAATACCGGAGGCAAAAAACAGTGCTGCTCGCGTTGAGTCGGCCTGTAAATCAAAGCCCAGAATATCTTTAAAGTCGGTCAGACCATTATTACCGCCGAAGCCCATATCATTACGGAAGAACGCCAGCATCAGGGCATACGTCAGTGCCTGAGTAATAATAGAGAGGTAAACCCCGGTCACCCGCGAACGGAAGGCCAGCGCACCAAATACGAACGCCAGAATCCCCGGTACGGCCAACACCATCACCATGGCAAACCAGAACTGATCAAAGCCGAACCAATACCAGGGTAGCTCTGTCCAGTTCAGGAACACCATAAAATCTGGCAGGTCTGGATTGGCATACACACCGCGATCGCCAATCTGACGCATCAAATACATGCCCATCGCGTAACCACCCAGAGCAAAGAACGCACCGTGGCCCAGACTTAGAATTCCGCAGTAGCCCCAGATTAAATCAACGGATACCGCGAGAAGGGCGTAACAAAGATATTTACCTAACAAGGTCATTGTGTAGGTCGATACATGCAGTGCAGAACCTTCAGGGAAGACCAGATTGCAGAAAGGCACGATAATAGCGATGGCCAGGATGATCATCATCATCCGTCGCCCGGCGACGTCGTTCATAATCAACCGGGTTAAAGGGCCACCTTTAATTTCCTGTTTCATTGTGTGCTCCTTAACCCATATCCGCTGCACGACCTTTGAGGGCAAACAACCCACGAGGACGCTTCTGGATAAACAGAATAATAAATATCAGTACGAGAATTTTTGCGACAACCGCTCCGGCCCATGGCTCAAGCAGTTTATTCACAACCCCCAGCGACATAGCGCCAACTAAAGTGCCCCACAGGTTACCCACGCCACCAAATACGACGACCATAAAGGAGTCGATAATGTAGGCCTGCCCCATGTTCGGGCCAACGTTAGTAAGCTGCGACAAGGCAACGCCTGCGATGCCTGCGATACCTGAGCCGAGGCCAAATGTCAGCGCATCGACCCAACCCGTACGAATACCCATCGAACTCGCCATCGGGCGATTCATAGTTACTGCACGCATCTGCAGACCGAACAAAGTACGCTTAAGAATCAGAGCCAGAAGTGCCAGTACCAGCAAGCTGAAAATAATGATGTATAAACGGTTAAAGGTCAGTTCAAGCGCCGGATTAATCATAAAGGTTCCCGCCATCCAGTCAGGCGTAGCCACTTCACGATTCAGCGGGCTGAAGACAGAGCGCACAGCTTGCTGCAGTACCAGGCTGATACCGAAAGTGGCCAGCAGAGTTTCCAGCGGGCGCCCGTACAAGTGTCGGATCACACCACGCTCAATCAGAACACCGACAAATCCACTGACAAGAAACGCAGCCGGAACGGCAACCGCCAGAGACATACCAATATGATCCGGCATCAGCTGCTGGACGACATACGTCGTGTAGGCACCCAGCATAATCATCTCGCCGTGAGCCATGTTGATCACACCCATAACACCGAACGTAATCGCCAGGCCGATCGCGGCAAGCAGCAATACAGCACCCAGTGCCAGGCCAAAATAAAGGTTCTCAGCAACGCTGTTCAGTGACAGCAGGCTTTCGATCTTTTTGAGAGCCTCATCCGCTGCCTGAATTTCTTCGGTACGGGAATCTGCTTCAGCAGCACGGCGATAGTTAGCCAATGCGCCACGAACATCTGGGTAAAGTGATCCTGATAGATAACTTACTCCCTCTAAACGCTCTTTTTCGGTATCGGCTTCCAGTAAACGAATGCCTTTCACCAGCGACAGGACGTCCCGAACGTCAGGTTTTTCTTCGTTGCTTAATGCTTCGTCCAGTGTTGCCTGATCGAGATCCTCTGCAGACTTCAGCAGATTGACGGCTGCCTGCATACGCATTTCCGGATCATCAGAGAAGATCTGTAAACGTGCGATGCCGCCTCTGAGCAAGACACGCAATTTATTATTTACACTGATCTTTTTGATATCGCGCTTACTTTCCAGGGTGATCTCTTCACCACTGAAGAAGGTTGTTACCGCGTTATCGCCTTTAATAACGACAACGCGATCATCTTTGCGGTAGTACAGGTCACCTTCGACCATCACCTGCATAAATTCGAGAGTTTTTGGGTCATCGATGGTCGTCAGGCGTTCTGTTAATGCCTGTTTTTCTCGATACCCTGCATCGATTAATTCTTGAGCTATCGCATGCAATGCTGTGTTGGGCTTCGTAGGTGATGCTTCAGCCCCTGCCACCACAGTATACAAAACAAATGCGAACAGCACGGCCGTCCGTATCAATACAGAAAACATAGTTATCACCGGGAATTTTTGAGAGCGGCAGGGGAGAACTCCCCCCGCCTGTCCTTGTTGCGAACTACAGCGCGCTTTTATTCACGCACTGTTGCCATGGGAGTAAATTACTCGCCAGCAACCGCTGAACCACCACAGGTTTTCGTTGAGGTGTTGTAGTTTCCGCAATTAATGGGTGCCGTCCAGTCGGAGATCAGGTTGGCGCTTTCTGGCAGGTAATCCGTCCATGCGTCACCTTTCACTTCTTCGTCAGTTGCCCAAACGATTTCGAACTGGCCATCTTCCTGAATTTCACCGATCAGTACCGGCTTCGACAAGTGGTGGTTTTCGTTCATGACCGCAGTACCGCCAGTGAGGTTAGGTACTTCAATGCCGTACATGGCAGAGCGCACTTTATCAACGTCAGCAGAGCCTGCTTTTTCAACTGCTTCGGCCCACATGCTGAAACCGATATACGTCGCTTCCATCGGGTCATTGGTTACACGATCTTCATCACCGATGTAGTTATGCCATGCAGCGATAAACTCATCGTTCGCTTCGCTTTCTGCGCTCTGGAAGTAGTTCCATGCAGCAAGGTGACCGACCAGCGGTGCAGTATCAAAACCTGACAGTTCTTCTTCACCGACAGAGAAAGCAACCACTGGAATGTCTTCAGAAGCAACACCCTGGTTGGCAAGCTCTTTATAGAAAGGAACGTTTGCATCACCGTTGATGGTAGAAACTACGGCTGTTTTCTTACCCGCAGCACCAAACTTTTTGATATCAGAAACAATGGTCTGCCAATCGCTGTGACCAAATGGCGTGTAGTTCACCATGATGTCTTTCTCGGCAACGCCTTTCGACTTCAGGTATGACTCAAGAATTTTGTTGGTCGTACGTGGGTAAACATAGTCAGTACCGGCCAGTACAAAACGCTCAACACCGAGATCATTAATCAGATAATCAACCGCCGGGATTGCCTGCTGGTTAGGCGCTGCGCCCGTGTAAAATACATTGTATGAAGACTCTTCACCTTCGTACTGTACTGGGTAGAACATCAGGCCATTCAGCTCTTCTACAACAGGCAGAACGGACTTACGGGATACTGACGTCCAGCAACCGAAGATGACATCCACGTCTTCTTTTTCAAGAAGCTCACGGGTTTTTTCTGCAAATAGCGGCCAGTTCGACGCAGGGTCAACGACCACTGGCTCGAGTTTCTTGCCCAGCAGGCCGCCTTTTTTATTCTGTTCTTCAATCATCATAAGAACAGTGTCTTTCAGAGTGGTTTCTGAAATCGCCATAGTGCCCGACAGCGAGTGCAGAACACCCACTTTGATGGTGTCATCGGCAGCGTTAGCAATGCTTACACCTGCAGCCATCGCTGTCATACCAACAATTTGAGAAGCTTTCATCAGAGTTTTGAGACTTACTTTTTTCATAGTTATTTCCTTTTTATGGTCAGGATTATGTCCGGCCTCGACTCTTTTATTGGGGGTGTGTAAGAGCGGGCAACTATAAAACCGATCTAGTTAGAGCAATCGCCGTACCAGTTTTTATTTCTTATTTTTTCGGCAATTTCAGGGCATAGAGTGCCCTCCGGGGGAGCATTTCCGGTCGGAATTAATTATGACGCACCATTAGTGCTCAGGAGATTGATGGTAGTGCGTTGAAATCGTGCATATCTATTTCCTTGATAAATCGGTGGTGTACCGTTGCCGCGCTTCCTGAATTCTGTGAACAGTGATATCCCTGACTGTATTTCGGCTGACCTCAATGTGCCGTGTAAGCTCCCGTGTTGCGCGGGAGCTATCGGCGGACAAAATCGCTTCTAAAATACTACTGTGCTCTTCATAAGTAGCCTGTATCCGTCCGGGCTCATAGAAATCCAGCCGCCTTATAATCCTCAGGCGCTCACACACATCTTTGTGAATAGCTTCCATCTGTGTATTTTCACCGCACTCCAGCAAACCAAAGTGAAACTCTTCATCCAGAAAAGCAACATCAACAGGATCGACCTGTCTCTGCGAAGGTTTGCAGCACCATATTGTCACCAACCCGGATAAACGCTCTGCCCTATCGGTTTCCATGCACAAACGCCGCACGACTTCGCACTCAAGAAGAGTGCGGACATCGTAGAGTTCTTCAAAATAGCGGAAATCAAAAGGCCTGACCTGCCAGCCATTGCGAAAGTACACTTGCACATACCCATCACGCTCAAGGCGATACAGAGCCTCTCTGACAGGCGTTCTGGAAGCCTGCATTCGCTCAGCAACTTCACTTTCACTGAAGCGGTCTCCGGGCAGCATTCTGAAATCGAAGATATCTTCTTTCAGTTGTCGATATACTTTCTCGGCGAGATTCACAGGCGCATCCTATGAATTGAGAGAAGAAATATACGCCCGCCATCCTCCGAGATGACTGATGTCGGTTGCGCTCGCAACCGCTTCGGGCTCACAGATAAAGCCTTTCACCAGACGACCGTCTTCCAACTCGAGGGTACCTATACCCAACGGCTGTGGAATTTCTTCGACGAAAGAACCAAAAGCTGCCTGATCTAAACGCCACAACTCGACGATCAACTGGTGTCCGGCTTGTGCATCGCGCTCTAGTTCACTCTCACTCAGACGAACGAGGCCAGGCTTTGGTGGTACTGTGTTGGCCAGCGCATACAACTTATATTTCTTTGCCGTAAGCGTCTGCTCCAGCAGGGTAGCGTGACGGCTGGTCAACTGATGGTTCAGAGGCATCCCCGTCAGGTGTGCACCTACCACGGCGACCACAACCGAGGCATCTTCTTTTTGGCCAAGCATGACCGGTGCTTCCGGCAGTCGCAGAGATGACTGCCACTGGCCAGCAAAGTTGGTGAGAGCCAGCTCATGCCATGCAGGTGCGATCAGAGTCACTCCAAAAGGTAAGCCATCCTCACGCATATGTGCTGGTAGTGCCAAGGCGCAAAGGTCGGCAAGGTTGACGAAATTAGTGTAAGTGCCAAGCTGACTGTTCACTTCAACCGGGGCCGACTCAACGTCCGCTGACGATGGAAAACGTGGCGTGGTCGGGACAAACAATGCATCAACGTGCTTGAAGACACCCTGAATTTTCCGCGCCAGATCTTTACGGCGATATTCGGCTTTGAAAGCATCCACGGCAGTGCCTTCGGTGCCACCAGCAATAATACTTTTTACGACAGGGTTAATGCCCGGTAAGTCTTGCTTCAGAAATTCGCCGACCGCCGCGTAACGCTCTGCAACCCATGGCCCCTGATAGAGAAGACTGGCAAGTTCAAACATCGGGGTAAAGTCGACTTCGACTAATTCGAACCCTGCATTAACTGCCTGATCGCAGGCTTTGTCATAGGCGGCTTTCTGAACTTCGTCACCAAACCATGGGGCGCCGGCAGGAATGCCAAGGGTCTGAATACGCTCATTGCGCACCATCGTACGTGAGCGGGCATAGCCATCGGCTTCATCGTACTGAGCTGCAACTTCGTAAATACGTTCTGCATCACGGGTATTCAATGCAAAGACGGACACGCAATCCAGGCTGCGACACGCGGGCACAACACCTGAGGCACTTATTGCTCCGACCGTCGCTTTTAAACCAACAATGTGATTAAAACCCGCAGGCACCCGACCAGAGCCAGCCGTATCAGTCCCCAATGAAAAAGCGACCTGGCCTTTGGCCACAGCGGTTGCAGAGCCGGAGCTCGAGCCGCCGGAAATATAGTCAGGGTTAAATGCGTTATTTACAGCACCATAGGGCGATCGTGTGCCCACCAGCCCCGTTGCGAATTGATCGAGGTTTGTTTTTCCCATCACAATCGCGCCTGCTTTGCGCAGAAGCTGAACAACAAACGCATCGTCATCCGGCTCGTAGGCATATTCAGGGCACGCCGCTGTGGTGTGAAAGTCCGCAGCATCAATATTGTCTTTCACCGCAAACGGAACACCATAAAGAGGAAGGACTGTTCCCTCCTCCTCGGCGGACGCTTTCAGACTTTCGAGATAACTGATCTGCTTAGTAAGCTGCTCCTCGCTGGCGAGTGCAATCCAAGCACTACCACGCCGGGGTAATCCATTCGCATCCAGCTCATCTGCTGCAATGGCGTTCCGGGTAGACAGAAGAAGTCCGCGCGCATCAGCGCCATTCCGGTACGCCCGGCCCCAGTCATTCAGATTCCAGCCAATTCCTGTCGTTACTTCTGTCATGCCAACCGCCATTGAATTCATACTTGTATACAAGATATATAGCGACACTTATGCCAGATTCGTCAGCTCAGGCAGGAAAATTCATAACGTTATGATTTTTATAGCATTTATTAAGAGAAGGTTACTTCGTTCGCATACAGGAAGTACGGCTGAACCCGGACGACGCTTTAGAAGAAAGCGCGAAATACCTGACTTGCACCAAAGAGCAACACGGACTCCAGAAAAGATTTTTCAAGCAGGACTGAATCGTCTGGCCGATTCATCAGAATAAAACCCATAAAAAAGGCCGGGAGAATACCCGGCCCTTTTATAGTTCAACGTATTAACGATCTTCGTAACGCTGATGCTTGAAGAACACGCCAGAGTCACCGAATACTGAAGTAGTGAACTCGGATGTCAGAACCATTTCACCGATCTTAACTGCATCGTCACGGCGTTCATCCTGCAGGCGTTGCTGACGGGAAGGCCAGATAGAAGATTTAATCTCCATATCGGTCGCATAAACATCGTACAACTTAGTGCCTTCTGGCAGGCTCAGCAGGTCATCACGGAAGTCATGTTCGCCCTCAGCAAAAAGACCACGTACTTCGGCAGTTGGTACGAAGTACACCTGAGTCGGCGACACAGGGCTGGCTTCAGCCGAACCGTCAGATTGTGTTTCTGCCATGGCGTTTGCCACAACCAGGGTTGGTTTGCTGGTCACGAATGAGAACAGCAGGCTTGAACCCAGTGTGTCATTCGCTTCAAGGCTCACGTAGTTCGACAGCTCGTTAGCGAAGAAATCGTGATTGTCGGCCTGACCTGACAGGGTATACAGCGCTGAAATATTCTCAGACGGCTGACCGTCAATCAGAGTCTTCCAGGCAAAACCAGGAGCAAACCCGCGATCCGCCGGATCACCCGTTACAGACAGACGCAGCAGGCCACATTCGTTGCCCTCGAATACGCCAGTGTATGGGTGGTTACCCGTTGAATTAAACGCCACTTTTGCCATCGCACCGTGTGGGTGAATTGGCTTAGCGTGCCCCACAGGAGCAACATCACCTACGTACTTCACTTTGTCAGAAATAACACTGCTGATCAGACCACCAATATCAACCGGTGGAATTTCAGGACGTTCATCCGCAGCATATTCAGTACGCTTCACACCGTTGGTCCACAACAGTGACTGCTTATCGCACGCCGCCCAGTTGTCGTAATCCGCAGGAATGTTCAGCCCCCAAGGCTTGAACGCGTTATCAACACCCACCAGAGACAGATCCAATGCTGGATAATGACGCTTAAGCACATCAACCATGGTGGTGTTTTCTACCCAGTCATAACCTTCCTGAGTGTACGTTTCAGGGTTGTAGTCAGCGGTATAAAAACGGTCAGCGATAATACGACGCGACGCATTCATGATGAAAATCTGGAACGCCGTTTCACCGAAGCCAAAGCCTTCAGGGCGAACGGTTTCAGCCAGCTGACCTACGAGCGCATCAATTTTCTCAACATCGTTGTCGTACAGACGACGTAGTTCAGAAACGATTTCAGCATCATCGGTCAGATCAGTGAAGTCATTGATTGGGGTCAGGCCAATCTGGCGACGGAACTCGTTGTAGCGAGGTACACCGCGCTCACGATCACGAATGATATCGATGGTTGCAAGGTCAATCACACCACGCCCCGGTACATACAGGTCACGCAGGAATTCCGGATAGTTACGCAGAGTCAGGGCACCCGGCAGAGTAACACCAAAGGAGTACCACAGACGGTCGCCGCCCTGGTCATCAAGAATATCTTCTGCATCGCCATCGCGGGTTTCAGTCAGTGGGATGCTCTCAGATACCACGTTTGAACCGATGTCATAGACATCAACGGTGTCACGCAGCAGTGGGTGCATACGGTAAACCGCGACGAACTCTTCGGTCAGTGTGAATGGCACACCGGCATTATCAGAGTTACGGGCACCGGCCAGACCAGTCACAGCCCATTCAATGGCTTTACCGTTATCCAGCGCTTCTGACATTTTAGGATCGAGGCCGAGAATACGACGAACCCAGGAATCAGACTTCGCCAGATCTTCGGCCAGCTTGTCGAATTCTGCACCGTACTTATCACGTGCCTCAGCATTACCAACCAGACCCCACCAGTTTGCGTACATCGCGCGCTCGGTTACTGGGTTAGCAATGATGGCTGGCGTCCACTCAACGGTGTGAATCTTAGCCATCAGGGCAGAGATTACCAGACGCGCTTTATCGAACAGCCACTGGTCGTCTTTTTCCGGGTAAGTCGCCGCCAGCATTTCTGCAACCGCATTGTGCTCTTTTACGAACAACTGGTGCAGCATACTCAGACCCAGCCACCAGTTATCAGTGAAACCGGTTTTCGGCACACCTGAGAAAAAGTCGCGAGGCAGTGACCCATCAGAGTTCACCAGCATACGGCCGCCCTGGAATTCGCGCAGTGTATTCAGCGTTTCCAGATTGCTGCCATAGATCTGAGAACCATCCCACCAGTGAGTATTCTCGTTCAGGTAAGCATCCGGTAAGCCAGCTTCATCTTCAGCTGCGATGCGTGTCGGATCAGGGA
>JACLAD010010676.1_pt1 | contig 23382 bp, 22 predicted proteins | sample 8027901 | NCBI WGS metagenome assembly JACLAD01 (sample SAMN15725071, study PRJNA655200) | protist metagenome | isolation source: fluorescence activated cell sorting (FACS) single amplified genomes of... | place: Spain: Blaines Bay Microbial Observatory, Mediterranean Sea | collected 2016-07-05 | reverse complement strand
TTGGTATTTCAAGGATGAAAAATGACTGAATTAATACAACAGAATCTGCCCGAATCTAGGTTAAATTCAATTGCTAGTCAGTCACTGCGCCACAGATTATACTTGCTACTTACACTGTTGATCTGTCTGGCGCCATCTTCCCAACATCGCAATACTAGAATACGTTCGATATATTTCTCTGTCGATTAACTGGCCAGCCACTGCTGCAGTTTGGGTGCTAATTTTTCAGCCATAACCGGCTTGCTTAGATAATCACAAGCTCCCAACTGCAAAGCAGTATTCACCACTTCCTCCTCCATGGCGGTCACAGCAATAATCGGTATCGGTCTATCAACATTAGCAGCCGTTATCTGTTGCTTACGTACCCTTTCAATCAATTCCAATCCATCCATTAATGGCATCTGAATATCGGTAAAAATTAAGTCACAGTCCTGTGCGGCCAATAACTCCAGAGCCACCTGACCATTCTCTGCTTGCAGACAACGTATACCCTGCTTTTCCATAATTGTTTTAATAACCTCACGACTGAAATTATTGTCCTCGGCGACTAATACAGTCTTTGCTGCCAGCGATAGGGGCTCTGACTCTTTCAACTGCTTTGCTTTATGAGACTGCCTGCGCTTAGCCTGCTGTTGTGCAGAGACCAAGGGGAAACAGAGGTTAAACGCCGTGTATTGACCCACCACCGATTCACAGCTGATATCACCGCCTAGGGCGATCATTGTGCGCTTGCAATAAGCGAGACCCAAACCGGTGCCACCCTGCTTGCCCGAGGTGTAAAAACTATCAAATAGTTTGGGAATGGCTTCAGGGGCTATACCTAAACCAGTATCTTGTACTTCAATATGGTTGAGACCATTTTCAGAGACCTTTAGCGAAATAATAATTTTTGTGTCTGGCAAGGTTTTTACCTGCCACAAGGCATTCTGCAGCAGGTTGTAGAGCACATATTTCACCATCACCGGCTCGGCCATCATCGCAAAATCCTCACCTTTCACCGACACCAGCTCTGCATGCTCGGGATCTTCGTAGGCGTAGTCCCTCAACGTCTCCTCAACCAGCGCCCTGGCCCAGACAAGTTGAAAATTCTCAGTGTTGACTGGCCTATTTTTGATGGCATCCATGGTGATATCAATCACTTGCAAACCGCTTTTAATCACCCGCTTGGCTTCATCGATATGATGGGCGACAATAGGCTTGGCGCCATACTGATAGGGTACCTGTTTTTGCAGCTCCTCAATTAGATAAAGATTGCCGCTGATCTGCGCCAGTGGGTTGCGCATCTCATGGGCGATGGAGGCGGCTAGATCAGATAATTGGGTCTCTGTGGTGATAATCTGATGATGGGCTCTAATCGCCGTCATCACGGCAATTTCAATCTGTCTCTCTGAAACAATCTCTTTGGGTATATAGTCATCTATCCTATAGCTCTCAACCTCTTGCCTGCTTGGCAGTGTGTCGGGATAGCCGGTACGCAGAATAATCCTTACCTTGTAATTCCGATATAGCTCTCTGACATTGCGAATAAATTCTAGGCCTTGAGCTTTATCTTCCTCCATATCGATAAGGATTACTGCAATATCCTGAGTCTCTTGAAGAATTATCTCGGCATTTCGCGTGGATGAGACTTTCATAACCTGCAATGGCCTCTGCAGAAAAACCATTTTCTCCAGCAGCAGTTTTGTCATATCACTGTCAGGTGATATGCGATCGACGCAGAGTATTTTCCAAGTTGGCAGGTCCATATACCTAGTGCTCATGATCATTTACTGCACGGCCTGAAGTTGCTCTTGCAAATCCTGTCGACAAACCTCTGGCAATATTTTTATTTTAGAAAACGCGGTAGCCGCCTGCACAAACATATCAAAATTAAGGCATTTCTCTAGATAATAATGCTCACTAGATATGTAAGATAAAATAACTTTAATGTCGTGAATGCGTATCAGTGCCATGTAATCTTGCAGGGAGAGACGCTTCGACTTGGTGGTTCCAACACTCAGGTTATTTTTAGCATCCTCAAGCGCATAGGAAGCTAAAATTTCTTGGGATAGGTGGGCCGTGCGATTGGCCTTTTCGACAATATCATCGTGGTTGTTCGGGTTGCCTATTTTTTTCAATATACAAACATAGTGTTCCGCAGCCTCTGTCAACAAACTAATATCATCTCTGTTGTTGGCCCCATCGCAGAAATTTTTGTATCTCGTGTAGGCGCAATTAATAATCTCAATAACCGCATCATCGTCCCAGGGCTTGGCAATGTAACGATAGACTTCACCTTTGTTAATGGCGTCTATAACACTGTCAATATCACTGTATGCGGTAATCAGTACCCGCACAGATTTTGGATACCTGTCACTAACCTGTGCCAGAAAATCGACACCGGATATTTGTGGCATGCGTTGATCCGATAGAACCACATGAATGGGGTTATTATCGAGAATGTTAAAGGCCTCATACTTATCGGTAGTTGTATAAACATTAAAATGTTGACGAAAGGCCGCTTTAAAGGAGATGAGGTTATTTAGTTCATCATCAATAAATAACACATTGGGTAATTTTGACATGGTGTCTCCAAGTTTGTGGGCACATCACACATTAATCTAAGTCATATATTTGGCAAATCTAACTACTGGAGTCATTCAACTAGGACAACAGCTTTTGTCTCACCATAAATTCAAGCTGATCATTGGTTGTTATCAGACTGTCCTGAAGTGCTTGTTTCTCCTGCTTTAACCAAAACAACTCATAGGCTTCTTCAATAATCTCTAGTAACAGGTCGTAATCCCAAGGTTTGGTTACATAGCGGTAAATCTCCCCCAGATTAATAGCGTCGACAACTGCCTCGAGATCGCTGTAACCAGTCAGTAATATGCGCGTGGGGTCCGGTTGGCAATTCTTCAATTGGTTGAAGAATTGGATACCCGTCATTCTTGGCATTCTCTGGTCTGAAATCACCACCTGGATGTCTAGTTGCCCGACCAGATCAATCGCACATTTGGGGTTATCCGTAGTCGTCACCTCACATTTTTGACGGAAGTTGGCTTTAAAGCTGATCAGATTACTGGGCTCGTCGTCTATGTACAAAACGCGAACACGATCAGTTTTTGGCACCAAGTGAGGCCTGGGAAAATTAGTGAAAACATCCTTGTTCATGTTGATTTTTCTGTATCCCAAGCCCGTAGGCTTGAAATACTCTCTTAAATTGTTGCGCTAGTTTAAAAAATTTTTACTGCTATTCCAGTAATCCCTCTATCTCGATAATTCGATATACTGATATCTGAAAAATGCTCGTTTATGAGTATAGACTAAGAAAGGTTTTTGTCGCGTTAATTGTAAAAATGGCCAATTTTAATTAAATGGATTTAGAGCGCTAACCGTAAAATGTATAGTATTTATGCTTTTAGAGCGGCTGATCGGCCGCAGGAATGCCAGGAGTTTGCTCAGGGTCATGCCAATGTGCTGACTAGTTACGGGATCACCAAGCTCACCTCGCTGGATAATGCATGGACGGAGGATCCCAATGTCTATGTGATTGCCATTAGGGATGTCAGTACCAATGAAATGGTTGGCGGCGGTCGCTTTCACCTCACTGATTCTTATTCCAGAACCGCCCTGCCACTGGAGAGCGCCATTGCTCCCTTAGAACCTGGGATTTCGTCTCTTGTTGATCAATATATGGAAGACACCGGCAAGAAAGTCAGTGAGGTCTGTGCGATTTGGAATGCAAGAAAAGTCAGCGGCAAAGGGTTATCTATGCTTACTTGTAGAGCCTGTGTCGCCCGATCTGGTCTGGTGCTTGCCAGCCAATTCGGAATTGGTACTTCGCTGGTTTTCTCTGCACCTTGGACCCGCGATCTGTTTCAAAGTTTGGGCTATAAAGTTGAGGAGCGGATGGGTAATAAAGGTACTTTTCCCTACCCTAAGCTAGATCTGCTGGCTACGCTGATGGTAGTTCAAGATATCAATACTCTGCCCCATGCAGGAAAGCAAACCCGCGAGGAAATTAGGGATCTGAGACAAAAACCTATTCAAGAGAAGCCTGAATTTTTTAATCATAGGCAACTTAGAATTGCCTATAATCTCGAACTATAGTATCAACCATGATCTCTACCTCGTATAAAACACTGCTTGGTCTAGCCTTGCTGATATGGATATTGCCAGCTGAAATCACGCGGGCAGCTATTGCTATTCCACCGGACAATTTTGGCTTGGTTGAGATCACTCAGCCCCTAAAATATAAAGTGGATAAAGCTGGCAATAAGACCTTTACAGAGATAAATCAGCATAACCAGTGGCAAATTTGGCAAGGCGACAATATTTTAAACTTTGGTATGACTCAATCGGTCTACTGGATAAAGTTGGAACTGCATAATTTGGCCGCAGAACAGTATCTGCGCCTTAAATCACCATTGCTCGACTATATTGATATCTATTTTGTTCAACAGGATCAAATAGACCATCGTCAGAGTGGTGCCGCCTACCCATTTGCGCAACGCGAAATACAAGCATTAAATTACTTATTTAAAATTCCTCAGGGTAAGTCAGTAGCCTATATTCGATTGCACAGCAATTTTTCGCTACAGGTACCCATAGAAATAGCCTCTCTAGCCCACTTTAATCAGTCAAGTATGGATCATTATTGGGGCTTGGGATTGTACTTTGGCCTCATGTTAGCAATGATTATTTATAACCTATTTATCTTCCTATCTGTGCGGGATAAAACTTACCTTTACTATATTCTGTATATCAGCTCCATAACATTAACTTATGCCAGTTTTAAGGGAATTGCTTTTCAACATCTATGGAATGGGAAACCCTTTTATAACACTCTAGTGCCCACTATTGCCTCTCTTCCAGCAATTTTCATTATTTTGTTTGCAATGAAATTTTTAGGGATCAGTCGAAAAACTTTTCCATGCACATATCGGATATGTTGTTCGTTTATTCTCGTACTTGTAATTTGCTGCTTGGTCAATATTTCAGGAGATTATTATTTTAGTGCCAACGCATCTCAAGTATCCACTAGTATCATGTCACTGTTTATTCTCTTTATCTCTGTAATGGCTTACTGGAAGAGTGTGAAAACGGCCCGCTTTTTTATATTGGCCTGGACACTATATTTGATATCTGTAGTTATCTATATCTTGCAGTTGCAATCTATTATTTCATTTTCAGATTTTACCAACAATATCACTCTCTATGGTTCAGCTATTGAAGCAGTCCTAATTTCTTTCGCACTTGCAGATAGAATCAATATACTAAAGAGTGAGAAGGATCTGTCACAAAAACGAGCACTTCAATTACAATCCAAAATCTTAGAGACGGAGAAATTGGTTTCGCTTGGTCAATTAACTGCAGGTATCGCCCATGAAATTAATAATCCCCTTACTTTTATTAAAGCCAATATCAAACCCCTAAAGCGCAACCTTACCACCTTGCAGGAGATTATCGACCGCTATGGGGTAGTTGTTACTAAACCGAATTGGCTGCAGCAGGCAGAGGCTATTACAGATTTTAAGCGGGAGATAGACTATGACTACTTGCAGGGAGAGACGCAGTTATTACTTCAGGGTATCGAGGAAGGTGCCAATCGAACCATTACCATTGTCGAGGGTCTAAAATCATTTTCAAGGTTGGGTAGTGGCGATTTTCAACTCTATGCATTGGAATCAGGGATTGAATCGACACTGATCCTATTGACCCATCAAATTCGCGATCATGGTATTACCATCCACAGAGACTACGGAAATAATATTCAGGCAAACTGCCTGCCGGATCGAATCAATCAGGTGTTTATGAATATTCTCAGTAATGCCATTGATGCTCTGGAAGAAAAAAATGGCGGTAATCCGGAAATATCCATTGTTTTGAGCGCCGATCAGGATTGGGTGACTGTGGAGATTAGCGACAATGGCGTTGGTATCGACGAAGCAGCTATGAACAAACTATTTGATCCATTTTTCACCACAAAGGAGGTAGGCAGTGGCACAGGATTGGGGTTGTCGATTGTTTATGGCATTATGCAAGATCACAATGGCACCATTACTGTAGATTCAATTCCCAATAAAAGCACTGTCTTCACGCTAAAACTACCGGTTTAAAAACATCTCTTAAATCAAACTGCAATAGAAAGGATTCTTTGAAATGCAGAAAAATCTACAGCCAGATATGGCAGAAGCCAATATCAGTGAATTCTCCAATAAACATATTGTCTCGGTTGAAAAGCCTCAGTCACTGGCAGAACTGCAACAGTTGCTTAGGCGAAGTAACCAAAGTAAGACACCGCTGTTTGTAACCAGTACTGGAAAAAACTGGGCTCTGGGTTCAAAGCAACCGGTAACTGAGCAAAATTCAGTGGTTGTGCTGGAGCAGATAGATCGTATTGTCGATGTCAATGAACAGTACCGCTACGCCATTATTGAACCAGGGGTTACTCAAAAACAGCTCTCGGACTACTTGTCAGTTCATCATCCACAACTTATGTTTCCTGTCACTGGCTCTGCCGAAAATACCAGTATTATTGGCAATATGTTGGAGCGCGGTGTTGACTTTGGTTTTAGACGTAAACTACTTATCGCTATGGAAGTCATGCTGGCATCTGGCGAATTGGTGAAAACGGGATCTTGGCACTATGTCCAAGACAATAACCCCTTGGTTTTTCATTATGCACCAGGTCATGGGCCAGATCTTCGAGGCCTGTTTACTCAATCAAATCTGGCTATCACTACTAAGATGGTGATTCGCTTGCAGTTGAAAAGGAATACGCGGGTATTCGGGGTAAAGTTTAGTGAAAAACAGCTGCAATCGATTACCGACCGTCTGCGTGAATTATATGAACAGCATATCCTCGATGATGGACTGTTGATTACTAATCTCAATGATCCTAGAACCACTAGCGAGCAAAATTATGGCTATAACAAGCAGTGGTGTGCCTTTGCAAATTTTTCCGGAGACCCCGATTTTATTGCTCTTAAATTAAAACGAATCAAACAGGCTTTGGGGCCATTCGAGGATGCTCTGGAATTTCTACCCAGTGAACCCAATGCAATTTTCAGCCATCCCTACCATCAAGTTTTAATACAGGCTTTCCAAGGAATACCCACCAACTACAGCCTAGAGACTATGGCAGCAATTACTGGTGTTACATTGGATAATGACAATATAGATCTTAATCCCAAGGTTGTTGGTATGGTTTGTTGTCTACCCGCAGTTCCATTTGAGGGTGAGCAGTTAGAGCATTGATTGATCAAGTATCCAGAGAACTCGGAGTGATGACTTACCATAATTATGCCGCTGTGGATGAGTTGACTTTTGAGGGTTATCACAGGATTTATTTTGATCGGGAAGATAAAAATGCTGTGGAAACAGCCCATATCTGGCATGAAAGGGTACATCGCCTTTTGCAGGAAAATGGTTTCTTTCCCTACCGGATAGATAATCCCAGCATGGGAATCTATTGTGATAAAGATGACAGTTACTGGCAGTTGATAAAGCAATTTAAGGATTTAGTGGATCCCAATAGCATTATTTCGCCAGGTAAATATAATCTGATCTAAAAAAATATCGTCAGCGGCGGCGGCCGAGATCAGCAACCATGGCCTAGTCTAGCCGTCGGCCAAATAGGCAGTAAATAACTCCCTTGGGCCCGGTGGAAATTGTGTTCTGGGGGCTAGGAAAATCACCACAGAGCTCCCAACTGGGATGTACCTGCACCAGGGTCACTAGGATAATTTTCGGCTCCATTATCGACAGTTGCCCAGCTATACAGTGCACCCGCCAAAGGGCACCTAAGTATACTTGGCAGTAGAGCCTCCCTGAGGTTGGTGTTACAAGCGCCCTAGCTGAAACATTTCTGCACGCTAGGCCTGACTTGCAGGTTGTTCAAATTCTTTGATGGATTTTTTTCCTTTGCCCTTAGTTCAGTGCCCAGATCTCCACTGGTCACAATCAATACTGAGGTTTTTTTTGAAACCTGACTGGCATAGGTTTTGCCTGTTAGATATTAAATGATGTCTCAAGGATGTGACCTCTGGCCCTTAACGTCACAGCGGAGATCGACCGATTAAAATTCATTGGGATTCCTACAATTCCGGCAGATCCTACGATGAGCTGATTACCCCTGCCGGCAATCCGCGCGCTACCTCTAGAGCGATGGTTAAGCTATTTAAGGGACTTAGTCCCAGTGATATGCAGGCGCGCAAGATGGCCGCAGAGTTGGCGATTCGCGATATGGGCGTAAGCTTTACGGTGTACACCTCAGAGCGCAATATCGACCGCGACTGGCCCTTTGATATTATTCCCAGAGCCATCTCTGCAGTGGATTGGGCGCAGGCTACTCAGGGATTACAACAACGCAGCCGTGCTCTAAATCGCTTTATTGATGATGTATACAATAATAAGAAAATTTTCAAAGATGGGATTATCCCCTTTGATGTGGTTAGGGACTGTCCCAACTATAAACCACAGTGCGAGGGATTCTCACCTCGTTATGGTGCATGGGCGCATGTCTGCGGCACTGACTTGGTGCGCCATCAAGACGGTAAGTTCTATGTACTTGAGGATAATCTGCGGGTTCCCTCTGGGGTGTCCTATATGTTGGAAAACCGTGAGGTAACCAAGCGGGTACTGCCTGAACTGTTTGAAAACTACAGTATTATCCCGGTTGATGACTATCCGACCAAGCTCTATAAAACCCTAGCGTCCCTTTCGCCGCGATCGGTCAAACGACCCTGTATTGTGGTGCTCACCCCCGGCATATTTAATTCTGCCTACTTTGAACATGCGTTTTTAGCCCGCAGTATGGGTGTAGAACTGGTAGAGGGCGATGACCTGTTTGTCGATAAAAACAATCAGGTATTTATGCGCACTGTGGATGGCCCCGAGCGGGTGGATGTAATTTACCGCCGAATAGATGAAGATTTTTTAGACCCGGAGGTATTTAGGCCGGACTCCAAAATAGGGGTGCCGGGGATAATGCGCGCTTGGCGCGCCAAAAATGTCGCGATTGCCAATGCACCGGGCAGCGGTGTGGCGGATGACAAAGTGGTCTACAGCTATGTGCCGGATATGATTCGCTACTATTTACAGGAGGAGCCATTGATCAAAAGTGTGCCAACCTATCTGTGTATGAACGCCGATGATCGCCTGTATGTGCTGAAGAATATCGAAAAACTGGTGGTTAAACCCGCCAATGAATCCGGTGGTTATGGACTGCTGGTGGGGCCCCACGCAACTGCCGACGAGCACCAGAAGTTTCGCAAGTTGATTGAGAAAAATCCACGCAACGATCTCAGCGCTTTAAAGCAACATCAAAAAGCCCTTGACCAAGCTGATAAGATTTATCAAAGTATTGATCAATTTGATGCACAAGCTATGACGGCTAAACAATTTCATAGCTTCTCTGACAACTTTCAAAAAGCCGTGTCAGATCTTAATAACTGTATCTATCAAACTTGGTTTTCTGCTCAACAACGATGAAAAAATTTTTGTGTCAATGTGGTCACGAAGTTCGCTTCGAAGATACTCAATGTCCCGAATGCTCGATGGAACTAGGGTTTGATAGTCAGACAATGTCCATGGTTGCAATCAAACCCAGTGGTCAGAACCTGTTTGTTACCCCAGATAACCGGCAGTTTAAACGCTGTCAAAATGGTACTGAATATGGCGTGTGCAATTGGCTGATTCCCAAGCAACAGAGCCATCAGCACTACTGTTTCGGCTGTCAATTTAACCGCACTGTACCCAATCAAAGCGGTGATCAACAATCACCCAATCGCCAACGCTGGCAGCGGCTGGAGCAGGCTAAGAAGCGTCTGTTGTACTCATTGATGGCTCTTAACTTACCACTGGACAACGGCTGGGAAAATCCCCAGTCCGGCCTGCTGTTTGACTTTATTGAAGATACCGAAGACCTCAAAGTGACTACTGGATATGCCAATGGCATTATCACTATTAATAGTATTGAAGCCGATGATGTGGCGCGAATCAGCACCAAGTTTGCACTCAATGAGCGCTATCGCACGCTGATTGGTCACCTGCGGCATGAGAGTGGTCACTACTACCTATCTCTGCTAAAACCGGAGGCAAATACGCGCCACAAGCTAGAACGCCTATTTGGCAATATTTTTGAATTCGATCAAGATTCCTATCAGCAGGCGCTAGATAGCTACTATCAGAATGGTCCTGTGGAGAACTGGTCAGACCAGTATATTACAGCCTATGCCAGCTCTCACCCACTTGAGGATTGGGCGGAAACTTGGAGTCATTATCTGCTGATTGTCGATACCTTAGAGACTGCGGCTGAACAGGGCCAAATAGACGCAACTATCATAGAGCAGGATACTGCAACCCAGATTGCAGCTTGGCGCAAGCTGGCCCATCAGCTCAATCAACTCAACCGCAGTGTGGGCAGGGAAGATGCCTATCCATTTACAATTAGCGCCAACGTTGAAGAGAAAATAGCTGCCATCGGCTTAGCTGTGGATGCGCTAAACACCATCCAGCCCAAAACTGCAGTGGGGTGCTAAATGGCTAGGGCAATCTTCGGCAGGTAGATCAACGGCCAGCCTTAATAAATCCAGTCGGGATTAACCCCACTTGGCTATAACTATTCTCGCAGTGACGACAGTACGTCGACTAAAAAGCGCTCCATATCCCAGGCATCAGGGTCAAAAGTCTGCCCCATGCGGACCACTACTAATTGCCGCGATGGAATAATAAATGTCGACTGCCCATAATGCCCTAGGGCGGCATAGGCGTCCTCCGGGATATCGGGCATCATTGGAAGTGCACTGGGTCGATTTAACCAAAACTGTGCTGCATAGGCCCGCGCCTTTTGTGAAGCCTCAGTGGGCGTGGTGGAGAATTCGACCCAGCCTTTTGGCAAAATCTGTTCGCCATTGGCTATCCCATCCTCTAGGTACATTAACCCGAAACGGGCCCAGTCTCTGGCTGTCGCATACACAAAAGCGCCGCCCACATAGGTGCCGCCGCCATCCATTTGATAATGGGCATTGTACATGCCCAGTTTATTGAACAGTGCTCTCTGGGGGAAATGGTGGTAGGCCTGTTCTGAGTCAAAGCTGTCACGAATAATGCGCCCCAAAAGAACCGGGCTGGCAGTTTGATAGCTCCATCTAGTACCAGGCTCCGCGGTCACCGGATATTGAGCAGCAAATTCCGGGAGATCCCGAGCTTTCATCAGCATAAAATTCACATCGGAAATTGGGTCGTTCTCATAGCCCTCATTGAACTCAAGGCCACTGGTCATTTGCAGTAAGTGCTCAACTGTCACTTGGCTGCGCAGATCACTGGGATCATCCCAACCCGGCAGGCCAGTGACATCTGCCAATTCAATCTGCCCTCTGCCGACCAAAATGCCGACAAGCGCACTGGTCGCACTTTTGCTCATAGACCAAGAATTCAACGGCATCTGCGGTGCAAATCCCTCGGCGTATCGCTCGGCGATTAACTGGCCTTTGTAGAAGATCACAATAGCGCGGGTATTTTGCCGCGCCTCATAACCAGTCGCGGTATCGGAAAAAGCGCTGTTTAACGCCAGATTTAGCGCAGCGGTGTCAACACCCTCAGGTTGATCAATTAGATCGGGCCAATCGCGATTTTGTGGTGGTGTAGCAACATCAGGCTGGAGGGATGACGGCCCTTGAAGCTCAGCTATTGAACCCCCCTCAAGCCGCGCGCAGCCCAATCCGGGACGATAGACTGACTTGCTGGTGTGACCAAATGGCCAGAACCCAAACTTGGTAGTGACTATATTGCCGTCGATCTGGGTGCGCGTTAGTCGACGCTCCAGATTTGTAATATCATTGGCATACAGATCGTCATAGTCTCGCCCAGAAATAAATATACCGCTGCAAATGGTATGGGAGACATGGCCGGATGGCATTGGGCCCAAGCGCTTTAAAAAATTTAGCCCGTAAGCGAGCCCAATCACCCCCATTAACAGCGCAATCACTGCCAGTTTTTTTACCCAGAGTTTAGCCGTAAACATTTAAATTTCAGCCTTCGAAATAACGATTTACCCTGACTAAGCTGCGTTTGACGAGCAGCTTTTACACAGGCATTTTAACTCTAACTGCGGATTGCTAAGAGCGTAGCCTGCCTGACCTATAAGTTTACCCAGTTCATTGATAATTTCCTTGGAAATGGAAATTTCCTTGGCGCTTTGGCATTTGCTGCAAATTAAAAATTGTGAGATTTCATGCTCATGCTCACAGCTGATATGGGAACAGGCGAGATATTTACTGGTTGAGCTCAGTTTGTGTACTAATTCTTCTGCTTCGAGAAATTCTAAAATGCGATACACCGACATTGCCGGCATAGGTTTTTCAGCGCCCTTATTGTAGGCATCGGTGATTTCATAAGCCGACAAAGGCCTACTGGAAACCAGCAAGAGCTCTAGAATCCCTTTGCGCTTCTCAGTCAAGCGTCCACCAGACTGGGCACAAACGGCTTTGGCTTTATCGATTACCCGATTGAGTTGCTGTTGATTCATGCAAGACACCGCTTTCTGCTATTAGTCAGGCCAATGGCTCAGACTTTAGGAGTATTCTACTACTAACTGACTACCAAAATCAGTGACTAAAATCTAGTGTTAACAACAGACGTTTTTCATCGCTTTGCAAGGCGGGCGATCGATGTACCAAACCTGCCCCTTCATTGCCTTCCCAAAGCTCGCCTTTTAATAGCGCGACATCTCCGCAGTTAAGCTGCTGAATGTCAGACTGGTTTTGATACAAACCAGATTCATGGTCCGCTTTACCCAGGCTGCCAACACCCAATTTTCTGCGGTTAACCGACTGGTGGGGCAACCATTCGGTAGCAACCCCCTGAAAGGTGGTGATTAAGCGACAGGGTACATTGTCCACATGAAATTTAGGACATATTGCGCGCTCAAGGGCGGTTAGGCGCAATCCAACACGCCTAAGCTCAAACAGGCAGCAAAACATATCCACCAGTTCAGCAATATTTTCGCTCAGCTGAGATTGCTCTATATCACCAAAACAATCCCTTAGGCCCGAGCGTGCACACTCAGGTGTTACAGTTATGGATGCCTGAAAATTAGGATTTGATATTAAAAAACTGCCCGCAGCATTTTTTAGCGATAGAGACAATTCTCGCTGCCAAACTACCAAGTTGGTTTGTTCGTGATAGATATCGGTTAGAACGCCCGATTGATTGCCATAAGTGGCGTGCCGAACTTTTACTTTACTCGACCCACTGGAAATAACCGCTTTTGTACTGGGTGCATGGGTAGTGTTTAACTGGTTCATGCCTGCTCCCATTCAGGAAATGGATCGTCCAAAGTTGCCCAGTATGACTTGCCTCGCACAACCTCTTGTTCAGTTAACAGACAGTCATTAAGCGCCTGTGTCATGCCCTGTTGATCCAGGCCCTGACCAATAAACACCAGCTCCTGACGCATATCGCCAAAGGGTTCAACCCAGACCTTTTTAATAGAGGCCAGGTACTCTTTATCGCTAGGCCAGTTAGCCTCGGGGATAGCTTTCCAGAACATCCCAGCGAAACCATAGCGAGCAATACCTCCAGCCTGACTCCATTGACCGGCAAACTCCGGGCGTGAAGCCAACCAAAAATAACCTTTGGATCGAATTAGCTTGCCGTATTTATCAGTGCTGTGAAGAAACCGATGGAATTTTTCTGGATGAAAAGGCCTGCGCGCTTCATAGCTAAAACTGCCTATGCCATATTCCTCGGTTTCTGGAACATGCTCACCGCGCATCTCTTTAAGCCATCCGGGCGCCTGCTGAGCGCGCTCAAAGTCAAATAAGCCAGTGTTTAGCACTTCATCTATATTGACTTGACCATGGGCAATGGGAACTATTTTGGCATCCGTGTTAAGGGTTTTTAGGATTGCAGTTAGGCGCTCTATATCCGCTGGACTGGCCAGATCTGTTTTGCTTACCAGAATAACATCAGCAAACTCCACTTGATCCACGAGCAGATCGGCGACACTGCGCTCATCCTCCTCACCCAGCGACTCACCGGTGTCCTGCAAGTATTTTGCCTCGTCATAATCCTTGAGGAAATTAACGGCATCCACTACGGTCACCATGGTGTCCAAGTCGGCAACATCTGACAGCGAGACCCCGTTTTCATCGGCAAAGGTAAAAGTTTCTGCCACCGGTAGTGGCTCTGAGATCCCGGTGGATTCAATCACCAAGTAATCAAAGCGTTTCTCTTTAGCCAGCTTAGTGACTTCTTCCAACAAGTCCTCCCGCAGTGTGCAGCAAATACAGCCATTACTCATCTCAACCAGTTTTTCTTCACTGCGGTTAAGGGAAACATCTGTCTGAACTATGGCCACATCAATGTTGATCTCGCTCATATCATTGACAATAACTGCCACCTTTTTGCCTTGGCGATTATTGAGGATATGACTGAGGACGGTGGTTTTACCGGCACCAAGAAAGCCCGACAATACTGTTACGGGAAGTTGATTCATAGTTGTGGTTGTCCTAATTATGGCAAATATCTGCCCGGGCAATATGATACATCATATCGTTTATATTGGCCATTGGACTGATGAAGCCGCAACCTTTATCAAGATCGCTTTCTTATCTGGAGGGTCTTTCAGGAATTATTGATATTTGGCTTTATTGAACTATACAGTCCAGCAACTGAGTCTCTAATGAATCGTCAATACCATCGGAGATAATCTCAATACGACTCTCCAAACATTCATCCAATTCAATTTCAGTCAGGGCATCAGAAACAGCGTTGTAACCATACACGCCGACATCGGTGATAAAAACTCCCTTTATGCGTTCGGCTGTTAGACCGGTTAACAGCAAAAACAGTTGTTCTCGATTAAACATTTTGTCAGCTGCAAAGCGCCACCCAACACTGGTAAAACCTTGCCCTTCATTGATCGCCTTAATAAAACCGCACTCGGGCATGGGTAAATCTAAAGCTAAGGGTTTCACATCGGATTGATGGGCATGGTGATGCCCATGGGATGCAGCCTTTGCAGTTGCGCCCTCCAGTGCTGTCATGGGAATTTGACCCTGTTCCGTAAACAGAACACTATCTTCAGATATCCCCTGCTGGCTGACATAGTCTAGCAGTCTCGCCTTGTCACCCTCGCTATATAGATCAACTTTATTGGCAACAATCTTGTCCGCAACCCCTATTTGTTGATTGAAGGTATCATGGTCGGTATAGCGCGAATCGACCAATTTCCTAGCATCAACCAAGGTAAGGGTTTTTTGGATCGAGAATACCTCTTGGTAGTGATCTGCAGAAAGCAATTCCAAAACTTCCTTTGGATGGCCCAGACCCGTAGGTTCAATCAATAAACGGTCGGGATTGGCTCGCCGCAACAGTTGGCTTAGGGCGATTTCCATAGGTAATCCCGAGGTGCAGCACATACAGCCGCCAGGTACTTCGCGGATAAAAACTCCCTCCTCCTCAGTGTGCTGACCTTCAAACAAACTGCCATCGATACCAATCTCACCAAACTCATTGACCAATATGGCCCAGCGCTCATTAGCTGATTTTTGCCTCAATAGATGCAGGATGGCCGATGTCTTACCCACCCCTAAGAATCCAGTAATAATATTGGTGGGTACTGCATTAATCTGATGCTTAGTAGAATTCACGCATTAGGTTCCAATAAAAACAGTGCGAAAAAGGGGTGGTAGGGGCTCTAACCCACTAGCAATACTGGCCACAACATTTTTTAAATTTGCGTCCATTACCACAGGGACAGGGATCATTTCGCCCAATCTTTGGCGCTATGCGTTTGACAGGGCTTTCCGGCGGGCAACAGCTGATATCACTGCAACAGCTATCGCTATCACTGAGGCTATCATTACTAACTGATCTCGTCGATTCAATCATGGCAGATTACTTTCCATAAAGACAAACTACGTTCCATTGAGCCAAATCATGTGACTACATTTAACCACTATCAATAAATAATACTTTAGCACAGAATACAAATAGTGCTATTTATGTCTCTCTACTGATTGGCAGAACAGCCGCAGTCTTTTTGACTTTGCAGGCGACAAAGACGGTAATTGAGCCAATGTCCAATAACAATCAAGCCAGAGCCCAACAGCGTCAGAACCTGTTCGCCAGCCTCGCCGATTCGCTCTTCCAACATCAGCGCAGCTATAAGCATGGCTAAACCAGTTCCGCACAAGACAAACAACTGGTAGCGTTTATGTTGTTTACAACCCAGGGTTATAGCGTATGCACTAGTGGGGATTACAGCAAAGACTAACCAAAAATGAAACGCTTCATTGTCCAATTGCAGCGCTGTCAAACTGGGCAGTAACACAAGCAGCGCCGGCAGTGCCAAGCAATGGATCATGCATGCCAGCGAAAGGCCTATGGCTAATGTATCTGTAATTGCTTGCTCTGTCTTCATTCAACCCTTTCCTACTCTTTAAAACCGCCTATGGGCGACTGATCACAGGGAGTACCAATATTAATCGATTGTAGATTACCCAGCACGGGCGATTTCTCCAATGCTCTGTTTATCTACTACCAGCTAAATAGGCGCGCGATTATCACACTAAAGTTGTTTGTGTGCAAAAATCTTCAATAAACCTGATAGATTACTGGCTGGCTTGGGCTCGGTTGATTAAAAAAGTCGCCAGCGCCTGTTTATCGTAATCTGACAGCGGGTATGCTGGCATTGGCGCCCTTGGATTGGTCAGACTCTCAATCACCTCATGGTATTGCAGCCGCTGATCCAGGGTCGACAGATTCATTCTGCCAATAGCTCCACTGGGGACATGGCACCCCTCGCAGTTATATTGCTCATAGAGTGCCTTACCCTGGGCAATCAAAACGGGGCGGTTAGCATCCGTCAGCCAGTCTGGCTGACTTAGCACAAAGGGTTCAGACTTACTTAGGTCAGTTGCTGTTATCGCCTGTTCAGGCTCGCCGTAGGCGATGCGGTAGATTACGCCGGCATAGTCATCGGAAATATAGACAGCACCGTCTGGGCCCTGGGCTACATCCACGGGGCGGCCAATCACATCACCCTGTTTTTCAAACCCGCTGAAGAAGTCTTCACGGACGACTTTATCACCCTGCCAGTGCAGAGAAACTACGCGGTAGCCATCGAGAACACTGCGATTCCAGGAGCCATGCAGCGCAACCAGTGCACTTTTTTGGAAGCGCGCCGGCCACTCTTTATTGGCCACAAAAGTCATACCTAGGGGCGCATTGTGAGCTCGGAATTCATGAACAGGTGGCACGGGGTTTACTGCTAACGCTGGGGGTGCCTCTGGGAAATCCGGATCAGTGTCATTGGCACCATTAAAGTAGGGCCAGCCATAAAACTGTCCCGCTTCAATTTTATTTAGTTCACAGGGCGGGTAATCATCTCCCAGCATATCGCGGCCATTGTCGGTACCGTACAGATCGCCATCCCAGGGAGTCCAATCAAAACCCATGGTGTTGCGCAAACCGGTGGCGACCAATTCTTCGCCGGTGCCGTCAAGGGCAAAACGCGACATGGTGGCGCGCCTCGGATCTTCCTCGACACAGACATTACAGGTCGAGCCCTGGGATAGATACAGCTTGTTGTCGGGACCAATTTTTATTTGCTTATAGGGATGGTTGCCGCCACTGGTTAAGCCGGTAATAATTTTTTGGTAACTGCCCAGTGTCTCACCCCCTGCCTCATCAAAGGCAATCCGACCCACCGAGTCTTGCTCGCCAACGTACAGCCAGCCATTGTGCACCGCGATACCCGAGGGCTTATTTAAGCCTTCCATCAGGGTTACCCGCTCTCCTGCCTGGGCAACCTTTTCACCAGAGCGAATCATCACAATGTCGCCTTTGTGGGGACGGGTCACCAACAAATCACCATTGGATGTTAAAGTGATAAAACGGGCATTGGGTAAATCTCGGGCATAGACACCGATACTGAAACCTTCAGGAACCTGCAGTCGAGCACCGATTGTTTCAGTCTCGGGAGAATCAATACCGCTTCCCTGCATTACATTGAGTATCATCGGTATATTCTTCAAGCCAATATTGTTGTTAATCACCACCAGAATGGCGACAACTAGAGTTAAGATAAAAATCAGCAGTATTTTTTTCATAGAATTTTTTACTCATTTGCCAGAGGTCTGGATTCAGAGGGAAATGATTAATCCGTCCTAAGGGTCAATCGCAGATGCTTAAGATGCTTTCAACCACAGCTAAAACCATTAATTAGTGTATTATATATGACCGCTTGAGACGCACAAAGTAATTGGTATTTTCAGTATTTACCGAAATCAAATAGCTACTACTCCATTTAGCACCCCATTTATCATCCTTTTGATCTGACACCACTGATCTCATGTTTATGAAGCATCTCCAGCAACAACCACCTGGGACTTTTCGAAATCAACTTTTAGATAAAAGCAATCCTGTCTACCAGTATGGCAAGCAGCACCCGACTGTTCAACTAGACAGAGAACTGCGTCACCATCACAGTCAAAGGCCATAGATATCAAGGTTTGGGTATGCCCGCTGGTCTCGCCTTTAACCCAAAGCTGTTGGCGGCTGCGCGACCAATAGGTCATTCGCTTGGTCGCTAAGGTGATTTCCAAAGACTCTTTATTCATCCAGGCAAACATCAGGATTTGTTTAGTTTTGGCATCTTGAGTAATGACCGGGATTAACCCTGAATCATTGAAGGACAGGTTTTCAATCAGGGTACTTAATGGCAGCCTATCGCCATCAGCACGATCTTCTAGAAGGTTAAAAAATTCTTTATACATCCAACTACCTTTTGTTACTAACCTAATCAAAGAGACCCGTGATTGGGTATTGTGGTTCCCCTAAGCGTATTAGAGGTTTCTATTCTCGGCAACCTTCATCTTCGACATTCTTTTCTGCAGCTGCCTTTGAAGAAGGTTTCTATTAAAGGGCTTCATTGACTTCCACTTTTGACATTCCTGCCGCGTGCGGCCACAGCCAATACACCAGCCCTTAGGTCCTGAGAATTCACATATATCAATACAAGGACTTTGATGCTGTTTCACTTTTTTGATCCCTGCATTGATACGCTCGCAGTTAATAAGCTCACAATCAAAGCTCTCGCAATACTTGTTCAACACTGGATTCAAGCTGGCGAAGACGATTAAACTCCTCGAAAAGCCGTTGCTCCAGACTCTTAAAATTGAGCGGCAGTATTCGCTGACAAATATGGTAACCCTTGCCGATTGTCTGATATTTCTTCCAACTTTCTATGCGATCTCCCTCGAGTGCTAGAAATTTTTGAATAAATTCAGATTGAGACGGGCAATCTTCTTCCGCATGCATACAAACTGGAAAGGCTTTTTGTTTAATCTGTGGCGTTTCAATAAAGGTTTCAAAATGGATTCCGCCTTGATTTTGATTATGCCAACTCCCCTTGTAGAGTTGCAGGTAAGCACCGCGGTTATAGATTTGCCAATCATCCTCAAACCAGCTTGACTGTTTGAGCTTTTTTTCTAGGTTGCGAAAAATGTTTTTTATATCTTTCATAAAGCCTATCCATTTGGATCCTTTTTAAGGACTATTCAATCTAAAGGCAGTGATTAATGATTCGACATTGTATTGCATCATTTTAAGGTAGGTGTCTGCAGGCGCATCAGCTTCACTTAATGCATCGGAATGCAGACGACCGCCTATGGCCACATTCGTCTCAGCCGATATACGCTGCAGCAAGCGCGGATTATTAATATTCTCTACAAATAGCGCCTTAACATTCTGTTTGCGTATCTTATCAATAACGGCAGCAACATCCTCTGCTGAAGCCTCAACATCTAAACTTACCCCGAGCGGGGCTAAAAACTGAATATCGAACTCACGCCCTAAGTAGCCGAAAGCATCATGACTAGTTACAACAACACGTTTACTAGGGGGAATCGTTACAATTTTTTCTAGCAGGCGCTTCTCTAGATTATCTAAGCTATTGAGATACTGTTTTTGGCGCAGGGTAAATTGAGCAGCGTATTGTGGCCGCAGTGCGATCAGGGTGCGCGTAATATTCTGAATATATACACGAATATTGTGAAAACTCTGCCAGGCATGGGGATCGATCTCTTCTCCATTTTTAATGGCATCGACACCTTTACTGGCAATCAGTTGTTTACCTTGGTAATCGCTATTTTCAATTAAACGCACCATCCACCCTTCGAATTCCAATCCGTTGAAGATGACTAATTCAGCATTGGCAATGGCAACCGCATCGGAAGGTTTGGTTTGATACATATGTGCATCAGCATTACGGCCAACTAAGTTCACCACAGTGACGTTTTCACCGCCCAATTCTTGAACTAAATCCTCCAAAATGGAAAAACTGGTAACCACACGAATACTTGAATCGCTAGCGCTGACAACATTTGCTAAAAATAACAGACAACAGAGAGAAACTGATTTAAAAAATCTCAAAATTCGACCCATAATTTTATCCTGTGAGGTGACCCTTGGCCTGGTGCTTTGCAAGCAATCCGCCATTCAAACCAATAAAAAGCGACGTTATATACACGATGCCCAAACAAAGTATGATAGCCGGCCCCGCAGGCAAGTCGAAATGGAAAGAGAGCAATAACCCAGTGTAACAACCAGCAAAACTGATCAGCATGGAGATAACCAAAATACTATCCAATGTTTTCGCCCAAAAACGCGCAGCAGCAGCGGGTAAGATCATAATACCAATGGCCATCAGCGTACCCAGAGCATGAAAGTCGGCGACCAAATTAATCACCATTAAAAACAAAAAGCCGTAATGTGCAATTGAACTTGCGTTGCCGGAACGGCGCAAAAACGCAGGATCGGCACATTCAATCACCAAAGGCCGGTATATAACAGCCAAGAACAACAGACTGACACTGCCTATACTGGCCAACAACCATAGTGCGGCATTATCCAATGCGAGGATATTTCCAAACAGCACATGGAACAAATCAATATTGCTGCGCCTAAGTGAAATCACTAACACACCTAACGCAAGTGAGATCAAACAAAAGGCTGCCAAACTGGTATCTTCTTTAAGGTGGGTACTGCGAGCCACCCAACCAGCCAGTGCAGCCACCACAAGTCCCGCCACCAGACCACCCACAGTGAGCCCAATGAGAGACAAACCCGACACTAAATAAGCAATAGCCGCACCTGGCAGTATGGCGTGGGCCATAGCATCCCCGGTTAAACTCATCCGACGCAAGCTCATAAATAGTCCCACAGGCACAGCGCCTAGGCACACGGCAATGCTGCCGATTAGGGCCCGCTGCAAAAAAACGTATTCGCTGAACGGGCCTAATAACAGAGAACTCATATCAGGCAGCACCTCGCACACAGTCATCAGCACCTTCATCGAAGGCCTCAGAAATCTGGCTTGCCCGCGCTAAATTTTCCCGGGTAAGCACCTCTTTAGTCAGACCATAGCTAATGCACTCTCGCGCTAGCAACATGGTGTGGGGACAGTGCTGTTTAACGTAGTCCAGATCATGTGTCACCATGATGATGGTGCACTTATTTTGATGCCATTGTTTGATCACATCGGTGAGGTCGGATAACGTTTTCGCATCAATTGCATTAAAAGGTTCATCTAACAGGATCACCGGTTGATCTTGGACCAAGACACGCGCGAAGAGAGTGCGCTGTAACTGACCGCCGGAAAGGGTACTAATCATACGCTGTTCAAAGCCCTGCAAGCCCACCGCGGCTATAGCATCTGAACATTGCTTATAGTGCATGCTGCTCAGTGACTTTGAAAAACCCAGTTTACTCCATAGGCCGGTTACTACCAGTTCAAACACCGTAATAGGAAAACTTCTATCCAGCTGTGTTTGCTGGGGCAGATAAGCCACAATATCTGGGTTCAAACCCTCAATGGTTCCCTCATCAATAATTGTTAACCCTGCCATAGCATTCAGCAAGGTAGATTTCCCCGCACCATTGGGGCCGACTATGGCGAACCACTCTCCCCGATCGATAGTTGCTGTGACGTGATGCACTGCTGGATGCCGCTCATAGGTAAGCGTAAGGTTATTTAGCTGAATACTCATGATGAATTAGTCACTCCCATCACCAAAAACCACATCACCAAACTCAAAGCCAACGCCAAGCCAATACGACTCAGTACACTCCAATACAGCAAGGGTTTGATGCGTATTGTTCGGAAATTAATCATGGTTGATCCCCTGTGGTGGCACGCGCCCCAATATGCTTGCACGAAGGGCCTTTGGACGTTGGTCTCGCGACATAAATCCATCTTCCGCATCTATATAGAGCGAGAGGCACTTCAGAATATCAGATGTACTCTCGTCTGGATTTTGATCTCCGAATAGGTAACTCCAGCCGCCAGGGGACGAGAATGCGATTCCGCAAGGTCTCGGGCATAAGCTAAGGCAATCCGTGGGCTTGACCTCCACATAGCGGCCCAATGAGCTTTGACGAAAAATCCTGCGAAGCTTTTCATAGAGCTTGAAACCAGCACGGTTTTCTCGTGGTTCACGCAGGGAGCCAGGTACCCGACAAGATGTGCATACGTGAAGCACCGATGGCCGAAAGCTAGAATGAGATTGACTAGACCTTTTCGACAGAGTAGATGAGCCCTTTTCGCTCATGCTAAACCCTTAGTCATTGTTAATTCCGAAATTTGATTACCCTCCTAAAGTTCACCTTTGCAAAAAGAGAACCTTTTCACCCATTGGTGAGTGTTTTATTTCAAGGTAGGCGTGAGGAATGCATAAATTTTTGAGATTCTTGCATGCCGATCCAATGCCCATTTTTCTAGGACTAATAGCCCTAGGCTTTATAAGTCTACTAGCACCTCAAAACCCAAGAGAACCACCACCAAGGGTCTGCCTAACATAGGCAAACGACCACTATAGATTATTACACCAGCGCTCATTTATTGGCGACTGAGCAATAATCTACGAAATGATATACTGTATCATATGGCTAGGCAACAGCGGCGACTTATGCCGGCAGTGGACCGACATAGGGTCCTCGATCTGCAGCCGGTTGACTAAAGCGCAAAATCCGCGAGCTATTAAGGATCACAAACAGTGCTCCCGCATTGTGCAACAGTGCACCGAGCAGCGGATCTATTACGCCGAGCGATGCCAGGGCCATCATCAGTACCGAGAACCCCGTGCCCAGAATGGCATTAAGGATAACAATCCAGCGTGTGTAGTCTGCCAAACGCAGCGTCATTGGAATGCGACCCAAGTCTGGCATCATTAACGCAACGTCCGCTCCACCTAGGGCAACTTCACTAATGCGCGTGCCGATTGCGACGCCGACATCGGCACACGACAAAGCCAGAGCATCGTTGACACCATCACCAATCATCATAACTTTTTTGCCACCTTTTTGTTCAGCGCGGACGATATCGAGCTT
>JACLAD010007723.1_pt1 | contig 23384 bp, 13 predicted proteins | sample 8027901 | NCBI WGS metagenome assembly JACLAD01 (sample SAMN15725071, study PRJNA655200) | protist metagenome | isolation source: fluorescence activated cell sorting (FACS) single amplified genomes of... | place: Spain: Blaines Bay Microbial Observatory, Mediterranean Sea | collected 2016-07-05 | reverse complement strand
TATGGCCAGACAAATCCAACAGAAACGTGTTGCTTGCTTTGCAATTTTTCCGATACTCCTTTTAAATCATATAACATCACTATCATTGCATTGAATACCATCCAACTACATTTTGGGATTGGTTCTAAGTCAAGATCAGGAAACTTGTATTTACCTGATCTGGTGCTTAGGTATTCAAAGAAATTATTATATTTACCAATGGGAGATCATTATCAATGTATATATTGTGTAAAACACTGCATGTATATATCATGTTTTTCATTAAATTAGTACTATATTTATCACTAACTAAATCATTTGCATATGCTTGGGCCAATTGCATCTATACACATTCTGTGCCTGTGCCTGCTAAGCCTTCAGTTGACTATACCATTGTTTGTTCTATAACCGTTCAAAATGAAAGATACATTGTTAGCAATTATTTAGATTTGAATGGTGATAAAGTTGGGGATAGTGATTTAGTAGAATTTAATATTCTTGTATATATACTGTAAGTTGTGGCAATTCCCATGTATTATATATTATGTTGTATGTATGTATGTATATATGTACCATTATAAATATATATATAAATACGATCTTTTTGCTACAGGGTACCAGGTACACAGTATACCATCATGATAATGTGTGGCGTCAAAAAGTTTATAAGATTTTAATCTTTTGTTTATGTTGTGAAATGTAGCAGATCCCATTTTTGTGCATTTTGTTTTCAACGAATTTATTATTTTTAAAATTTTTAATTTCGTGTGAAGAGTTTAAGTTTTGATGGAGGAACTAAAATAGAGTATTAATACCTTAAATTAGCGCTCTCTATTTACTATAAAATAATATAGAAAAACATGAAGAAGAATGAATGTGAAATTACACCATATCTATTGGCGGTTAACTAGAACTATTGAAATTATACATGTACTCATGTACTCATGTACTGTATATTATTTGAAAAGATATTTGAATATAGTTCTTGTATCCGGATATTGGTATTATTGTAGAAAATAATAATTGTAAAAGTAAATTTAGTATCAAATATATATATACATAAAAGAAGGACAACTTTTAACAGCTAGACGATGTTATATGTTCACGGCGTGTTGGCATTGCTTGCCACTTTTTGTTGGGTCGTGAAATGTTCTTCCCAATCATCAATATGGGTAGGAAGTGATGAAGATATTTCTGTATCTATTAATATCGATACAAACACAAACACATTTGGTTCCATCGTAGCACTAAAAACGGTTATTAGTCCTGGTATTTATTCTCCATCTCTCATTGAAGCAGATTGTAAAACACAACCACCACTTTGGCAGATTTCTGTTGTAACAAACTTCTCTAAATATCTATATAATTTGACATCTAGTGATAAAGATATAATTCAAACAGTCACTTATAAAAATGACACAAACCTGAAACTTCACTTTGAAGTCCCAGTTGTAGATGATAGTAGCAGCAAAGAATATATAAATGTGCAGCTTTTGTTTAACATAGTGGAGCAAGGACAATTAGAGTTGGTCCCAACTATATTCGTCGAACCATTATCTAACATTGGAGTCTGGGACTGGAAAATAAATTTTGGATGTATAATTCTTAATGCTGATGGAAAGTCTACCTTGTTTGAAAATGTTGGATTTGGAGTTATTCACCGGCCACCTCAATCCTTTAGTGGTATGTACCCACAAGCAACAATGCAATATCTTGCAACGTATGGTCCAGTGGCCTCGGAAAGCTACATCGGGAGTGGCGATGATGATGTGTTTGGTGTGTATGTTGCGGCACATGATCCCAAAGCTTCTTCAAAAGGATTTGGCTGCCAAGTATCTAGCACGGGTACACATGCAAATTTTGAAATACAAGCTATCGTTCCAAACGCTGGGGAAGGTGGTATTAATTACGAGCCGAACTGGCCTATTGTCATATCTGTATTTGAAAACGATTGGTGGGACGCTGCTCAAATTTATCGAAGGTGGGCATTAAAATCTGCCGACTGGACAAAGCAAGGCAGCATGGCAGAACGAATGGATCAAATCCCAAGCTGGGCATTTGACTTGACGACTTGGATCAACACACATTGGCAACAGAACGATATCTTTAACATAACGGGGGGAGATCCAGAAGTAGTCTATAATCGGGTAAAAGCAATTTCAGAGCGATTCGGATTGGGAAAAAACCAATTGGGATTGCATTGGTACGAATGGGATACACTTGGGTATGTAAAAGGTTCAAATTATTCTAATTGCAGCAGTGAAATTACATGCGGGTTTGATACACATTATCCAGAATATTTTCCAGTTCGTTCAAAATTTCAAGAGAAATTAAAAGACATTCAAGCTTTAGGAGTTCGTGTGGCTCCTTATATTAATGGTAGGATTTTTGACCAAGATACAAAGAGTTGGGTAGCAAAAGGTGGAGAGGCAAAACATGCAGCGGCAAAATCAACACCTGCAATCTTAAACAGCAGTAGCAAATCTTTGCTGTTATACAATGAGTCATATGGATCAAAAGCAGTGTTTGCAGTCATGTGCCCGCACACAAAATATTGGCAAAATACTATTGCAGATGTTGTGGACAGGATCGTCAATAATTACAAGACAGATGGGGTGTATATCGATCAAATTGCTGCTGCTGGTCCAAGACCATGTTGGGATAAATCCCATGGACACCCGGTTGGGGGAGGGCATCATTGGGTTGATGGTTACAAACAGATGCTGGATGCAGTACGAGCAAAAGCTGGGCCAAATAAAATAATTTTGACAGAGAGCAATGCGGAGCCATTTTTAGCGGGGATTAATATGTTTCTCACCTTGGTAGGATTTGCTGGTGGCGATCTACCGTACGTTCCTAGGAAAGCTGGTAGTGGGAAGATGATTGTCCCTGCTTTTCAGTCAGTTTACGGAGGTTACGTTTTTTTTGTAGGCGCCATGTTTTATCGTAGTGATTTCTTACCAGATCCAGATGTATTTGCAGCAAAGGTTGCTAATCAACTTATGTTTGGGGCACAATTGGGATGGTTTTCTTTAGGTGGGCGATCCAACCACCCTCAAAACCATATTTTTGACTTATTAATGGACACGGAATACAATGCAGAAATTTTGTATTTACAGCGACTCTCCTCCGCGAAAAGTGTTGCAGCTGATTATTTTAATCATGGATCTGCATTACGTGACTTGAAATTGAAAATAAACGGTACAAATGATCACGTCACAGTGACACGGCTCCCTAACCACCCTCGAGGGCATGGTTCCCATGAAGGAGGAAGCAAAAATGATGCGACGGGATTAATATTCCCAGCAGTCATGTCTAGCGCATGGAGGAGTATGGATGGTGATTCCGTTCTTGTTACGATCACAACAGTTATGAGGGATGTTCCTGCTGAAATTGATATTGTATTAGATTTGGAGATGTATGGAATTAAACCTCAGCCATCTAAGAATCGATGCCAAGTAACATGGGTTCCAGCTTACAATGGGCAAGGAAAGAAACGATTGCTTGGGATCTACCCTCTGAATCAAGTAAAGATTCATTTAAGTTTAACTCCTAGAGAAATTGTTTTGTTAATTCTCCAGCCTGTGCCACCTCCACCCTCATCAATAAAAGAGGAGTAATTTTAAAAAATATAGAGAAAGAAAGAGAAGAATATATGGTTTTGAATATATATATATATATATATATATATAATATTACGAATAAAATATAATTATTTTGTGTGCGTATATATATACGTACACATTAAGCTTTATTTTTTGAAGTACTTTTTACTTCTTTTTATGATTAATGATTTAATCTCTCCATCATATTTTTTTTTGTTTTTATACATTTATGATGTGTTTTAAAAAATTTTAAATTGTCGAAAACCACATTATTAATAACATTGAACCAAGGAGTCTTTCTGATTTGAACCAAATTAAAAAAATAGTATAACAAAAATTTCGGAATTTAAGGTACCTTAACCTGCTCGATCACATTTCTTCTCACACCTCCTATATTCGTTGAAATATTTGACAAGTGCATATATATATACGATATAGAAACATTTCTTGAAACAAATAATTATATTTATTGATGCATTAATAGTAATACTAGATATATTTTACAACCTGGTATATATTATTGAAAGCTATATATTTATCTTTCAATATCCAAAGCTTTTATAAACATTGGCAGAGTTTATAAAATAAAAAAGTAATAAATACTTATAATAATCATTATAAGTATTACTTGACCATACATTAAATATGATACGAAGAAAAAAACAAAAACCACGTGTGCCATTGGTATACTGCGATGATTTACCACAAATTTCATTACCGGAATGGATGCAAAGAGAAAGGGAACATGTATTGGTTAAACAGAATTTAGAAATACAATCAAGATATGATGATATCAAAAAATTAAATAGAAAATTAAAAAACATGCAAGAAAAATACCGAAATTCATCTCCAATTCGTACCATAACACAAATAAAGAAAAAATTCCATAGTGCACATAAAAAATATGAATACAATCATCGAAATAATAAAAGTAATAATAAAAAACGAAGGAAAAAACCAATTGGTAAATCATATTCCACTGGTAATATCAATTTAAGAGATAGAAGGATACATGATAAATCTTTAAATGCTGAATCATTTAAATTGCCTAATATATCAATACCAAACAGTAGTTTAACCCTTGTAAGGCGTAAAAAGCGAATGATGAATAGGACGACATCTAAATCCATACGATACAAAGTATTAAAAGGACATTTAAAACGTAAACGTTATCGCTTTATTATGAAAAAATTAGATTACATAAACGAGGAAGGTACAACGGGGGATAGCATTAAAGTGAAATTAACAAAGGATGAAATGCAATTATTTCTAAAAGGCGAGGTAGATCCTAATAAAATTTTAGAAGTAAAACGAAATGAAATTATTAAAGAACGTAATGGTCGTATGTTGATCATCTACCAAACATTGGGAGAGGATTTACCAAAGTTAATACGGAAAGGATTGAAATTGCAAAAGGCAAAAGAGAAGGCAGAGTTGAAAAAAGCATTGCAAGGGTGATGTGTAATACAAACATGGTATTTGGTACTTTGTTGTTACATGTTACTGGTACCTCGTATACAGACCTATATTGATTGAGATGAGAGGAGAGATGCGTGATACTTTTAACCTTATTTTTCTTCGTAATTGTTTTTAAGGATTTCCAATTTCTTATGCTATAATTATTTACAGTACCTGGTATAGTGCTATAATTGAAATAATATCACATCAAAAACGAATAGCACAACAATAATAATTGCAACAAAACACAACACACACCATTTACATCTTGTAAACACAAAAAAAATATCAAATAACAAAAAAAAAACAAATTACCAAAACCAATAGAAAGAAAATGAAAAAAACCACAAGACTTATTATATAAACTATAGCGAAATAAAAATAAAATGTCGAAGAAACGAAAATTAGAAGACATTACTGCTACTACTACTGCAACGGACAACAATGGTAGAATGTACAATGCAGCTGGTTTCCCTGAAAATTTACCACAAGAAATTATAAAGCAAATTTTTGAATCATTTGGAAACATTGAAACAATACAAATAGCAAATGATAAATCATATGTTACAATTACATTTGTTAAAGAGGATACGGAGAAATGTCAAGGTGTTTTGGCATTATCTGGAAAAGATTTAGGCTTCGGAGCACCAATAGTAGTCACCCCTGCAGAACAAGAATTATTATCAAATTCCTTGAAGGAAGAAGATAATAATAATAATAAATTCGATGATGATGATGATATTGCAATAGGTATAGATTTAGGGACAACATATTCTTGTTGTGGTGTATGGCGTAATGATCGTGTTGAAATTATTCCCAATGAAAATGGGAACAAGACAACTCCCAGTTATGTATGCTTTGCAAATAATGAAACTGTAGTAGGAGATTCAGCAAAAAGTAAATGTGCTATATATCCAAAATGTACAGTATTTGATGCAAAACGATTAATTGGACGAAGATTATCTGACCCAATTGTGAAATCAGATTGTAAACATTGGCCATTCGATGTTGTTGATTCTGGGTTATTCAATTCTTCTTCGTCTTCCCTTTCTAATAGTGATACTAATAATTCAACCTCTGCCACCACCTCTACCACCACCACCACCAAAACCACCACGACATCCTCATCCACCAAAAACAATGCGAAATCAAACGTCACAACCGATCTACCAATCATACAAGTAATTAACAATAAAAATAACAATAATGAAAAAAAATATTATTTACCAGAAGAAATTTCTTCGATGGTATTATATAAAATGAAACAAATAGCTGAATCATATTTACAACGAAAAGTTACAAAAGCAGTAGTTACCGTACCGGCATATTTCAATGATTCACAACGGTATGCGACAAAAGCAGCAGGTGCAATTGCCGGATTGAAAATTTTAAGAATCATCAATGAACCGACCGCAGCTGCTATTGCATATGGTTTAGATATTGTGAAAGATAAGCGTGGGGAACGAAATATTATCGTTTTTGATTTAGGTGGTGGTACATTTGATGTGACATTATTAAGTGTACAAAATAGTATATTTGAAGTGAAAGCAACTGCAGGTGATACACATTTAGGTGGTGAAGATTTTGATAATTTAATAATGGATTATTTTATTAAAAAGTTTCGAAGAGAAAACCCAGCATTGCCAGATCCAACAATTAATAATCCAAGTGCATCAAGACGTTTACGCACATCATGTGAACGTGCGAAACGAGCATTATCAAAGGAATTGAAAGCAATGGTGGAAGTGAAGCCTTTTTACCAAGGCGTTGATTTATCATTTGAATTAACACGTTCTGAAATGGAAAGTATTTGCGAAGAGTGGTTTCAACGGACGTTGGAACCTGTGAAAAGAGTCTTAGAAGATTCAGGCATGTCTAAAAACGATATTCATGAAATTGTTCTTGTTGGTGGATCAACACGGATACCACGAATACAACAAAATATAAGTAATTATTTCAATGGAAAAGAATTAAATAAAACAATAAATGCCGATGAAGCAGTGGCATATGGTGCAGCAGTTCAAGCAGCTATTTTAAGTGGAGTAGCTAGTTTGAAAACACAACGTTTGTTATTATTGGATGTATTACCATTAAGTATTGGATTGGAGACTGCTGGGGGAATCATGACGAAAGTCATACGTAGAAATACGACGGTGCCAACTAAACGACGACATGTATTTACTACTAATACAGATAATCAAGATGCAGTTATTATACAAATTTTTGAAGGTGAACGTCAAATGACACGTGATTGCAATAAATTAGGTGAATTTACAATTAGCAATTTACCACCAATGCCACGCGGTGTGCCACAGATAGAAGTAACATTAGATGTGGATGCAAATGGATTGCTAACTGTATACGGAGCAGAATTATCCACTGGACAACGCAATCAAATTACTATTACAAATGATAAAGGTCAATTATCAGATGATGAAATTGATCGTATGTTAAAAGATGCAGAAAAAAATAGGGAGGAAGATCGTAAACAGAAACGTTTAATTGAAGCAAGAAATGATTTAAATGAATTTGCATTTGAAGTGAATAATAAATTATTAGGTGATGATAGCAGTATTTCAAATGAAAAAGTTAAAAATAAGTTGACCGATGATGAATTGGAACGTATTGAAGAGAAAATCATGGAAGTAATTGAATGGTTAGAAGAACATGATGTTACATCAATAAATACAGTAGTAGAAGATGAAAATATAGCGGAAATGCCAACTGTTGATGTATATGAACAAAAATTGGACGAACTTTCTAAATTTGTACGTCCATATTTAAATCGTTGTGGTTATCATATTTCTGGAAGTAATTTTGTTGATTTAAATAATTTAAAATCGAATCATTTTAATGGATTTGTAAGGGAAAATGAATTAGGTCTTGTCATTGAAAATATTGATCCGTAGATATGTGTGTGTGTGTGTGTGTGTGTGTGTGTGTGTGTATTATAGTATGATATGATATTAACATGGATGAATAATAATATATATTTAGTTGAATTCACGGTGTCCCGACATGAAGCGATGAAAGCACATAGTTTACAATGTGATAGGACTACGCAGTAAAACAGACATTTTGAAAAAAATATGATCCCACGTAATTGTAAATATTTTAGTTTTCTTTTTAATTATATATATATATATATATATGCTTTTTTAATATTATATAATACGAATATCATATTTTCCTCTCCTGCGCGTTCTCATTTTTTCACCTCTCTCTACATTCAACGACGACTTTTCTTTTTCGTGCTTTTCTTGCTCTTTTTCTTTTCTTTTTTCTCATCTTTTTTCTCATCATCTTTTTTCTTACGTTTTTTGGATACAGTTTCTTTCTTTTTCACTTCTTTTTCTTCCTCTTCATCCTCCTCTTCATCTGCTTCTAATTTATTATAAATTGGCAAAGCAACTGAATTTGGTGTTTTAATATGCATTGCTTGTATATTTTTCCATTTTCTTGGTACTTTTTCACCAGCACCTTCAATAATTGCCATGATATTTTCAACTATTTGATTTTCATCAAATGATAGCCGTGCTGAACGTATACCTAAAGCTGTACCAAAGCCTACATACATATAAGTTGCATCACGTGCACGTCCAATTTCTTTTTTTAAATTGTTCACTTCTAAACGAACTGGTACTGGTTGCTTTTTCTTTTTGAAAAATTCTTTTCCTAATGCTTTCGTCATCATTGGTAAAATAGAACCATCACATAAAAACAAATCATATGAACTACATAATTTTCTCTTTGCTTTATATTGTTGGTAATCTGTACGTAATTTTTGTAAACCTATAACTTGTGTCAATCCTGTAACTGGAGTTGCTTCAAAACGTTGTTTTAATTTAGATGCGTCCTTATCTTTGACAAATAAACACATTTGATAATCACCACTTTCGGAATTGTACAAGGAATGTGGGATTGTCAAGCGTATTGGTTTATTTTTGCCACTATCTGGTGTACGTCTTAATGTAATAATTAAAGTTACAAAGGTATCCTCCTCAAATAAGTTATTACTAGTTTTTTTACCATTTACATATTTCACAAGTGCCGAAACTGCTTTTGTTGTTTGCATTTTAATCGGTTCCATTGCTGGTTTGTTAGGGGACGATGCCATATTTTTATTGTGTGTGTGTGCGTTTTATAGAATAAATATATGTAATTGTTGATGGATTGATTGATTTGATTATGAATGCAATGTTTCCAGTTGTTTGTTTCTCTATTCTATTTTGCAAGCCCTAAGGCAAGATAGATTCTATATTTTAATTGTATATATTGTGGTGAGAAGAATGTGCGATTCGATGGTGGCGAGGAAGTGAGAAGTGAGGAGGAAGAATGGAATTGAGGTCAAATTCAAGCCAATCTAGATTTTAAGGGAAATGTAGCTCTGGGGGGGAGCTCTGCTATATAGTGAAGAACTAAAAATCGACAACAACAAAAAATGTACTACACGTCCAGCTTTTTTTTGCCAAGTCCAGAGAAATAGAAAAGCTGTGGGCAAGCGGGCAAGCGCAGAGTCGAGATATCAATGCACGCGTATACAATGCCATATATACAAATGAAATCATATCAAAATCGCAGGTAGCAAAATAATAACGGATTAAAGATAACGATAAGAATATTTCGAAAGATAACATGATTAAAGTAAATAATTATACAATAAAAATAATTACATTTATGTTAATTTATTACGTATCTTTTACTTTTGGTAAAGATATTATTATTAATGATAATGTACATTACAATTTATTTCCAAATAATAATGGGGTAGGTCCAAATGATCCTCCAGTTGGCACGTATGGACCAGAAACAATGATAACAGGATCCGATGATATTGAACGAATACATAATGTTACTGTACCAACAATCACACCATTTTTAGTCTCAAATAGCTCATCACATTCTGCTGTAATTATAGCACCTGGTGGTGGATATTCAATTCTTGCATGGAATATTGAAGGTGTACTGATAGCGAAAAAATTTAATGAATTTGGCATGAATTGTTTTGTATTAAAATATAGGGTTCCAGCTAGACCACCAAGAGATGATATGCCTAAATGGTGGGCTCCATTGCAAGATGCTCAAAGAGCAGTTAGTTGGGTTCGTTCCAATAGTGATAAATATAATTTAAATGCTTCAAGGATTGGTTTTATGGGATTTAGTGCCGGCGGGCATTTGACAGCTCATATTAGTACTGCTTGGAAAACACGCATTTATACTAAAATTGATTCCATTGATGACGTTAGTATGCGACCAGATTTTTCTTTATTGATCTATCCATGGACTATTATTGAAGATAATAAAGCATCATCTACAACAATGGCGAAGGAAATTCAGATTGATAAATATACACCACAAGCATTTTTAGCAGCAGCGGAAGATGATGCAACTGCACCGTATCAAAATTCAATAGAATATTTTATACATTTAAGTACAAATGCAGGTGTAAAAATGAATAGGATAGGAATTTATCCAGATGGCGGACATGGATTTAATATTTGTTTTCATCGTAAAACATATCATGAAGTATGCGATTGGCCTAACAAAGCAAAAGTATGGTTGAAAAATTTAGGATATATTTAAATCGAATCCTTGAAGTCATGATGTACGTTCGGAAAATAAAAAAAATGAAAAATTATTTCTTGAAACAATGTTGGCTCTGGTTAATTTATTCTTTTTGGAGAGTACTTTTCGTACGAGTAGGAATTATCACGAATAGAAAAATAAAGAATTAAAATACGCGCGTACATATACTAGGCTTCGTACGTATATATATAAATATATTTGAAAACATTTTTATTATCTCATGTGTATCTATATTTTACTTTTTATTATTATTATTGCCACCACCACCCATAAGAGCATTCAACATTGCCATACCTTGCCCTTCCACTACAATTACATCATCTCCATCACCATTACCATCATAACCTTCTTCTTCATCTATTTTAGCACCGATATTATCGTCATTTGTATTATTATTTACAGTATTATTTATCATTCTCGGATCACCTAAATCAATCATTTTTTGTTTCATGAAACGCATTAAATGTACGAAAGCATCATATTCACAAGATGCTAAGAAAATATTAATAAATTCAGCGGACTCTTCATTATTTTCTTGTGCTTTCCTTAACAATTTAAAAAAAATTCTATCACTAACTCCACGTGCATCTATAAATTGCTGTATATGCGATTCAAACAAAGATGAAAAATCAGCATGTAAATAAGTATATTCCAAACGGTGTTCTTCTTCTTCTGTAAAGTGGTGACAATTTTCAATACAAAATCTTTCAGCCATTATTTGAAAATCATCACTGTTACAAAATTCTATTAATTCTTTTAATATATTTCCCTCAACATCATTATTATTGTTTTCTTTACTTGACATTCTATTGATATAATCCGTCGATTTATGTAATCTTTTGATATACTTCTTTCATTGATATATTTATACACACAACAAAGAATCAATCAATAAAATGAAATGTGTGTTACTCATCATTCATCCATTATTACAACAAATTACGAACAGGCATAAACGACAACTCGTGTAATGATGAATATATAATTTTATATATTTATTTATTGCAACTATTATAACGGTTTAGGTTGTTGTTCTTCTAAAACGAGTCGAGTCTCCTAACTTTCAATGTCCACATCAGTTAACCTTAATATTTTACCAGGCACACAGAACCAACAACAAATCATCATGATGCAAAAATAATAATTTTTCTGTATTGTAATTTATTATAAAAAAAATATAATAATAATAAATAATACAATAAATGAACTAACAGCAACAAACAAAGTAACATTCCTATTCACATCTAATGCATATAAAGTAAATATAATACGTACCAGTTTCTCTCCTCTCCTACACGACGATAAGTAACAATGGCGAGCATATTGTCAGCAACAAATGCAACAAATGAATTGTCAAAATTTAATAAACAATATTTAATATTTTTACACTCATGGATGACTGGAAAGTCTGCTTTTATTTTTGGTATCAATGAAACCAGTATTATAATTTTTGATGCAGCAACGGTTGATCCAACTATAAAAGAGAAATGGAACCTAAGCGATATTAAAGAGATCAAACCTAATGTCAATAATGAAGATGAATTCACCATTGAAATGAATAATAATAATTCCTCATGGTCCGTACGTAAATCGACGAAATGGACATTATCATGCTCTATGAGATCAAGGTTATTAGCAGATGTTTTGAAATTTCGTAAAGAAGCAAGTGGAGATGTTGAAAATGATGATATCAATTTTAATAGTGAATTAGTAGATATATTAAAACAACGTGTAAAACTTAACATTAAATTAAAAATAGGATCAATAGAAGGGAAAAATAAAAACGATGCAAATATTAGCTACTTTAATATACCATTTGAAAATATAAAATACGTTTCAGTTGTGCAAGATTTAGAAAATGCATTAGCAATAACTGACTCATCTGGTTCAACATATATTATTGAAGCATTTACTCGACGGGATGAAATGATAAATGAAATGGAAAATCGAATGAAATTAGTCGGCCTTAAATTATTGAAAGATCAAGGACATGTAAAATCAATTTCAATTGAATCACTTTTGATAAAATCAGGGTTTTTGATTACAAGCAATGTTGGAAGTACAAATATTAATACGGATGATTATTTAAATGTCTATGATTGGTCAAGATCAGGTCCACGTATTGGTAAACATTTACCACTTGCAACTTTTCCTGCAACACGTGTAAAGCGTTTTTATTCAGCAACCACGGGTTCCAACCGCAATAATACTAATAACACCGGCAACAATCCATCATCAGGTTCATCTTCTTTATCACCTAGTAAACGCTTATCCCCGGTGCAACAAATGCAAGGAAATTGTTCATTAGTCTTAATGGATGATTATTTAGGTGATATTGATTTAGAGAAACATTTATTAGTTAATTGGTTTAAAATTTCCCGTATATATGCAATAGTATGTTCGAGTATGAGCAATTCCAGATTCACTATTTTATATGAAGATACGTTCGTAGAATATGATTGCATGAATAGAGATGATGTTTTAAGTGGTATGATACATCATTTGGAGAATAATTCATTACGTATATATCTTGGCGATATACATATGTGCCGCATGTTGTTAAACGCTCGTGTGGTAGCATTAAACGATACGAATTTGAATAATTCAACTATGAAATATAAAAATAGTGAAGTTTTTTATGCACATAGAGCAGCGGCGGAAGGTGTATTTATTCGAAAAATAGCATCAATTGTTGCTTTGCAGGCGAGAAGCGATAGGGATGATTTAGGAGCAATGCATTATGTGCTTGTTGATATGGCAAGATTACTTGCAAGTAACTGTGAAGCAAGTGGTGTAACATCCTTTGAAGATCGAAATGCATTATGTAATTGCATGAGCGTTTTAGCGCAACAAATCAATTCTACTAGTTTCGTTGATGGGGCGAAAGATGTTGTTTTTTTAATGCATGCATTTGAATTATTACTCTCTGCAATTAATGGGTTTGAATCGTTTTTAGACATACCAAATGTAGTAGTAATGATTAATCGTTTTTTTCGTATTCTATCTGCAGCAGGGCAAAGTAAAAGTAATACAATCTCATCTTCCTATAATAATGGCTGTATTGATAACGGCCCATCACGCTCACTATTGATATATCATATCTTACAATTATTGAAACGTATGGTAATTTTTGACGATGCCTCATTGTCATTGATGCTCCCCGGTACTACAATTGCTGGAGAAGATTCTGATTTTGTAAAACATAGTAACAGCAATACTAATAATATGAATAATAATGACAATAATAATAATAGCAACAAAAAGGAAAGGCGCAGAAGTAGTAGTACCAATAAAAATAAAATTGAACGAATTAATTATGCTGAAAAGCATAGACGTGAAGAATTGATGTCGTTTCAACGAATTCGTATTTGTATCCAGCTACTATCAAATTCGTGCAATAAAAGCAATAATAATAATAATAATGGTAATGTTGAAAATGAAAACGAATCGACTCTCAGTAAAAATAACAGCGCATCCATTTTAATTGTACATAATGTACTTGATTTATTTTCATCATTGATTTGTGAAATATCACCTAGAAATACAAATACCCCGTCACGATCGAGGGAAACAATTTTGAAGTTATTAGCAGATCATAGCATATTAATGGGCCTTTTTTCATTTGATGCGCCATCAATAAATGATTTAGCAGCGTTGATTATGCGTGAAATTGTAATATCGTCTAAAAATAATAAAAATTTTCGACCACCACCACCAAGGCAAATCACTACTAATTCGACCAATCAGCTCATTTATGCTGATCATGATACAAACATTGATTTTGTTTCAAAATTAAGATACGATGTATTGTGCGACGGCACAGCTTTGTCTCATTTCCATAGTGCACTTTTTGGAAGAAATGAGCGTATTCGCAAACAAAGTCGTTTCATGTTTTCGTTATGGATGGACGATTTTCAAGAAGGTTTGTCAATTTTATCTAATATATTACCAGATGTATTTTATAACATATTGACTGAAGTAACAAATGGTCGTTCATCGTCGCCACTTCCAGGGGAAGGCATGGCTACAGACTTATCACCAAAATGGGAAAGATTTTTCTTAGCATTGCAACATGATCATTATCATGCAAAATTAGTGTGGAATGAATCATGTAGGAAGGAGCTTCGTATACGCTTGGAAAATGAAATCAAATCATTGGAACAAGGTCGTGCAACATCGATACATATTTCAACAAAATCTACTATTGCTAAAAGTGATATTACAAAACCAGCAAGCACCGGGAAGAAGAACGCTAATGATCTGAACAATAGCCTACTTGCAACTACAGTAAGGGAAAAACGAAAAATCGATTATGTAACTTGGAATTACAAAGAATTTAAAATTAAATATAAAGCACATGAGGAAGCTGTGAAAATTGGACATTATTTTTTAGCACCAATGCTATCATTGCGTCATTCGGCGAGAGATTTTCCAATCGAAAAGTTAGAAACACCATATTTATTTCATATGGTTCATAATGGCATATTAAAAGAGATTGTAAAAAATATTCATACTAATTATGTAAAAAACAAAACACTTGGGACTTTACTTTCGATACTAGAGGTGCTTGTTTCCTTCCACCATGATGCATTAGCAGCAACACGTGTCGGAGAGGCGTTAAATACACTAGGGGATTTACTTTCATCATTATCTGAATTTATTGAAGTAAATGCTGCGGAAAATCATGGGTTTTATCTCCATGAAAATAGCGATGTGGATGATGACATGGAAGATGATCTTAATAATAGCAGTAGCGGATCTGGTGGATCATCCGATTATTTATTTAGTATTATTTCAAAAACTCTAAGTGCAATACAAATTTTAGGTAAATATTTCCCATATGAAATTGATAATTTTGTTGACGCAAATGGTTTAAATGCTTGTATTAGAATTTTACGTGTGGTTCCAAGTGCAAAGGCAGGTAGTCCAGAAAGTATGATGGCATCAAGATCTTTAGAGACGTTACGTGGATTATGCGCATCGCATAGTGTATTTAATCCTAAAAACAATGCATCGGTTTGGCCACTTCCAACTGTGCGAACTATTTTATGTAGCAAAGCGCTTTTGCCTATTATTGCTTCATGTTTACTAGCACGTGATGAAAAAATTGTCGGCCAAGCAGCAACTTTGATTGCTATAATAATAGAAAACAATGCGTCTGTTATTGGAAAGCTTTATTTGACTGGAATTTTCTACTTTGCATTAATTTACGATGGTAATGCGACACGCACGGTAGAGGCAATATCATGTTTGTTAAAAATGACACACGAACATCAAGTTTTTCCATTGAAAAATAATTTACGACGCAATGGTCAGAAAAGTTATTTATCATTTATTTTACCAGATGCGTTAGTTTGTTTTTTATCTACGCATAGCTATCAGGAATTTGCAACGATCCTTGTTGGTGATTATGATACACCAGAAGCCATTTGGTCTCCGGAAATGCGACAATACATGGTATCTCAATTAAAAGAGCATGTGCGAGATTATTATAAATCGATTTTAAGCTTTTCCACGAAACAGGTCAACAACAAGAAAAGTAATTTTATGACAGGATATAACGAAAATGCAGATAAGATAAGCAACAAAGCTTTTTTTTATCATTACGATCCAATACCACCAATACATTATCCGCAACTCAGTGAAGAAATGTATTGTTGTGGATATTATTTACGAAATTTATGCAATTTTGAGAAATTTCCATCGTGGAAAATTCATGATCCTGTAGAATTATTACGTGCCGTGTTGGATGCTTGGCGGACGGAGAAGACAAAGGCTCAAGGTGATGATACTATGTCATTCACGGAAGCGTCATTAATTTTAGGATTAGATATATCGACAAAAGCAAAGGTAGCAGCTTTGGACAAAAAAATATTACGCAAAACATATTTTAAACTAGCGCGTTTGTATCATCCAGATCGAAATCCTTCTGTTGGCAAAGAAAAGTTTGAAAAAATCAATGAGGCATATGAACGTATGATACTCTTTATTGATGGACGAGTCTCCAAGGCAGATGTTAGCGCAGTTGATAAATATTTGAACACACACCAAGATGAACATGTAGATATAATAAACTTAAGTTTGCTTTTGAAAGCGCAAATTGTCTTGTATTCTAATAGCCCAGAAATATTAGAGAAATTTAAATATCCAATGTATGACAGTTTAATGCATATTGTAGAACAAGAATCTGAATTTGTTACAAATTTATCTGGCCTAGCCGTTCGTTTAATGGCATGCACAGCTGCGACACATGCTGGAAATGCAAAGGAATTGATGAGATGGGGCGGATTTGACGTTATCATTCGCGCCTTGCGAACTGCTATAGGTGATGATTCTAGAAAGTCTCTATATGAAGGCTGCATGATAGCATTATCAGCATTTTCATTAACAGATGTTGGAAGAAAAGCAGTTGCATCGTCGTATCTAGCGGTTGCTGCAATCCATGAATCATTAACGTCTTCAAAGGAATTTCCAGTGTTACAAGCCTCCTTTCGTGCTGGTAGAAATTTTGCATTTCATGGTACAAAAGGAGAAAGATCCACTTTCTTGGAGAAAGGTCTATTCTTTTCAATGTTATCATGGTCCTTAGGAAAAGAAATCAGCAAAGAAGGGTTTAATGTTCAATTTGTTAAATCAGCTGTTGAAACGTTATTTGCACTTTCTGGATATCGTGCAGCAGGTCAAGTTGGTGCTGTGTGGGATTCTGAACATGAATATGCACGTAAAGCATTGGAACATTTGGTTACAAGGCCACTTGTCAATCAATGTGCAAACCTTTTAGGTGCTGAAGAAGGTTCAACATCGATTGAAAACTGCATGCTGTTACTTCATTCAGAAGCATTTACCCCGAGGTTAATTTGGAATCGCGAGATGCGTGGTAAAGTAGTTGATTACGTGGATAATCGTGCAAATGAATTAGCAGTCTCAAATTTCTTGAACGATGATTCCGATGATTCCGACGATGACGAAGAAGAAAAAAAGAATATAGATATATTCAACAAAGAATTAAATTCTGTGAAAGGATTTTCTCATGATATTTTGAGAAATCAAGTACTTGTTGGCGATGTTTATTTACGTCCATTTGTAGAACAAGAAGAACGTCTTACAGGAATAAATATAGAAAAATTTACCAAGGATTTATTAGAATATTTATTCATAACGAAAAATGTATTAAATGTTTTAGGTTATCAATCATTGCATTTATTATTAGATGAAATGTCTACGTATAAATTTTGCGTGGAACAAATTGTTAGCCAATATATATCTGTATTATATGCAATGATCGGGCATATGAGAAAATACAGCATTTCCGCTTATCACCATAATAATGGTAGTAGTAATAATAATAACAATAATAATAATAATAATAATATGAGCAATGACATGCAGCAACAACAAGATGTATATGAATTTACACTAGAATTGATTTTACTATTATTAGATTTATTATCTAGAAATGCATCGATTAGTATATTACTGGTAGATGCTGGCATAATTGTTGATTTATTGCATATTACGGTTGTGAATGTGTTTTCATTAAAAGCACGAATAACATGTGCTTCCATTTTAGCCCATATTTTGGAAAAGCGAGTTGATAGAGTTCAAAACACGAAAGTATCATTAGAGCGAATTTTACCAATGCCTTTGTTGAAATTGGTATGTGATAAGACAATGTCTGGAAGGGTACCAAATGAATTTGATAAATTGCATGATACACCTGAATTGCAATGGGATGGTACATGCCGCGAAGAGTTACGAATGGCATTGGAACATTTAAAATCAGAAGTTGCAAAAGATGGAGAATTACAAGGTATTACATCAATGAAGTGGAAATTGCCTGGGGAAGATGAGTTTCAATTAAATTATTCATTGCATTATGGTAAATTTGTTGTGTATGGTGTATTTGTCAAGCGTTTCTTACAAGATCCAGGAAGTACGATGACGGTATCATTATCTGATCCAATTGGATTTGCACGTGCATTATCTGAAACAATGAAGAAAACTATGTTGGATTCCTCGCAAATGAAATCGTTCGTCCTCTCCTGCCAAGCATTTGTGGTTTTATTGAAAAATTATCCATATGTCATCGATGAAATTGCTACGTTAGGTATCATAAGCGATTTTTTAAAATTGCTTGGAACATTTGCTGGCAATAATGACAATTTAATTTTCATTGAATGTTTTTTGCGTAATGCTATGGTTATGTGTACAAGTCACGTAGCAGTAGAACAAGCTGCTATAAGTAGTGGTTTACAAGCAGTTTTACTGTTGCTACATAGCACTTTGCCAGCATCATCAAAAACATTAGGTAATGCATCCCCAAATTCTCGAATAGCATCTCAATGTTTAGCATTAATTGAACGTATGATAACTATAGGAAATGATATTGAATTGTTAATGCGTCAAATTGTAAATTCAGAATTTATAGAAATTTTGATTAATTATTTAGAATGGGAAAGCACTGGTGCATATCAAAAGCAATACCATCTTACCAACGATGCGGATGATGAAATCGATTATGGTACACATTTAAGAGTATTTAGTGTATCGATTTTAAAACGTTTATCACGTAATCATCGAACGTCTATGAAAACAAATAAGATATTGGAAAAACATAATAAAATATGGAGTCGATATAAAGATCAAGATGAATCATTATATTTAAGTAGAGAAAATGTTGTTGAATTATTGGAAGGAGGAAGTCAAATGATGTATTTAATGGAGTAAGAGAGAGAGAGAGAGATCCATCAATGTGGTTTTTGAGATTAATATTTTGATATCATATGATACGACAGAATAACATTTTAGTACAGGTCGTACTTTTTGTGTTTTCTTTCTTTTTTTTATTTTTATAAATAATACAGTTTTGTCTTTTTACGTTATATATTATGTATGATAAAATTTACACATCAATCAAAACCTTCATTACTGTATACATAGGTGTATATATATAGCAAATTATAAATTCTACATGACGTAAATTTAACATTTGTCCACATATACACAAATATATACCTCTTCAAATATTACATACATGCCTATATACTCTTATAAAATCCTAATTGTATTATTAACACAACACCATATAAAAAATTTACTTTAATTTCTTTTTTGGTCGCAATTGGGAAGTATGACCACATTTCTTCTTTCTGCAATTTTTTGCGCGTGCTGGAAGACGTGCATAACATTTACGGCCTATTAATATTTGAATATATATATATAAAAGATTGTTAGTTTCAACGTTTTTTCAGTGTTTCTAATAATATTGTTATTATGATAATGTTTTTACTTACAGATTTTCTTCTCACAGTTAAATTTTTTTGCAAGTGCAGCAAGGGTTGGGTCAAGTGCCCCTCCACGAAGACGTAATACTAAATGTAAAGTTGCCTCTTTTTGGATGTTGTAGTCACTAAGTGTACGTCCATCTTCCAATTGTTTACCTGCAAAGATAAGACGTTGTTGATCTGGTGGAATTCCTTCTTTGTCTTGAATCTTTTGTTTTACGTTTTCAATAGTATCAGATGGTTCTACATCAAGGGTGATGGTTTTACCAGTCAAAGTTTTTACGAAAATTTGCATGATGATTATAATATAAAATAAATATAATTGTATATATATATATATATGTGTGTTATTATATGTATCTTGTATGTATATATGTATTCACTATTTGGTGTTTGTACGTGTATGTGTATCGATATAATAAATTTTACACGCGCATGTATATATTTTCTTATATTGCACGCGCTATAATGTGTAGTGTTAATTTGTGGTTTAACTATCTTTGTCTTTCGTTTTAAAAAATGGGCAATGCTATTTCATCCTATACCAATATTTTCCAATCATATCAAAGAACAAATTGGTGGTGAGGATTGGACTTTTGATTTTTTAATAGACTAATCAGTAATGAAAAAATGACTGCCTATCAAAATTCTAAAATAGATAGGGTTAGGATTAGGGTTGGGATTTAGACAAAATAGTTTAATCTAACGCTTCTGCCTGCTAATCCGATATTTTAATGCTATTCCCCTGTTAAGTTAGTCGGTCCTAGAATGGATGTCGGTCTGTATTACTAGTAGAAGAATTAGTATTTTGAATTGAAATGGAAAAAAAAATATATATATACTACAGTATAAAAATATTCTTCAGATATTATCTTCAGATATAATATAACATTACTTGTCATATTATTAATAATACTTACAACTGTCATCTGTATATAGTAGTAATCATACCGAAGAAAGCGACATATAAGAACAACCGACAAGAAGATGCGTTTGTATGAAAATTGGCCAGGTGCAAATAGATTTCTATGCAATGGTAAAATTATATTAGGCAATGCACCAAAATTATTACCATTTACAATTTTATCCTTATTATTTGTATGTATCTATGAATCCATTTTTTTAATACCAAAATATTACAATATAAATGTAAATAAAAGCCAAGCTATTATGCATGATATGGTAACATTTATTTCTTTAAATATTGTTTTTCCAATCATATCATGCATCACTATCATTTCATTATTTTTGACAATATTTATTGAACCAGGTATTATACCTCGGCCAACATTTTTTCAAAATTATAATAATCATCAACAACAACACCGAAACTCTCCAAATACGTCCAATTCTTTGTTATTACCATCATCATCATCCTCTGATGTAGACAATAGTAATAAAAACCAAGTGTGGTGCCAACGTTGCCAACATTTTCGTCATGAACGAGCAAGACATTGTAAAATGTGTGATGTATGCGTGGAAACATTTGATCATCATTGTGTATGGCTTGGTGTGGATATTGGAAAACGAAATTATAAATATTTTTTAATATTTATAACGTCCATAACTATATTATGTATAACATCTTTAATCATTTGTATATTCGATTTATATTTGGAATATTATGATGCCGTAACAAATGGCAAATATAATAATAATAATAATGCAACAGAGAATATTATTTTGTATATATTGACTTTTTTTTTCGTCAAACATATATTAACAACTGTAGCATTTTTACTTACAATCATCTTTGTCATACCGATTACAACATTATGTGTATATCATAATTGCTATTTAATATGTCATGGTGAAACAACTAATGAAAATTTACGTGGTACATATATTGATAAACATAGTGGTTTACGAATCCATAATAAATATAATAAAGGATATTGTGGTAATTTAAAAGTTATATGTTGTACGAAATTAGATAAAAGTTTAATACCATGGAATATTATGAGTAGCAACGTGGATGAACTTTATAAGCATGGACAATCACAACATCCATCGCAAATGAATCAATCTGATGGGTACGTTGGATACGATTCGATGGGTTATACAACATTATATCAATTAGAAGATGAAGAAGTGAAAGGTGGAGAATTACAAACACCAAGTCGAATGAAGAATGATGGTACTCCGTAGTACGAAATAAAAGAATATGAGTTAACCACGCTCTATTTTACAGATGTGTGAGATTATAAAAATATATAATAATTTATCATAGTTTACGCATAATTTATTTTTATAATTTACTCATGTGATATATTCCAAATTTTCCCCTCTTTCTTTTGTTTACACATATAAAGAAATCTCTTTCACTCTTCTCCTCTCTATTAATAACACGCAACATGTACGAGTATATTTTATATCTAGATCTCTTTTTTAGTTTCTCCTCAATTACAAATGATAAAAACTTTTACAAATTTTTTTTAATCATGTAATATCATTTTCAAGAGAGAAAAAGAGAGTCTTCTTTTCTTATATTTATAATCTACTATTAATAATTATTCTTTTCAAAGAATTTTTGATGGTATTCTTCAGCCCTATAAACATCACCAACCCTAGCCCTATATAAACCAACTTTAATCCCTTGATCATTTTCAATTTCTCGAAATTTTGTTTGTATAATATTTTCCTGATCAGAATTATGCCACCATACACCGCTCATATATTGTCTACTAGTACTACATTGGGTTAAAGATGTTTTACTAAGGAATACATCAAACAAATCTTCAAATGCAATGACATCCGGATCAAACAAAACGGTAACACCTTCGGTATAATCAAGGATAGCTTGATATGTTGGCCATTCTTTTTGACCACCAACATACACGCATACTGCATCTAATACACCAGGAATTTGTCGAAACGTTCGTTCCGGCCCCCAAAATCACCCTAGGGCAAAGGTTATACAGTTTGGTGAAGTTATCGTTGCTTTATCAATTTTTGGACATATTATTGCTGCATTTTCCATTGTCGCAGTGACTAATTTTTTTAACATTTTTTTCCTTATATATTCTTCTTCCTTTCTTATCTACTATATATTTAATTATATTGACTATACCAAGTAGCACATTATACGTTTTTTGAAATTATACAGTACAATTGTATATTTATTCTATTACACACAAAACACACGCGTGCACGCGTGCATACATAAAAAAATAATATTATTTTCTCAACAACAACAACAATGAATTGCACAATTTAAATTGTGCAATTCTCATCTAAGGCATGAACATAGCATTACGCTGATATTAAGGGATTTGGAGAGAGTGAGAAAGCGAGAGAGTTCATTAAAAGGTTAAGGTGTGTGTGTAGTGTACAATATTTTTGATAAAATGATGATGAGATGGGTAAAACTCTTTACAAAAAAAGGTATTATACCTGTTGAGACCCTAATTCGATTAAAGAATGACTACTTTTAATACTATTCCCATGCTAATTTGCTGGAAATCGTACATTT
>JACLAD010016311.1_pt1 | contig 23393 bp, 14 predicted proteins | sample 8027901 | NCBI WGS metagenome assembly JACLAD01 (sample SAMN15725071, study PRJNA655200) | protist metagenome | isolation source: fluorescence activated cell sorting (FACS) single amplified genomes of... | place: Spain: Blaines Bay Microbial Observatory, Mediterranean Sea | collected 2016-07-05 | reverse complement strand
TGTGTTGATATATATTATTTGCTATAGATTTATCATACGATAGGATAGATCGCAATAAAACGAAATAAAGTGCTTGAAAAACCACTGTTGCGCTCATCTTCACCAGAGTTAATAAATACTGATCATAATAATTATTCATCTTTTGGTAGTAACAATAATGGCAATAAATCTAGTTTGGTAAATAATACGGTTTTCCCTGGGACGTCGACTGAAAGATTAGTATATGCTTCGATGTTAATAAATGATGCTAGGCGTGGTCGGTCTACTGCCATGCACTTAAAATCAAGTAAAGCTTTGTTGGCTTACAAACAATATAGTAGCCCTGAATTTCGCAACTTAATATTTTTAACTTGTTGGATATTGTTAATATTGACATTTTTTGAAGGTGTGTCGTATAAATTAAATGATGAAATCCCATCTTTACTAAGCTTATCAGTTACAAGCCCTATTGAAGTTATTTGTACGTTCATTTTTGGCTACAATTGCTATTTGGAGTATGTGTATTTAGGTAGCAATTTTAAATCATGGTGGAGAGAAAATACAGCTGTATATACCACCATTGCTGTATGTTTAATGATTTTGGATATATGTATATGTCTATCACCAACGCCATTTCCACGATTTTCCAAACCACTACGGCCATTATTTATGCTAACGCGGATGCGTCATGTTAGAGAAAGTGTTGTTGGAATTATTAATTCAACTCCAGCAATTATTGTATTGTTAACATTAATGGTATTTTTCATTTTATTTGGTGGATTATTGGGTTGGTTGATTTTTGATCCAGAACTTTCCCCATGGGATAAAATAAAATCAAACGCAACTGGAAGTGGTTTATGTAGTGCGTTTTCTCCATTTTGCAATTCATATTTTGCTCAAACACCAGACGCAATTTATCAATCAACTATTTTGTTGACTGGAGCAAATTTTCCAAGTATTATGTTGCCATATTTCCATGAAGCTGGATGGAGTGCTGGCTTTTTCGTATGCCATGTGACGTTCGGTTTTTATTTTTTAAATCGACTATTAGTTGCTGCGGCATTTTCTTCGTATAAACGGGATACGAGAAAGCGAATTGAACGAACTATGCGATTACGTAATATGACAATTAAACGCGCTTTTGAAGTGTTGATTCAAATTGATGATGATTACAATTCTGAAAAAAATAATATAAATGCTACTCTTAGTAGTACGGATAATAATAATAACAACAACAACAACAACAACAACACTGCATCCGACATAATAAATAACAATGGTAATAATAACAACTTATTAACGCTAGGACAATGGATTAAATTGTGTAAATTTGATCATTACTCAAATAAATTCTTTTTACAACATGCATTAAGAATGGTGAGTGATAATAGATCTGATAGTAGTGATAGGAGCATTAGTCGCAATAGCTTGGGTGAGAATTTAAGCATAGAAAACAAAGCAAAAGTATTATTTAATTGTATTGATTATGAAAAAATTGGTAAAATCGATCAATATCAATTTGTAGAGCTATGTAATTATTTAGGATTTAAAATCAAAGCAAAAAATGATATTGCCGCATCGAAACATAATAATTCATATCGAAGCTATTTCAGTGCTTTAGTCAAAAATAGATATTTTCAATATTTTTTCGATATTATAGTAATTATATCCGTGACACGTATGCTATTATTACGAAGTCATGCGGCATCTATAACATCTATGAAAAATAAACTTAATGATAGTGTTGATTATATCTCATATGTACTAGCATCATTATTTGGCGTGGAAATAGTTTGTAAAATATATGCCCTGGGGTTCAAAGAATATTGGAGCGACCTTTTTAACCGACTGGATTTTTTCGTCGTTTGGCCGACATTGACCGGGACTGTGTTTTTACAAATTATTGCTGGTCAATTGAACCAAATAGCTAAACAAGATACGCACCATAAAAAGAGCACATTATTTAGTTTATTATTTGTAGTGCGTTTATTGCGTATCTTTCGCGTGTTTCGTGTTGTTCGGTTATTGCGTTTTTCTAAAGTGGTATGGAGAGTTTTAATTAGCTTTGCGAAAACGTTACCAATATTGCAACGGTTTCTGGTTATTTTAATGTCTGTCATGTATGCATTTGCGGTTATTGGCATGGAATATTTTTGTACATGTTTAGACATGGATATACCAGCAGTTGCTAAATCATCATATGCATACCAAGGTTTACAAGCTTTAAATTTTAAAACGTTTGGCGATTCACTTACTATCACATTTGTTATGTTGATGAATCGAAAATTTCCAGCAATAATGGAAGGTACCATTGCTGGTTGCAATTCATTAGTACCAATGGTATATTATTTTTCATATTATATTATTGCAGTGCAAATTTTGACTAGTGTATTTGTTGCATTTGTAATTGAAGCATATTCTAGCATTAAATCGCAGGAAGATGATAATACAAAAGAGCAAGATTTAGAAGATATTAAAAATGAAATCAAGTTGTCTATTAGACATGTTTTAAACCATCAAGAACATGTTGATGGAGATAATAATAATATTAATAATATTGATAATGACGACAATAATATCATTGATATGGATGATATTGAGGAAAAATATATCATAGAGCATGCATTAAAATATGTTGATTTGTTAAAATCAACAACAAGATCTGTATCATCGTTTCGAAGGAAACATAGATCAAATTCTCCAAAAAAACAAAGAAGAAAAAACGATAATTTAGCACTAAATATGCCACAAGTGTTGTTTACTGAATTACGACAATACAACACCGAATTAAGAAATTTACTAATAAACGAGTATGGTTGTGATCCAACGACACATCCGTTGTTGAAAAAAATCGATGAAGAGTTTTCCACGGCAGCAACAAATGATGACGAGGTTGTTCAATACATGTGAGAAATATTTTTGTCCCTGGAGTGTTGTACGTATAATTGGCTCTATTAATATACGAAGTATATATCTTTTAACCATCGTGTTATAATTATATGTACGAGTACGCGAAGTTCGAGTATAGCACTATAAAATTTTCTCAGAAAAATGTTTGCATTATATCATAATATAAAAAAAAAAATGAATTTTGATCTCAGACAAATAATATTTAAAATATCATTACGATGTTCGTATGATTTTTTAATTTTAAAAAACACTTTTATTTTTTACGCGCGTACTCTCCTTGCATTTATTTAATATACAGTGATTTAAATGTCAACTCTGTCATATTTGTAGCTGCAGAAGGGAAGTTTCTACTATCGCAATATATAGAACATACCCCTTTACCTATATCACTGGCACTGCAAGGAACTAATTCTTTTGCGTGAAAGGCAGTACAATTAAAGCCACAAACACCATACCCACCAGCAAATCCAGGGCCTACGTCAAAACAACTCATAGGTGAATTAGTTGGTCCATCAATGCTGCCAATATTACAAGGATCTACACCTGTTGAATTCACTTCTTCTAAATTGCAGCCAATCAAACAAAGATTTGCTCCATTTGTCAATGGAACTGGTTTTAATTTTGATTTGGCGAACGGAGAGTTTGATGGAACTGGAGAGCAATCTTTTGTCTTTTTATCAAAATTGCCAGCTGCAACAATTAAACCATATGCACCCCATGGATTTTTCCCACCATTCCACACTGCGGGACCGTTGTGATAAGGAAATGGACCTTCCACAATTAAACCACCAATTTTTTGGTCTGGATATCCATACAAAATCCCATCAATACCAGGTGGAAAATTTTCAAGAGTTGGTTCTATGTTTTGCATACCGTTTTTAAATTCACTTGTTTTGATAGATTTTGCATTTACAAATGTTACTAATAATAATGTAAATGTCGTTGCAGCGATAACTTTCTTCCCCATCATATTTGACTTGTTTAAGATGTGTTAAAAAAATATTATAGTTGTAAAGGGTTAACTAGATGTTGAATTTATGAAAGAAGCAATTGTGTTTATATATACAATATATATTCTTACAGTTTTTGTGTTTTGTTTCTTGTGTAATGTATGTGTGCATCTTGTTGTTTTTATGTTTTTTTTTTTTTTTTCCATCTTTATCATGTTGTACATGTACAATCCAGCAATGATGTACCTGGTATAGTATATTTCTAATAATAATTTACCTGGTATTGCCAGAAGAAGACGACGACTGACTCTATTATTGCGATATATTAATAACCAGGATAACGCACGACAATAATCAACAAGTTAAAAGTGAAATGGATTAGGATGAGGATATTCACATAATAATACTCGTATACATTTATTACCGATTATACCAAATCTAAATCATCAACGAACAACATACATATATATGTAAATACATATACAAAATATAAAAAGTACTGAGTACTGAGATAAGAAGTGTAAAAATAAAAATAATACCGAGTTCCGTAAAATAAAATAAGCCGTAAGCCGTACGCGCGTTCGTAACACTCTCTTTTAGAGATCTTTTTAAAAAAATATACGAAAAAAACTCTGGCGAGAACGATTTATTTGTTGGTGCCACACACATTTTGAGTTTTGATTTTTTCAAAAAAAGTGTCCACTGGTCCACCATCTTTTATTTATTTTTAATATTATCCTAGCTCTTTTTTATTTTATTACACAGGGTATGATACAATAACATGTACTGCCGTTCAAACTTTATACGTGTGATAATACATCTATTTACAATTTACTAGAATTGCCACTAACCAAAGAACTAACTAATTTTTTCTTTTGTTTGATACCATTTTTTTCTGCTAAACTTTCTGGTACAGTGTACTTTTCAAATTCTGCCATGATGTCTTGAAGGTATGTAACTTCTTGTGCATCTTTCCTTGCTTCTGGGGAAATTGCTTGACTAGGCAATGCTTTTAAACCAGCTTCGCGACGTTTTGCACGCATATGACACATTCTTGCAAAGCCAACCCATTGTGCATATGAAATTTGTTTATCCCAATGTGTACCCCAATCATATAATAATTTGATTGCTTTGACACCTTCTTCTGCTGCTTCACTCCACGCTTCTCGCTTATATAATAATTGAGACAACATGATATGAGTCTCTGCAACCCATGGGTTAAGCTCTGCAGATTTTCTGTACATAGCCTCCAATTCTTCATCGGATTTTTCATGTTCAAATCGTCGTGCATCCCAATATAAATCACGTGCTTCTTTCTCGTCCTTTTGATCTAAAATCACAGTACAATTATTAAATACTGGAGGTACAACTTTTAAATAATCACGTGCTGTATACAACATACGACTGAAAAAAGCGAATCCAAGACTGTTCGACATCATCCCTGGTTTCCCTGTACCAGGCCAAATTCTAGTTGCTTTTCCATTTACAGACAGTCCAGGTGTATAAATTTGACTATAACTGGTAACATCCGTGAATTGATCGATAACATCAGCAGCAAATACGACGAAATAATTTGCAATTTCCTCAGGTGTGAAATGGATAGTTTCTGAAGGATTTACAATTGATGGAATATCATACCCGTTTGGATTTAGCTTTTCACCAAGTATTGGATAATTTGGATTGATTTCCATTTTCCCTAAATTACCAGGTAAGGACTTCCATATTTCTTTTGGACCAAATGATTCGCGTACATCCCATATGTATGCATGGTGACAGTATTGCCAGACCAAATGCTCTGCATCGTCGCCAATAACACTAGCTAACATTTTCCGATCGTCTTTTTTGTTAATGTCAAAATAACGAAAGTTAAAACCTAATTTTGAATAGGAGCTATGAAATAAACCACACCTAGCAACGTGGTATGGTTGATCCCAATTCCTTAATACTTCCCAAGTGCCACGTAAATGGACAATGAATGGATCACGTCCATGTGCAAATTGATTGAATGTTTTTTGATCTCGCATCCATTGCAATATATTTTCCATACCAGGATCTAAGTCGTTGTAATCATATTGTATGATCGACTCGACAGATTTTGGCACTGTGGAGCATAGCGTATGAATGAGTGATGTGTTAGAGAGAGGGGTGTCTCTCTTTTTTTTTTTTAGGTTTTTAGAGGGGAATAGAATTTACTTACTACGTGGTGCTAATGAATTTTTTAATGGCATACTCATCTTGTTTTTGTTGTGTCACAAAATAAGTGGTTATTAAATATCTGTGTGTGTGTGTATATATATAACTGAATAATAATAACAATAATAATATTAAATTGTTTCTTGTTATTGTCTACTTTGTTTTTCTACATCTACATATATATATAAAATATATATATCGATGTATTAATAATTGTTGTTTTTCCCATAGTGTACTGTTATAATAAATGGTGTGAAAGGTGAAATAACACTTAACCGGTTGGACGGTGCGCAGTGCTACACTTAACACTATTCACTATGGGGGAAATATTCATCATTTTTTCTATATTTTCGGATATTTTTTCCAAATATATGAAAAATAAAATTGGCATTTTAGAAAACGATATCTACATATTTCCACATATTTCCCATAGTGAATAGTGTTATTTGTGAAGTGCACAGTTTTCTCACGGTTTGCACAGAGTATAAATTATTAGGAGTTTTGATATTTTTGGAACAGTTCGCTTGTCTTTCAAAACAATTAACACTATTCACTATGGGTAAAATATAAAATATATCGTTTTCTAAAATACCGATAATTTATTTTCATATATTTGTAAAAATAACAAATATCCGAAAATGTAGAACAAATGATGAATATTTCAGTATAATGAATAGCGGTAAATGTAACGTTTTCGATTTGTTAATGTTTTGTATTTTTGCCAAGTAGAGCTACGTTGGAGGTCGAGCTACGTTGGAGGAGTGACTAAAAATGGGGTGCTACTACTTACATGTAAAATGAATATCGAGTAGGTGACATTGAAAATGACACAATTTTCCCTCTCTGCCGCTCGAATTAATTTCTCGAATTTCTCATCTTTACTAAAATTAACCAAAATTAGCACATCTCATTCATTTACTAAGTGAATTAATAGGCAGTTAATGAATTATAATTATCCAGTCTATTTTCGTTATTTATCTAATTTAAGGTAAATATAACGTCGGCGGAGTAAACAATTGTTCAGTTTTAAATGTTACCTACTCTACATATATATAATACACACATTTTACATAACTCTGTGTGAGAAATGGTATAGATGATCAGTGGGAAGGGAGAGAAGATATTTAATATATGTACATATAACAGATCAATTAATATACAAACAGAAACAGAGAGAATGACAATGAATTATTATAAAAATATAATATTTACATTCTTAGGAATGATAATAATAACAATTGTATATGCACAAGTGCCAAATCCACCAAATTCAGAAATGTCACTAACTGATGCAGCTGAGTTATTAACGAAACGTGGATATGATCCATACAGCCATCCAGGAAGTGTAAAACCAATATATACCGAAGAGTACGAAAGCTTACGTAGGTTATGTATGGAAGCAGCAGAGGTTTGTAAAGTGAGTACTCGCCAAGGTGAATTAAGTGAACATCGTGCTGGGCAAAAAGAATGTGTTGATTTTGGTGGTGCATGGGAAAAAACATCTATGAAAGGTACAACAATGAGAGTTGTATGTTCAGAATTATTTAAAATCGATACTGATGAAGATTAATTGTGTGCATATAGACGAGTGTATATGTAGTATATACACAAGCACGCCGCGGGACGCTCAGTTAAATAGATATTTATGGCTTGACAATTTGATTTCTTTTGTATCGTAAAATATTTAAATGAGATAATTATAATATATTTAATATATCACATATAAATTTTCATTAACATTTACTGTATCATACTGCCAGGACTGCACGGTATGCATATATGCATATATATTCATATATATATGTAATGCTACACTCAAGTGAACATGATTAAATTAATACTTTTTAAGTTTACAAACCGTAAAAAAAATAGACAAAGAAGATGAGATTTCGTCACACGTATACACACATTAAAAAATAAAAATAATATTTATACAAACATATATATACGTCTTCACCGTTCAAATGGAGCAAAATGCGTAAAAATATTTGCAAACATATTACCTTTAAATCGCATTGGTCTCCCATGTTTAAAATATGCACCTTCATACAATACCATATCGCCAGGTTGCAAATAGACCAATGCGGCATTGCCAAATTTATCTAAAATTTCTAATGGCCAACCTTCCTCTACATCTTGTGCAATTTGCAATACGGCACTTGCAATATGTGTTTCCCATTGATCTACATGATTGATCAACATAGCATCTCGTTTATAAACACGAATACCAAATGTCGATGTATGCTTTAAACGTTGTTCTGTCCATTCTTCTAAGATTAAACGCATTTCTTCAATAATTTCCAACTTTAAATTTGGAAAATCATCTAATTCGATTTTGTCCATTGGGACTGCCTTAATATTTGTAAACTCACCCGGTATTATGCCATGCGACGTTGTAAATTCAGAATGATACGTTCTATCAAAAAATATTTTCAAAAGTTCAAATAAATCACTAGGCATTTTCATAATTTTATAACCTGGTCCATTTGTCACGCGTATTTGTGTCTTCATTTTCAACACATTGAAGCTATCAAAATCTTCATACGTACCCGCATCGCGTTCAGTAGCATTGTCTTCCTCAATAAAACCATATAGATTTTGATCTCTATTTGCAATTTCAACTGATGTTTCATATACAACACAATGGCCCCAATGTTTTGTTGGGGTATTTTCATCGCACACCATGTCATTTGCATCAACATTAAATGGCAATATCTGATCATAATGGCTTTTGTATTTAGAACAATAAAACGATGGAATTGGTGGTACACCGGAAATACTTGGATGATCTAATCGAACTTTAGTAAATGGACTTCGTATTGTATCCGATACATAATTGTTGTAATATCTATGGTGCTCAAAATTCTGAATACCCCATCCAAACAACGTAGTTCCCCATTGATTGAAAATTCCTGAATAACAATCATTTCCATTTATACCTTTGCAAAAATATCCATAGCGTGGATCCCCATATCCTTTCGGTAATGATTTTTGTTGTGATCGTTTATATACACCATTTGATGGTGTATAACCTGCACCTTCCACTGTGATTTCATCACATTTCGATGCTTTAAATTCATGTAAATAGTGATATTTATGCTTTGAACAATAAAAATTTGGAATTGGATACATGCCACCAATGCCTTCGGCTTTACGGACCCTATCGAATTGATATATATGCATCGAGACAAGTTCATTGTAATACCTATGGTGTGTTTCAACTTGTATCCCCCATCCATATTTCGTATTATGTTCTCTACCCCATTGGTTGAACACACCCGTTGTACAATTATTGTTTTTACAGAAATAACCATATGATGCAATGCCACCTAATGGCAATTTATCAGTTGAACGAATATAGACACCATTTGCTTTCTCATAACCAGCATTTTGTACTGTAATTTCATCACATTCAGCAGCATTAAAAACATGATTTCGCATTTGCACTACTCTTCTATTTGCATCATGGTTGGCACGATATATTAATGGTTGTTTTGCATGTATCGTGTCGCCAGCATGACAAAAATAATTATTTGTAGTGGCAATAATTATTCCCGTTATTATTATCATATTATTGATAAACTTGACATAATAATGATAATGGTAATATGTTTTTATTTGTTTCGATATTTTTTTCATATTGTTTATTTTACACACACACACACACACACACACATAAAAAAAAAAAGCAAACACGTATGGTCCCAATTGATGTAAATATATATATATATATATATATTGATGTATGTACATGGGTATGTATAAGTAAATCAATCTACATTCACACACTTTCATCTATTTCTATTCTTGTACATATATATATTTGATGATGGGGATGTGATAGATCTGGTTATGTCGATTGGATGATATAACGTGAAGATAGCAGGTACATCAAGAGGATGTAAGGCGAATAGCATTGAGAGTAGAGCTAGTGGCCAAGAGAGAGTTGACAGTTGACGAGCAGGGAGTCCCTGTGACGAGAGAGTAAGAGTTGGTAATGGTATGTGCATATTATTGTGTATGAATGGATAATAGATGCGTTTCTACAGACGTGTAGAGGCATATATATATATACATACATACACATGTTAGAACATACATTACATTTTATAAAATAGAGTTTTTATGGTTTTAGTTAGATATAGTTTGTGATATATTGTATTATTGTAGATTTATTAGTATTAATAATAGTAAAGGACTTATATATATATGCTAACATATATATATATACTAATAATAGTAATAGACGTAGTAATACTCACCGACACTTCGGACTAGTACGAGACGGCTCGTATTTAGAAAGAAGGTGTACACGGCTCGGGTAGTTCCACCATCACTTCGGATATTGGCAGCAATAGAAGAAGGTGAAACTGGCTCGGGACAAAGTGAGAGAGAGAAGATAAATTAAGTATTAATTTATCAACTCGATTATCTTTATACATCTCTAAGGTTGTACGAGACGGGTAGTCCCGTAGGTCCTCCCTCGTCTCTCTAAAGTTTTATAATTACGACAGTAAAAGTGATACATCGTAATTTAGAGATAAAAGTGTGTTTTTAGGTTTTTTAAGAGATAGTGATTTAAAGATAATTTAATAATAGTAATTCTTGTACGTATTTATATCGTAATCATATTCCGTTGTTAATCCTCCCACATCGTTAAATATACAATTTTAGATGAGTTTTTTTTTTCAGGTTTGTGTTTTGAGGTTTTTTATTTTATTGGCATTTTGGTATTTTATCTTTTATCCACTGGACGACAAATAATATCTCGCTCGAAAATGGCAAAAAACACCGGGTGTCGTATCCGGTCTACAGACAGTTAGAACAGTAGCTACATTTAAAAAAAGCAGGTGGTATTATGGAGCTCCAAATACCAGTGCAACAAAATATCGCGCTCGAAAATGGCAAAAAACACAAACATAATATGAAACAGCTGGTGGGCAGATTTTTTTGCTAAGAGGTACCCCTTTGGCGTTCATGAAAAATTAAGTTTTCCACCCTGTCTCTTACTACTCGTAATATCATATATATTAAAAAATTATATGAGTATGATAAGAGAACATTTTATATATATGTAAGAGAACGTTTTATATATACGTATAATATAATATATTAAAATTATTATAATACTTATGGAAGGATAGATGCTACAACTCATGTGCTAGTTAAAGTATTAGAGAGCTGACCGTGCATTTTTAGAGCTTTTATTATATATAGTAGAATCACTCCGTTCATCGTTTCTACTATTAAGCATATATAATATTTAAACCGCTGGTGGTAAAGACATCTTTGGTAGCGCTTGTGGAGCTTTAGGCGCTAAAGTCTTTGCAGATTTTGGTTTTATCTGAACAATTTTGGGCGGCGCAGGAGGTGCTTCCTTAGCGTTTCCATAAATCTTCGCAAAGTCAGGACCTGGCATGTTCAGCAAGGGATCAATAATGAATTGATTCGCAATAGTTTTGAAGCTTGGCCGAATTTTTGGATCGGGATCCCAACACTTTTTGATCAGATCTGCTGTAGCTTCCGGCGTATTTTTATGCATCTTTGGCCGATTTCCCTCTTTGGCATACATAACACAACCATACACACCCCTCCCAGCAAACTTCCGGTAGGCTTTATGATACGGTTCGTTTTCGCTACAAATTTCATTCTTAAAATAGATACAAGATTATATGCTGGTTAGTAGACTTTATTTGAATTGGAACGGGCACTTTTAACTTTAAAAAACTTACTAATAATATACCAAACGAATAACAGTCTGTTTTTGAGCTGATTGTATTTTTCAAATCAAGTAACTCCGGAGCCATATACGACGGTGTTCCACCGCACATTTTCATCGAATTATCATCATCATTAACGGCTGTAATTGTGGATGCTGAAGAAGCGGAAGTTTTTCCTTTTAGTTCAGTAAGACCGAAATCACAGAGCTTTGGTGTATAATCATTCGTCAATAATACTGTCAAGGTATATGAAAAATAATGTTAGAAGGTGTAATGACATTTAAAAAAAAAAGAACCAATGGTGTATTATAAAAAAGCAATATGGACTTACCGTTGGCCGATTTGATGTCACCATGTACCATTTCAAATAAATGCATCTGTTTTAAACCACATGCTATACCAAAAGCAATTTTTTTCTTGATACGAACGTCATACATATTTGCCTCAATCTTTTCGTCGTCGCATTCATGCAATAAATATTGAAGATTGCCGAGTTCAACATATTCCATGACGATTGCGGGTGGTTTGATACGATACCCATGCAAAGTAATGAGATTGTCATGCTTCCCAAGCTTAGCAAGAACATTCACTTCTTTAATGAAGCTCTTTTTTTCCTTCTTGTTTAAGCTAGGCAAATGAAGCTCCTTCATGGCAACCGTTTGATCTTTGTATGTTGATTTGTAAACTACACCAAACGCTCCTTTACCAAGTTCACCGTCTTTAATTTTGACCAACTCCGCGTCACCATCGGCGATATGAACTGCAGTTTCTTCAATTTCATCCCACCATTCAGGTTCTTCTTCCGGCAATGTGACAACTTCCTGTTCGTTATCTTCCTGTTGCTTATCATTTTTCTGTAATTCCTCTGGGGGTTGAATTTCGTCTGGTTGAAATATTTCAACAACTTCCTTCAGAGCATCGATAAAAGCTTGGCGACAACGATCCGCGTCTTCATCTACATCCATGTTATTATCTCCTCCTCCAAATTGCATTTTGTTTTGAAGATAGTCGTCTGTATCATGCTCTTCATACTCAACATTGGCATTTTCAAGAAAATCACTAGTCAATTCATCGCTCTGATCAAAATTTCCTTTTTTTGTTCTTTTCATGAATTCGGGAAATTCCTCTTCCGATTGCATTTTTGCTGCTTGCGCTTTCACCCATTCCTTCGCCGCAGTTGTGCGCATGTCTGGTTTGCCGGATTTAGTTCTTTTGATATGATCAGGAATTTCAGAACCTATGGAATTTAAACGTTGTTGTTGTAAATATTTCCGATTGACTTCGTAGCGTTTGTCGAGCTTGCCGTCTTTCGTATATTTTAAGCCAGAGACTTTGTTGTCCGAAACACTTTTTTTGGAGGGCGTGTTTGGTGTTGCTGTTGGGCCTGACCTACCATTTGCAAGCGCTAGTTCTTTGCAAGTGCGCCTATTATGCCCAGGTTTGCGACAATAACCACACTTTCGTACAGGTTTTTTATTATTCCTTGCTACATATTCGGCCGGTGCACCGCATGTTCGCTTATTGTGGCCTGCGCCTCCACAATTGCTACAATGTACGGTACGCACCTTTGGTGCAGGTTTTTTTAAAGAATTATTATTATTATTATTATTCCTTGTCTTTGGCGCTTTTGGTTTTTGTGGGACATATCCACCTCCGCCAGGTGCACCGCATGTTCGCTTATTGTGGCCTGCGCCTCCACAATTGCTACAATGTACGGTACGCACCTTTGGTGCTACATATCTTGGTGCAGGTGCTACATATCTGCCTCCGCCACGTGCACTGCATCCTCGAATATTGTGGCCTGCGCCTCCACAATTGCTACAATGTATCACACGACGAGGTGCGCTGTAACTACCACCATAACTGCGGCTGCGGCTGCCGCCACCGGAAGATGATCTACCACCTCCGCCTCCGCTACAAGTACGTATGTTATGACCAGACTGCCCGCATCTACTACAAGGCATTATTGAATGATTATATGTTAAATATGGTTTTGCTGATGCTAATAAATAAATTAATAAATGGGGTTGTCTCTCCCGTCTTGGTTGCCTTCCTTTTTTGTTGTTCTCTTCAGATATTCTCTAATTCCTCTTCTTATCCCTAGTGGCAAAAAAAGTGTTTATTTTTTATTTTTGTATCTATCTGGCTATCTATTTATCTTCTTCTATTAGCATTTTTTCGCGAGTGTGTTTTTACAAATCCCTATACGAACAGTACAAACGGTAGCATTCATGTATAATTAGGAAGTCTATTAACAAGCAATATTCCTTATTTTATAGGAGAAATGTTGTTAAAAATAGAGTTTTATCGGAACATTATTAAGGATAAAATATATTTAATACTTGTTATGCAACCTATCTTCTAACCACTTGAAGAAGCAACAACAAGCACACAAACACAACAGATTTGCATGCTGGCATGATTCCGCCTGCATTAGCTAGCATATAGCCTTAGGGCTGCCCAAGGTTATAATATTAATAACTTCTTTTTATTTTGCGAAGCCGAAAAGATATTTATTATTCTTATTCTATCATTTACATTTATTTTTGCCCCATTTTTTTATCACATTTCCGTCTTCTGTCTTATTTTAAAGTCCATTCCTCGTTGTGTCGAGTACAGCATACGTATAGACTCAGGTTAAGGTGAGGGAATTCTTCCTATTCAATAGTTTAGTTTATTATAATTTTACCTGGTAAATTTTTAGCCAGGTATAAAAAAAAATGCACAAATTAATAAATTAAAAATGAGTTTTTATTTAGCTATCATGTGCTCATATGCATTTTTAATTGGTACTAAATATTAATTTCAAATAATACAACGCGTATACACATATTTAATATATATATATATATATAAAATGTTCTCTCACTCATATATTATTATATATATATTTCACACATAATTCATTTCCAATAAGGAATCAACACCAAATGGCAAACCACTAACAAGTGGTGTCTCCACAACTTTTTCTTTGAATAAATCAATACAAACAAGATGCATTTCCGGCATTTTAGGTGGTCCTTTCGAAGGTTGTTGTGGATGTTTTCCAGCTAATATATATAATTGCCCATCTTCGATATTTAATGCAGATACAGTACCAGAATTTCCATATAACCAATCATAATCTTGTGTTGGTAAAGTCGTTGATTTCCATGTTGGTGTTGTACCATCAAGTTTTAAAGATTGTAATGCAATGCCACCAGGTGCTTCATTTATTGGTAATACACCTACAATCGATTCAGTTTTTGTATCATATTGCATACCAAGCAGAGTATGTTGAAATGAATCTGCTGGGATTGTAAACATAGGTTGTTTCCCATTCAAATCAATAACACCAACCGCATCTTGCTCTTTTGTAATAGCAAGTGTTACAAAAAGTCGTTGTTGTTTGGAATCAATTGCACTTGCATGCAACATTGGAGCAAATGTACCATCACCAAAGATACCAACATGTTCCAATTTTCCAATATTAGTCGAACCTTCGACACAACCTGAAGTTCGCAAAACAGAATGCCCCGTAGTATTTCCTTCCGCTAATCCACTTATCACTAAATTGTCATTTTCCATATCATAATCAATACTTTGTGCAATTCCAACATAACCAATTTCTCGTAATGGAACAACACCTTGGCATGCAACAGAACCATCTTTCATATTAAGTCCAAGTAAAGTCGTACCTGAACTTGTATCACCTAAATAATAAAAAATTCTTTTTTCAGAATCAACTGTTGTTAAATCACCCATACCATCAAGTACTATGTATGTATGTGTATATATATATATATATATGTATATGTTAGTAAGTTGAATGAAATATATTGAATATATAGTAAGGATGTAAATACATACCATTATGTTTTTGGCCAATGATAGTTGTATTCCCAGTATTTACATCAAGAAATGTTAAACTAACTTCAGCTGGTGAATTTGCTGTTAATGCTAAACCATATATCCCAGCATTATTATTACGTGCATTTACGTCACATGAAAATATTAATACTGTTATGGATATTATTAATAATAAGATTTTTTCATTCATCCTTGTTTAATTATACGTAGCTCCAGTAGATCAAAATTGATACAATTTTATAATTTATTGTATATATATTTGTATGGTTTACTGTGTTATATTCTCCATTAGAGAATAGATATATACATATACACAGGTACTTTTCTATATATTATATTTTTTCATCACGGCGGGTGTGCGCGCGACACCGTAAAAAATTTGTCCACTTGTGCCTCCTCAGTATAGATTATAATATGTAAGTGGTAACTATACAAAAGCATATCAATGGAGGGGGAAAAACTGAAAAGAAGAATAGAATTGTGTAATAATTAACGAAAATAGAAAGAAAGAAAGAAAGAAAGAAAGGAAACAAGAAAATGCAAGTAAGAAAACAAAACATATTTTGTATTTCTTTTTATTATTTAATATTGTTTAATATTATAATTCATCGTGATGACATATTAATATTTATAAATGCAAATTCAGCAGGTGAAGGGCCTGCTTGTTTGGATGCTATGAAATTATGTACACTGCCATGTCCAAGTGATGGAATTGCTAGAGCGTGGACGACTACAGATATGAATGGAGTTGTCTCGCCGTGTTGTCCTGCCGGTATGGATTTAGTCGCACCTCCAATTAAATCTAATAAATATGCCGTGACTTCTTCTTCCTCTAATGGAAAATATGAACCATGTGAATTGATAACAATCACCGTAAAAGCATTAAGTAAAGATGCGAAATATTTAGGATTATTGTTATATGCCGTTGATAATAATGCTGCTAGTACTACGAGTGATAACGTAAGAAAAGTTGGTAAATGGATCTTACCTAAATCTGAAGATCCAAAATTTTGGACTCCGCCAATGTGTTCAGGGAAAGCTGTTATGCATAGGAATGCAGGCGTTAAGCATTTCAAACATGATTTTAAATTTCAAGCACCGAAAAAAGGTACGGGAAGCATACGGTTTAGAGCATTAGTAAAACACGGAGAGACAAATGGTGGTGCTTTTTTTTGGCCAGAGGAAGATTTAGTATTGGAAGAATCGACTGATATGCCAAATCCTACTATATGGATCCAAGCCTCTGAAAAAGGAATATCTTGTAAAACAGCATGTGAAAAACAAGGTACATCATGTGATGGCACTGCTTTGAACTTTACTTTATCTTTACCGAAAGATGAACAATTTTCAAATGAAATTGATGGCCCTGGAAATTTTTTAGCATGCAGAGCACCATTACTAAGTAACAATGGCAAACCGTGTAGCAAACTTGGGTTACTAACTAATGAAGAAGGATATTGTTCCACACGAGATGATTTTCAAAAATGTCCTGTTGATTCAAACGTAAATAATTTATGCGAAGCCATTGCGGATACAAATAATAATAATAATGAAAAACGCCTTTGCCCATGTTTGCGAAAAGTAGGTTTAGATACATGTGAAGTGAGTGGAGTGAAACCCGGTGATGATAATAATATGGACGATGATAACGGTAATACTCCAGGCGATGGTAATACTCCAGATGATGGTAAGACTAGAAATGGTATAGCTGAATCAACTGTGCATACATCGAGTGGAAGTGTTCTTAATAATAGTAATACCGTAACCCTTTTATCAGTAGTAGGAATGTTATTATATGTTCTAAATGGGAATAATTCGGCTGGCGTTATTGTAAATAAGAGAAATGCCGCCAGGAATAATAACAATAATAATAGAACAAATATTATTAGTAATAATAACAATACTACTAGTAGTCGTCGTCATGGTATTATTAGCAGTAGGAATATTTTAACGATAATGATATTTTTTACATTTTTCATTATTAATTTTGCATCTGGGCATAATTGGATTAATAATCCAGAATCTAGAATCAAAGGTTTAACAAAAGTTGGTCCATGCCCTCCACGACCAGGACAAAGTATTAATATTGCTGTCAATAAAAATCAAGATTTTCATCTTGAGTGGTCGATTGGACATCCAAATACATTTGTATACATTTCAATTGTTAAACGAGAAGATGAAGGGAAACTTGGTTTAAATTCACCTGAAGCAATTGAAGGTTATATCACTGAAGCCCCAAGTAGTGCAAAAACATGGTTAGTAGGCAAAGGATATGATAAAACACATGTACGATGGCATACTCCAAAGTCTAGTTCTAAATTTGGAAAAGAGCCGCTTCCAACTGCAGGTGTTGGAACAGGCGAAAGGTATTCCAAGGAATTATCATCATCTGATAGTACATTATATTTTGAAAGGCCGAGTACTTGGCGATGTACTAGAAGGCATAAGGACAAAGCTGCATGCGATGCAGAAGGTGTTACATATGGTCAATATGAATATAAATCACAATACCTTGCACAAGATGAAAAAGTGGCCTATTCAAATCCAAAATATCCATGGCTGGTAGCAGCAGCAAAATATAAAATCGCATACAAACGTCCGCAGGATTATGACTTAATTAAAATAAAATTTCCAGAATACGCTGAGGCTGGTGAATATGTTATCCAATATTCATGGAGAGGATATTATGATTGTTTTGATGCAGTCTTAGTAGATCCAGGTGGTACTGGTGGTGGCGGAACTCCACCTCCGCCTCCTGAATTAGTATATGAAACTGTTTGGATTAAAACAGAACATTGTCAATATGAAGAAGCAAATATTGATTTTCCCTCGAATGTAAAAGGAAAACATAAAAAATGTTTCGTCATTAGTTCAACCGATGATATTAGTGCTTGTAAAACATGGTGTGAAAATGGTATGACGGATAATGTAAATATAGCTAATAATAAAAAGAGAATGTGTGATGCATTAAATGTAGTACCATATAAAAATCCATCAAATGTAGTTTCATTTTTGAATAATGATGTAAATATCATTTATAACAATGGTCAATGTAAACAGAATATGGTACAAAACGGTGCATCCGAAAATTCGTTTATCTGTTACGGTTTCTTTAGCCCCACTGAAGAGCCGGAAGTTGGTACAATATATACAATTAGTGATGATCCATCGGATCCTATATTTTATTCAACTTGCTATAAAAAGGAACAAGTTGCACGTATCAAATCATCAAGTGGTAATAGCAATACACCTTCCACAAATTCCGTCGTTCCAAAATGGCATTTTGGTGATAAATGTATTTCATGTCAACAAGCGAAAGCAAATAGTGAATTACCAGCTTCAAAGGTGGCAAGATGGGATATAATCAACGATTGTGAAAAGTGTGGTGGGATGTAAAAAAACATTTCTCTCATAGAATTCAAAAAAGTACACAAAACCTTGTATTTATTTTGAGGGAGATAGTTCGACACGGAGAGGGGTTTTAGTTTGGGATATGCGTGTAATGTGTGTATTATTGATTACGTTACTTTCATTTTTGAATACACGAGAGTGTGAAATTTTAATTTTTTTTACGAAGCTGTTTTCGTATTTCTTACACCATTATCTACGAATGTCGTATCTCACAAAATAAATATGATATATGTGCCAATAACTCCCCATATAACAAAATATAAAAAATAAATATTTTTTACGAGAAACATATCATACGAGACGTAAAAACTTCGTACTTGTTCCACGGTTTACAAACAACAACAAAAACACACCTCTTATTTCCTCTCTACCTCTTCTCTTTTTTATAAAAATAAAAACAAATACCACCTAATAAAAAGAAAAAACTTAAAAATGACATTGCAGGAATAAATGAATGTTGATCATAATACCTTGTTTTTTCATCAGTGCTACTACTACTACTGCTACTACTATGGCTATGCTTGGAATGTTTTGTAACAGAACCATTATCTTTTATATATTTTCCACTCCAATAATAATCTAATAACACACCAAAGATAAGTTGAGCAAGTGAATCGAATGTAATACATATTGTATTGACAATTCCACTAACTAGTCCAAGATTACCATGAAGAGTTAACTTGCTTTGTGGAACAATACACCATAATCCAGTCATTCCTCCACATGCTTGCCCAATTAAAAATAATGCAATATATACAACGTATGCAGGTAATTTTATACACGAATTTAAAATTAAGCATCCTATAAATGATGCAACAGCAGCAAAAATGCATAATTGAATTTTTTCCTTCATTTTCGTATCACCTTTTAATAATTTACCATATGCTAAACCGGTGCCTCCAGAAATGATCACTAAAAATGAAATTGCAATACCACTTTGAAAACTTGAAAACCCTTGTATATTATTCATATACGTTGCACCCCATAGTCCAGCTATCGTTTCAAATGGTGCATCGCATCCAGCTAAATAAATTCCAAATATATATATATTTCTTTCACATAATAATTTACAAAATGAAAGTTTAATATTATTGTTATTATTATGATTATCATCATCATTATTATTATCGCCATAATTATTATTATTAGTAGTAGTAATAATAGTATTACTAGGAGTCGTCGATTCATCATTTGATAATATGTAGTAGTTATTATTAATATGGCGATCTATATTTTCTTGCGTTGTTCGTAATTTCTTAAGACCAGAATCAATATCATTCGATTCATCTAATAATAATATTAATTTATTTTTTTTTTGTTCTTCCTCATACGAAATGTCATCTACAAAACAATAGATCAAAAATGTTAACAGTAAAGGTATAATTGAAAAAAAATAATATGATTTTCTCCACCCGTAAATGTTGCAAACTAATTTAAAAGGTGTTTGCGCTAGTAAGCCACCAACTAAACCAATAGCATTTGCTATACCAATAAAAGTTTCGGGTAATCCATTTACATGCTTGAAATTTAATGTTGTTACCTTTACAATACCAAGCCAAGCACTACCAGCACCTGCACCAGTTAAAATTCTTCCAATCAATGCAAGCCAAATATGATGTGAAAATGAAAATAAAATACAACCTACGAAAGTAACAAAACAAGATATTGAAATTGTTTTCTTTGCACCAAGATTATCTAAAAGCCATCCGTGTGGTATTTGCATCACAGCATACGAGAAAAAAACTGAAGAGCCAAAAACGGATGAAGCGATAGTAGCATCAATTTGAAAATCTTCCATTAAATTTTCTTCAATAACATCAACTGACAATCTTGCAAATAAATCTACTAAAAAAAATAATGCTACAGATAGCCATCCTATTAATCGTCGTGCTGTAAAGGATGGAAGATTTAGATTATTTCCTCTCTCCATTCCAAAATAATAATTATCCTCTCTCTCTCTCTACAATCGCTTCAAGGTGATACCCATTTAAATTATTATACTATATCGATGTATACATGTATATTCACAGTTTATACATATATATTTTATATATGTTCTTATTGAGATGAATGCCACATGAGGAGTTTTTTATAATAATAAGGTTTAAGTTGAATTTTAATTTGTGCGTGACCGTAGTATACCAAGTATCCAAAATTGGTATCAAAACTCATCGCATCAATTTTCACGCTATAAGCTATAAGCTATAAGGTCTTTTATTTCAGGCAGATCTATTACATGGACCCAGATTTAGGGTTTTTTTAACGAAATCTAAAATGTCAAATACACAAAAACATGAAAAAAAGAACATCAAGGTTTTTGTCTTTTACTAGATCCTGATCCATCCAATACAACAGTATTATCCTCCCTTTCTCTCTTTCTGTTTTCTTCTGTAACATCTATCACACCACCAATATCTAAAATTTGTTCATTTGTTGTGGTGGTCGTCGTGCTTGAAGATGATAATTGTACATTTATTGCTGTTGCCTGTGCGGCATTTGATGGTGCAAAACTTGATGCTACAACCATTGACAACATCATTTTATGAACATCATCTACAGGTAGATTATAAACATCGCTATCACCAAGCCCGTTTGAAACATTCACTACAAATAAACTGTAACGCGTGCCTTGATGCAATTTCGTGACGCCATGAAGAACATCTCTGTTATGTGCAGTAATTGTACCAGCAGCTCTTGATGGCATACTCAATCCATTTTTTTTGTTGTAAAAACATATTCTACCACCAATGTATTCAGTGTCATCATTTAATGCTAATTGGACGGTATCGGTTGCATATGTACCATCACAATGGAAGCTGATACAACCATCAATAGGACCTTGTGTTCGTCGAAGTGCAATTTTTGTTTTCTTGCATGCCTCACTATAGTCTTCATGATATTTAGATATTAATTTATATTGGTTTTCAGCTGTTGTTCCACCAAAAAGTGCGCAAAATCCATCTTTGTCAATTGTAATTTTAATATCGTTTGCCGCCGGAGCCTTTTTTGAATGACATATGTCCATGAATTTCATCAATACTTCACGTTGTAATTTTGTTAATAACGTTTCACCGGTTCTTTCAAATCGATAAGCTTTTGAACTTGATGCTTTTTTGTTTTTCACAAGGTCATTCATCCATTTTGCTTTTGGTGGTGGACAATTATGTGGTTGTATATCTATGTTCATTAGCCAATCATTAATTTTATTATTAAATGGATCTGATACATCTGGTTTCTTGAATGTGCTGATCATTCCCCTAAGACGCAGTACTAAATGTAATGTTGCTTCAATTTGAATATTGGATTTACTAAGTGTACGACCATCTTCCAATTGTTTGCCTGCAAATATCAAACGTTGGTGATCTGGTGGGACACCTCCATCAGGATGTTCGTTTATTTTTTGTTTAACATTTAGAATAGTATCAGATGGTTCTACATCAAGTGTGATGGTTTTTCCGGTTAATACCTTAACGAAGATTTGCATAATAGTAAACTTGTCCTTTTAATAATTGTATTAAATTGATACAACTGTAGTAATAAAATAATATGAATATATCGATCGGTATCAACCCCTTGTTCCCTTCAATGTTCTTCTATGCACATACGTGTGTATTAACATTAATATTGAATTGTGTGTGTGTTGTTTATTGTACCTTTCCTGTGGTGGCTTTTTCACTTCTTTATCGATACTACTATACTACTTTTTTTTTTTTTTCACTTTACAGACGACAGACGACAGGTATTACGGTATTATACCTGCTACACTAACACGCTGCTGCTTATGCTGTACCAGGTTAAGGTATACTAATACCTGTATAGCGCTATATCACAGCTAGCAGCTAGCAGCTCCAGCTAGCTAGCTAGCCCAGCTAGCTTCTATCTAAATGAGAAGGATTTAGATTTAGATTTAGATTATTAGTGGATTTCAAAACCGGGTTTAATTTAAGTACTAATTTAGTATACTAATTTATGTATATTTGATAGGGAGATATTGGATATTACAAAAAATCGGATATTCTTAGTTTATTCATCAAAATAACTATTGGCTGTTTTTGGATTTTTTGTAATATCCAATACCTCTGTATCAAATATACATAAATTAGTATACTATATTAGTACTTAAATTAAACCCGGTTTTGAAATCCACTAATAATAATCTTTCTCATTTACAAGGTAATAGCAGCTAGCTGGGCTAGCCCGCTATAGCTATCACAAATGACAAATGACCCTTTTTAAGTATTTTATACTTGAAATGGAAACTGCTATTATAATTTATATAGAGAAATTAGAATATCAAAAAAAAATACTAGCAGGTACTTAGTACTACCATTGAGTATTTTTTTTTGAAAAATAATTAATTAGACATTTACATTGTTGAAAA
>JACLAD010008827.1_pt1 | contig 23430 bp, 15 predicted proteins | sample 8027901 | NCBI WGS metagenome assembly JACLAD01 (sample SAMN15725071, study PRJNA655200) | protist metagenome | isolation source: fluorescence activated cell sorting (FACS) single amplified genomes of... | place: Spain: Blaines Bay Microbial Observatory, Mediterranean Sea | collected 2016-07-05 | reverse complement strand
GCCATTCGCTTTCTGCGCGAGTGCGCGGTTGCGTCGGCGTCGCGTGCCGACGGTGGCGGCACCCCCCGCGCTTACGCCGCCACGCTACTCAAGGATCAATCCCCGGGCGAATCCCGGGATTCGAACGCACTGTTTCAGTTCCAAAGCCTCGTGGAGCGCGCGCTGTGTTCGCGCGATTCGGCGGTTGCCGAAGAGGCGGCACAGGCTCTGGCGTCGCTCGTGCGGTGGGCTCCGGCTGCGTTTGCCGGGGTATACGCTGCAAGACGAGCTTGGTTGGAGGAACAACTATTATCCAAGTCAGCACCGGTGCGATTATCAACCGCAGCGCTTCTAGCAACCCTTTCATCTCACATCACAGAGGACAACCTGGATGCAATGCTGCAGTCCCTTGTCGACAATGGCCTTGCCCCAGCTGCCCGCGCCGCCGGCGACCAGGCAGCCGCGCTCGCGTCGGGCCTGCCGCGTATTCACGGCAGCCTCCTCGGTGCTGCGGTTCTTGCCGCAGAAGCTCTTGTCCGAGCACGCGCAGCCGACGCACAACCCGGGGCCCTGCTTGTCAAGGCGTGCCAATGTGTTGCGGAGCTGTTGTCTCACCCAGCTCCAGAGATCATATCCGCCGCATGCGTTGCAATCCGGTGTATTGGCGCCCGTGCGCCTCTGCCTCTCCCTTTGGGCCCTCTACAAGACCCAACAGATGCTAAGAAGGGCTCCACGCCACCCGCTGCCGACGTGGACGAATCCACCCCAAGCATAGGGTCCCTTCTCCGCACGCTCTTAAAACTGGCGCGGCGTGGAGCTGGCCAGGGCGCCCGAGGTGCCGCACGAATCCCGGAAGAAGCGGTGCGTGCTGTCGGCAGTCTCGCCAGAGGTGCGAAGCATGCGAGGCTGAGTAAACGCGCGCTCGAGGGCCTGTACGCTCTGCGCAATGTGAGCCACGAAGAGGTGCACTTTGCCGTGGGCCGTGCACTGGTGGATGTCGGCCGCGGTGGCGACTCAATCGGGGACAGTGACATGGCGGAAGGAGCGTCCGGATTAGGTGCTATTCTGGACCAGATTCTTGACAAATATGCCAATCAAGGAAGTGCGGTCAACAGGATGGCTGCGTGTGCTTGGCTTCTGTGTCTTGTCAAGTATGGGGGAACGGCTGGTGCGGACGGCGAGTCCGACGACTCTTCAATCAATGATCCATCAGCCTGGATCCTCGAAGCCGCGGCGGGTCCCGCCGCAGCACGAGCAACAACCGGCGACTCAAAAACAGGGGAGGGGACAGCGGCGACGCGCGGGCGCACAGCATTGTCTGCCCGCGCCGAAGCGATCCAAAAATCATTCACAGTCTCCCTGACCGAGTCCCGCCAAATCACTCAGGAAATGGCCGCAAAGGGTTTGGCGACTCTGTATTCTGTCGGCGACGCGGGCACCAAGTCCGGTCTTGTCGACGCCCTGACCCGTGCATTTCGCGAGGGCACGCGCCGCGTGACGAGTGATACAAAGGTAGCGGTGTCGGGCGGTGCCACTGGGACACGCATGGCGTCATACGGAGAACTGTGCGAGATGGCCCGTGAAGTGGGTCAACCCGACCTAGCATACACGTTTCTAGATCTAGCAGGACACCATTCAATCTGGAACTCCAAAGCCGGTGCCGCCTTTAGTCTTGGCTCGATATTGCGGGCGTCTGAGAGGCTCCGCCCTTCGCTCGAAGCGCTCATACCGAAACTGTTTCGTTACCGCCACGACCCGGACGAGGCCGTCCGCAGGTCCATGCAACGGTTATGGACGTCTCTGGTCCCCGGGGGACGCCTCGCCGAGAGACACTTCGAACCCGTTTTGGCTGAGCTGTTGAAAAGCATGGGCCGCACTGAGTGGCGCGCCCGCGAGTCAGCAGCGTCCGCGACGGCCTCGCTCATCCAAGGCGCTCGAGCAGGCCCGATGACACCTCGGCTCGCTTCCCTATGGTCCGCCCTCTTTCGCCTCCTCGATGACCCGAAGGACTCGGTTCGCGCGGGCGCGTTTGGTCTGGCGCGGTCGATGACAGCCTTGTCTGAACGACTCGTCGACCCTGTATACACGCGTTCGTCCGACGCCAAGGCGTGCTTGGCGGAGCTTGTCCCGGTGCTGGCGGGTCCGGACGGGATTACGAGCCGGGTCTCTGAAGTGCAAGGAGTCTGCCTGGGCGCGCTTCTACGAGTGGTTAAAGCTGCGCGGGTTCTGTTGGAGCCGCATCTGGGAACCCTGGTCCGGGCGCTTTTGTCTGCATTGTCATCGCTGGAGCCGCAGGCTTTCAGCTACATGCAGTTTCATGCGCAAAGCGTTGATCTGACCCCGGAGCAACTGGAGTCGATGCGCGTGCGGGCGGCAGCCGCCACGCCCGTGCAGGACGCACTCGACGCGTGTCTCGACGCCATGCGCGCTTCGGCGGTCGCTCCGGTCTGCGCCACCATCGTTGCACTCGTTGACCAAGGCGTTGGCCTTCCGACTCTGGCAGCCTGCGCCCGGCTGGCCACGCGACTACTGGTGCGCGCACGGCTCGGCGACGCGCCTCTTCGGGCTGCACTGGCGCAGTGCGTCGGGGATTTGATCCGTTCGTTTGTGCGTGGGATGCGAGACCGCAGCGGGACGGTCCGCAAAGAATACGCCCGGGCTGTCGGCGCACTGGTGGCTCTGGCGAAGCCCAAGAGGGTGGGCAAGGTTGTGGCGAAATTGATTGAAATGTATACAGGTGCAGAGGTGAAACCATTGGCCGAATCCAGCGGGCCCACGGACGACGTCATGACGGTTACATTTCCCGACCGTTACACCGAGTCATCAGTTGCACGGAGGCTCACGGCGGGGCTCACGGCGAAGCACATGTCGGCAAAGTCACAGCCCCAGCTCATGCGATTCGCCAAGGAGATTCTGCCCGTCGCGTTCGTGGCATCTATGGACCCGGACAAGGACACCGCGGCTGCATGGTCTGCGTGCTGGACCGAGTGCGCCCGGAGCAATGCGGATGGGGTGTCACTTTACGCTCCCGAAATTGTCACACTCGCTCTGCAAATGTCCAAATCTCCGTCTTACTTTCTGAAAAAGTCAGCAGCGCGGGCGCTCGAGGCGGCCGTGCGGGTCGCGGGGGGCTCATCTGGCATGACCCCACGCATCGGCCGCGTGACCGAATTTGCACTGGGAGCGTTGTCCCCAGGGCGCTACTGGGACGGGAAAGAGGTCATATTCAAGCTTGCAACCGCGCTTGCGGAAGCAGCCAAGGGCTCAATGGATAAGGAACGGAAGCAACAAGTGCTTGGTGCGGTTGTTGCGGCAGCTGCCGCGCCGGGTCGTGGCGGCCGCGCGTATCGTGTCGCTGGACTTGAGTGTGCGGCAGCGATTTCCAAGGCGTGCCCTGCTATTGACGTGTTTTCAGAAGCGAAAAAGGTCCTCCTTGACCCGCTGCTCTCGCGGGGATTGCAATCCAGTGCGGGCTCTGCAACCAATGCCGATTCAAAGGATGGTGATAAATCGAACGAGACCGCCGCGGCTCCCACCCGAACGAAAGACAAAATTGGGCCCCTCGTCCTCGCGTCCGCGCTAAAGTCCACTGGCGCGCTGTGGCCAAAGACGCAGTCCCTTCCCCAGAGCTATCGCTCGCAAGTTGAAGGGGCGCAATGGGCGATCGCTGCCGCTTTGAGCGCAATGTCTGGGCACCCCTGGAATGTGCGTACATCTGCTCTGGGTGTCCTCGAGCAAGTGCTGTCATCTGTTTATCTCGGTGGAGAGGGCGCGCCTCGACCGTCGGCGCTCGCAGCCACAGACGCTGAATCTGCAGCCAAATCTGTGCGGATCGGCCTGCAAGACATCAAGTATGCTTCAGTGCGGCGCGCTGCGCTCGCAGCGCTGATAGCAATGGGCGGGCGCGGCAAAGCGATGGCTGTGCTGGTACCGGGCGATGCGTGGGAATCCCTCGTTGCCGAGGCGACACAGCTGTTGTCTGACGCAGATCCAGGTGTGGCGAGTTTAGCCGAAAAGGCCATTCAGGCTTCTGGCGCGGCCCTCGACGCCGTGCTCAACGAGGCTGATGATGGGAAACAACAAGGGGCAGACGAAAAAGAGGGTCAGAAAGGCGACATGTATCTGTGAAGTGTGGTGGAGCCCTGTGTGTGTCACCGTTGTACTGTGAGCTGCATAGTTAATGTAAACTCTGTAGCCTTGGCATGTAAACCTGATTAATTTATGACGGCTAGTTCAATGACGATATAACCCTCGGCTTGTCTCTTTCGAGGCCAGAGACCAGAGACCAGGATGATTATACAGCCGAAAAAATTAGAAAAAAAAATCGAGGCAGAGAGGCGGGCACCTACTGGTAAACTTGCCTCGTTTGGGGGTGTCACTTGGGCAGCTGTCCGTTCCCGCCACTAGAGAGTGCGGGCAACGTTCTGTTTCCCAAGGGTTGTCACCATGGAGAACTATGTGATGACAGAGTTGATTGGGGAGGGATCTTTTGGAAAAGTGTACAAGGCTCGTCGCATATTTACTGGACAGTCCGTGGCCCTCAAGTTTATCGTCAAAAATGTGCTTCGCGCTCCTGCGCCCAGCCCCGCTTGATATCATTGCAGGCGCCGCCAGATGAATCCATATCACTGATGCTTTTGTTTCCCGGCCATTGCGCTCGCACAGGGAAAGAAAGAGAAAGATTTGAAGGCGCTCGTGTCCGAGGTGGAGATCCTTCGGCGGTTGCAGCACCCCAACATCATTCAGATGATGGATGTGTTCGAGACCAAAAACGAGATATGCGTGGTGACGGAGCTAGCGCAAGGCGAGCTCTTCGACGTCCTCGAGGATGACAAGCACCTCCCCGAAAAGGTCGTCCAAGACATTGGCCGGCAGCTCGTCAAGGCGCTCGACTACTTGCACTCGAATCGCATCATACACCGGGACATCAAGCCGCAAAACATTCTGTTCTGTTCCAATGGGCGCGTCGCGTTGTGTGACTTTGGCTTTGCTCGGTTCATGTCGCAGCACACGATGATGCTCCGGTCGATCAAGGGCACCCCGTTGTACATGGCGCCCGAGCTCGTGCAGGAGCTGCCGTACAACCACACGGTTGACCTTTGGTCTCTGGGGGTCATCCTCTACGAGCTGCGGGTTGGGAAGCCTCCATTTTACACCAACAATATTTACAAGTTGATTCGAATGATTGTCAAGGACCCCGTGCAGTGGCCACCTTCAATCGGTCTCCAGATGCGCAGCTTCCTGGAAGGGCTCCTCATAAAGGACAGGCTGCAGCGTTCGGACTGGACGGCCATTCGCGCGCACCCGTGGATCCAAGAGAAGAGCAAATCGTGCCGGGCGCGCGCGGGGGAGGAGCGCGTCGCTGAGATGAAACGGCGCGTCTCGACGGCCCCGCCGTCGAGCTACTGGGAAGCTCAGCGAGAAAAGGCAGCGCGCCCCGAGACGGCGCGCGCGCAGCGAAAGTCAGAGGAGTTCAACCGGAACCTGATGTCGTTGCTGTCGGGTGCCTACTCTCCCGAGAACCAGCTCCCTCAGGACCCGGGGCAGCTTGTCGAGGCTCTACGACTCATGGGGGAGATTTTCGCAAAGACATGCGCACGATCCGAGGGCGGGGACAGCAAGGATGGCCCCGCCGCGGCTGACTCTGCGCGCGATCGAAAGACCGACGTCAACCAGTCCGAGTCGTGGGTGCGCGCCATCTTTACAATGGCCGGCCGTGCGCTCGACACTGCCGAGGCGCCATCCGCCGGCGTCATTGCACAGGGCCTGCGAACGTGCACCCGCATTGCAAGCGCCGTTTTCGAGGCGCACGACGGCGTCGGCGTTCCGGGACCTTATGCTGCAGAGTACTTTGCCCTGGCCCCGCGGTTACTCACGTACAGTGTCGACGCGGGAGCGGCAGATGGTAAAGGTGCCGCCGACGGCAAAGGTGCGGCAGCGGCTGCGGGAATTCCCGTGCAGGCGTTGGAGTACGCCAACGTGCTGCTTCGCCAGGCTGGATTTGACCCAAGACGGTCGCTCTCATTCTACACGCGGGCGCTCGGGTCCCAGTTCCCTTCGGCGCTTGCTACACTCGCGGCGGGCGGGCGCGCGCAGGAGGCCGCGTCTGCCGCCCTCCAGACCCTCGCGTTCTTAGTGCACCCGACCGATGGACGGCCGGGCAGGCTCCCGTTTGCGGTGGCGGCCAGCGGAGCAGACCCGGCTGACTCGATCATCAACCTGTCGGCCGCATCTGACATTGGGAGCGCAGCATTTGGCCCCGGGGATGGAGGCGGTGGCCGGCTCGACGCAGAGGTGAGGCTTAGTGTGGCCAAATCTCTCGCGAACGACCCCCGGGCTCTGTCTGGGCTCGTGGCGCGGCTCTGTGACAGCAGCGCCGACGACGATGCGCGGTCGGCTGTCCTCCAGGTGCTACTGCACAGCGTGCGCGCGAGCCCGGGCGTAGCAGCTGGTCTCGTGCGCAGCCTGCCGGCGTTGAATGTACTAAGGTCCATCGCGGGCGCCGGTGATGGGACAGTGGCATCTGCCAATGCGCTCCGCGGTTTGAGTTTTCTGGTCCTCAGCGCCCTGTGCGACGGACAGACGAGCACCAGTGAGTTGGGTGGGACCCCGCGGTCCGATGCGCGTGAGCAACAGGGCAGCAGTGCTGCTGCCGCGGCGGCAGCCGCGTCGGGCCCAGCGGTTGCGGCAATGTTGGGCGGTTCTGGCGAGGGCGACGAGGTCCGTGTTGCGGCGTCTCAGCTGTGCGCGTCGCTCGTCGCGGCCGGGGGCAGCGCCGCCGACGGGGTGGTCCAGAAGGTGGAGAAGAAGCTCGACGGCCTTGCCGCCGCGATTCGGGCGGCAAGCGGCGACGCGTCGGCTTCTGTCGCGGCTCCACGCGCGAACGCTATGGAGGCGCTCGAGGGAAGCTCGTTCGGGCTCGCGCGCGCGGGAGCTTTGGATGGATACATGCGTGTGGTCCGGGCCATTGTCGAGCGCGGTGGGAGGAGTGGTGCGCAGGCAGTGGTGTCGAGCCGCGTGTGGGCGGGTGTGTGCGAGCAGGTTGAGGCTGTCGCTGACCGAGAAGGGCTTCTCTCGATCGGTGGACTCGGGGACGCTCTAGAAGTGCTGTCATTGGTACCGCGTTCCGGTGTGCTGTCAGAGGCGGGGTCCCCGAGCCAGAGCGCGGCGGCACCCGCAAGGCTCTTTACAGACCGGCTTTTGAGTGCTCTCCTGGCCGTCTGCCGCGACGCGCAAATCAAGGGAGTGCGCGCGTGGCCACGCGACATGGGAGGCGGGCCAGACGCTGTCGCGTCACTCGTGTCTCGGGTAGTAGGGGTCCTCGGCGTACCTTTCCGCGACGGCGGTGGCGGTCGCGCGATCGACTTGGAGAAAGCCAAGGTCATGAAGATGGCGTACAACCAGCTCTACGCGCGGCAACTGTTGCACGTGCTGCGCGTCCTGCCGGCGACGCGCGAGGGGGCGCACGCACCGCTTGCATTTCTCACGCGCCTTGTTTTGGAGGACAGGAAGGGGTACTTTGCGGTCCAGTTTGCGCAGCAGAGCGGCCCGGCAGCGCTCGCTGCGCACGGCCTGCTTGATGCAGGGGCGGATCCAGACGTTCTCGTGCAGGCACTGGTCGTTCTCTCGCATCTCGCGCGTGTGGCCCGCGACAAGGTACTCGCGGGACGGCTCGCCAGGCTCGAGCGGCCTGATCTGATCGAGGACGCGCTCCACGCCGCGGACCTCTACAGCCGGGTGCGCGCGCTGCTCGCCCACGACTCGGCGGCCGTGCGGGCCAAGGCATGCAACCTGGTCGGAAATCTCTGTCGGAACAATGCATTCTTCTATCCACATATTCGCGACAATGGCCTCGTCGAACCCGTCATCAAGTGCTGCTCCGACTCTGACATCGCCGCGCGCACCTTTGCCGTTGTCGCCATCGGCAACGCGGCATTTCACTCAGACGCGCTCAGCGCGAGCCTCGCTGACGCTGTGCCCGTTCTCGTGGAGCGCCTACGCGACAGGGCGTCTGGCAAAATGCGCGGCAATGCCGCGGGAGCTCTTGGAAACCTTGTCCGGAACACGGGGATGTTGGTCGAGCGTGTCATCGCCGCCGGTGCGCTTTCCGCGCTGCTGGCTGTCATTGCGCGCGATGCATTTGCCGAGGCGCGCCGCATCGCTCTCTTCACACTAGGAAACATTCTCAAATTCGAGCGGGGGCGCAAGGCTGCGCTCGAGCCCGGTCTTGACGCCATGGGCTTGCTCGAGCGAACAACGAGTGGGTCAAGCGACCAGCGCCTACAACGCAATTACAAGCGCGTGCTGCGCATTCTAAGCGAAGCTCCGCTAGGCGACGACATGAAATCGAGGCGGTGAAGTGTTTTGTATTTTATTGGTTTCGCTCATTTACATGTACAAAGCTATCTCTCTAATTTACCAGCAGCAACGTATTATGTATGATTTTGTATACTTTGTACGCACAGGACACGCAACTCGCAGGATTTACGGAAGGTCCATCGCCACGGAACGCGCGTAGTTTGCCGGCATAAATGCAAACTTGCGAGTGTAGTGGCCATTCTTCCGCCTGTACACGTCGCCGACTGGAGTGTCACCGCGGCGGCCAGACCTGATTTTGTTGCGTGACATTCGCGCCTGACGCGGGGTTTGGCGCCGACGGTCTTTCTTTCCCCTGCCACTGTTCTTGTTCTTGTGTTTGTACGCCACCGAGTGCGTGTGCTTCGCATTGCGTTGCTCTTTGGCCCAGAAATCCATCACAAGCCGACGGGGCATGGACCGAAGGCGACGCCGGCCACGTTGTGGGTTGAGTTTACAAAGCGGGAAGGTCTTCCTCTCCACAGGCCGATCGTGGACGATCCTTTCCAGGACGTGCTGTTGCACGGGAGGTGTGGGGAGTGGGGCACTCTGCTGACGTTCCGCTCGAGGCAATTCATCGCTTTTGGGATCGGCTGGTTCGCTGACAGCAGAGTCATCGCCTGCTGCGACTGGAACCACCGGCAAGATCGACTCGACCACTGGTTGAAAATCTTGAATATTCTTCTCATCACACGGACGGACCAACGAGACATCCTTCCATTCGGTTCCGCCATCATTTACGAGAACCCAACTCGGATCGAGAGACACTTTGCCATCGCCCTTTGGCGAAGCGACGTCTTTCGCATCGGATGTGTCAGGCTGGTCGTTTTGCGCTGTTTCACTCGACCACACCCAGGAGAGGGTCGAAAGCATGGCTTTGGACGGTTGGTGGACAAAGGGGGTCGACTGCCCCTTCCTTTTGTGCGCAACGAGAGACCGCGAAGGCAGAGCGTTCGCGTCGTGGGACGGGATTGGTCTGGCTCGTGCCTCGCGGGTAGTCAAATCATCGACCGGAAGTAAATAAAATTGCGGCAAAAAAACGCGGGAAGGCGCACCGCACCGAAACAAAAGGGCGCCCGCCTGAGCTGGACAAACCCCAGCAAAAAGGTCGAGCTGTTAAGAGACGGCGTGGAGCTTCGCTAGCGCCCGGTTGGATTCGCCCATCAGGCCATGGAGTTTTCAGAGAAGTTTGCTTACACCAGTGCGCTCGAGTACTCTCCGGATGGACGGCTGTTTGCGTCGGTGCGCGACACAAAGCTGACGATTCGGGACACGGAGACGCTGGATGTGGCGGGCACGTTCAAGTGCACGGACGTGGTCTCTCGGCTCGCTTGGTCTCGGGATTCCAAGTTTGTGATGTGCGCGCAGTACAAGCGCGGAGTCGTGCAGGTGTTTTCCGCCGACGATGCCAAGTGGACGTGCAAGATCAGCGAAGGTGTTGCGGGCATCTCGGGTGCGCGGTGGGACCCTTCCGGGAGGAGCATCATCACGACGCAAAAGTTCCAGCTCCAGATGACCATTTGGTCTCTGAGCGAGAACAAACGGTGGGCGATTGACTCTCCCAAGTTTGCCGACAAGGGCCAGGCCTTTTCAAACGACGGCAAGTTCTTTGCCGTTGCGGAGCGCAAAAAGAGCCGCGACTACATCGGCGTGTACCACTGTGAGACGTGGCAGCTGGTCAAGCACTTTCAAGTCGACACGGTAGACCTTGAGGACATTTCATGGTCGCCCGATGACTCGAGCCTCGCGATCTGGGACACCAATCTCGAGTACAACCTGCTCGTCTACTCTCCCGATGGGCGGAAGCTTGCGCAGTACCAGCCGTACGAGGGCAAAATGGGCGTGAAACGCGTCGTCTGGTCCAAGTCCGGCAAGTACCTGGCCATTGGCAGCTATGACGAGAAGCTGAGATTGCTAAACAACCTGAGTTGGCAGAAAATCAGCGAGTATGACCACCCTCCACGCGTGACCCAGAGCTTTGCTGTCGTCTACAGAGAGGACCCTGACAAGCCCGCCGCGGAGGCCGAAGCCAAGTCAAAGGCGTCTGGACCTGCCAAGAAGAAGCAACGGGAGACCAAGGGGCCCACCGTGTACCGCATCGCGCGCACGCCCATGGAACTGCGCGAGGTGAAGCCCGACCCCACGAGTTCGGGTCCGCCCAAGATGGGCGTGGGGCTCGTCGAGTGGAGCGCGGACGACCGCTTCATGCTGACACGGAATGATAACGTGCCCAACGCTGCGTGGATCTGGAACATGACTGTGCTGAGCCTCACGTCAGTGGTTGTTAATGAGGGGCCCATCCGCTGCGCCAAGTGGAACCCCGCCCGCTCGAGCCTCGCGATTGCCGCGGGGACAGACAAGCTGTACATGTGGTCCGAGGAGGGTTGCTCCATCGTCAAGATCCCGGAAAAAACTTCAAGGTGCGGTCGGTCAAGTGGAGCCCCGACGGAGACTCGCTGATCCTCTCGGATCGGAACGCATTTTGCTTTTGCTACTTGAATGATGCGCCGCGCGAAGTGGAAGCTGACCTGGCGCCCGTGAAATCAGGGCGGAGCGAAGCCAAGGGCGCGAGCGGAGGCTCCGACGCAAAACAGCAAGCATAGGTGTTTCATTTTGTATATTGTAAGTCATTGATTATATTCACAGCGAATATAAATATTTTTTATGTTCGTTGTATGAATGTAGAAGTTGCTTCTAGCATTACGCACCGGCCTACGACCGCGCAGTTGCAGACTTGGACACAGGCCTTGGCGCTGTTCGCGAGTCGGCGCGCCAGAGATAAGCTCCAGCTTCATCGTGTTTGTACACGCGCTCGGCCTCGAACGGACCATCGGGCACGCTCGTCCGCGTCTGAAGCCAAAACTGCGACGGGCAGATATTGCAGCAGCTTCCGCGCACGTGACACTGGTCCTTTGACGCGCGCAATTGAAACCTCTCTGCCTGTAGACATGGACTCTGCCGATAGGCACGACGCCAGCGGACGTCGGGGGGAAGTGGCGGTTTCGGTTTGGGAAAGCTCCCCACGCGACGCGTCTGGCGCATTCTCCTGCGCTGCAGATGCGGGTTCCGCTCGTCCCAATCGTCCCAATCTGTGTTGAAGTCCACTTTTCGGTTCGGACTCCCCTCAAGAAACACAGTGGGATCCTCCTCCAATAGACTAGGGTAGGGATGTGACGCATTGTATAATAGATCATTATCAATATCTGCTTGGCTGCTCAAGTTGTAATGGTGAGGTCCGACCACGACGCCAGGGCACACCTCGCAACACCCCCCTCGAGACCTATTTCTGGCAAAGTTGGACGGCAGGATCTGAGGTGCCTTCCACCACGGCCCTCTTTTCCTTCGAATTTTGTGATGAGTCTCCTTGTCAAACCCCGCATTGTCAGTGGCTTCGGCCGTTTCGGTGGCGTTTGGAGCGCAGTACACGCAGCACGGGAAATCTGGAGGTTGTTTCATAAATGACAGGCCGAATCCACGGCCGGCGCCTGCTCTACGTTCCAACGTCTCTCGAAATCGCAACATCAGATGCCGCCAGAGTCTGGGGTGCTCACGGGCTGCGACATTAACGCGTGGGGCGTTGTGGAGAATGGGTACGCCTGGCTTCATAGCGTGAACCCAGTGCGCAGACGCTGGGGTATGAGATAGTGCTATTAATGATAGGTTGAGACCTCGCCATGTAGAGTGGGCGTCGGCAAGCCCACGCGTAGCGAGCTCCAAAAACGAATCGTATCCATCGTACGACAAAATAGGCACGCCCAGTCTTTCACGGGCGGCGCTCCCCAGGTCAAGCCAAGGCGTTGTTCGGAGGCCAGGGCGCCGATAAAATGCACGGTGACGCATATTGAATCTGTCGAAACACTGCTTTTCAAGCTCACTTTTCGGCTCTGGGCCTCTGGCAGGCTTGTACCCGTGGTCCATATCCCAGCGTTGAAACCAACCAAACCTGTCACATCGGTCGGTGCTGTACGCGTTGAGCTCGCCCGCCACGGTCGACCATTCCGCGGGGGTGTCGTACTGTGCGGGACAGACGCCACAGCACGGAGGAAATGCTAATTTACCACGGCTCAGGAACCAGCCCAAGAGCGAGTCGGTGCGCGTGCTGCAGTCATCTCCGACCCACCCCGGCTTGCACTTGCAATAGTATGGATGAACGTACGCGGTTGCGTTGGGCGCGCGGACTACGAGAGCCACATTCGACTCGCTGCAGGGTGGGCAGGGCGCAGTCGCGGGGTCAGATGTCGGTTTGAGGCGGCATTGATTCGCGGAAAAAGTACCACGTCCCGCGATTATTGCATAGATTGAGACACATTTCAGGAGGCACACCACCTCCACGCGGGGCTCTCGCGTGGGTAGATGCGCGGCGGCGCCGTCTTAAACTTCGCTCGTGCCGTCTAAAGCTTCGCCTGTGCCGAGCCTCGGTTTCAAGGGCGCTCAGCAGCAACAGGGTCAACGACGCCCACGCCATTGCCCGCCCGTTCGAATTCAAACGTGGAAAAGAAAATTTCGGGCCGAGTTGGCGGGAAAATCTTGCGGTGGCAAACAGTGGCGCGGGCTGGCTTGTCGACCAGTGCGTGCGAGCGCGGGGACTGGGCGATGGACATTCGGCGGTTCTTCGGCGGAGGAGCTCCGTCCAAGAAGAAGAAGACACCATCTAAACCCACCCAGAGCCCTTCCTCTTCGAAATCGAGTAAAAAGGGCTCGAAACAGGGCTCGAAACAGGGCAAAAAGGCCGCATCTAAGCGATCTAAAGCCATCAAATCAGCCCCAAAGCCCCCACCTGTGGACGGCGATGCTGAGGATGCGGACGATTTCCAAGAGTCGGCCGCCAATTCTGGTCGACAGAAGCTAAAACGGCGAAAGGGACGTCGTGCCAAGGCTGCAGCCGCCTCGACCGAGTCGTCCCCTGAGGACGTCACGCCGACCATTCCGAAGCGCAAGCGCATGAAACGAAAGATAATCGTGTCCGATTCGGAGGAGGAGAGCAGCGATAGCGATGCGCCCGCGCCTTCGAACCCGCCCAAAGCCGCTAAAAAGAGCCCGGCGCGCAAGAGCCCGGCGCGCAAGAGCCCGGCTCGCAAAAGCCCGGCTAAAAAAAAGGCAAAGAAAGCGACGCCGAAAAAGGAGTACAAGCTTATCGATCCCGGATCTTTCTTCGGTTCGTCATCCGTCAAAAAGGAATCATCCGCTGGATCTGCCTCTGCGATGGTCGAAGACGAGGAAATGCAGCTTGCAAAGGCGCTTTCGCTTTCGCAATCCGAGGCGGACAGCGGCCCAAGCGCCCCCCGCACAGATACCACCGGTCCCTCCCGCGTGTGGCAGTGGAAATCAAACCTCTCGGCTCGCTCTGATACAGGCTGGACGACATATGCCGGCGCCGACCAGGCCAAGCTGCGCGAGGCGTACAAGAGTGGCGTCAGCACTGTATCATTATCCAACGGCTATACCGTGGACCTTGACTCAAGCATTCAGTTTTCAACCACCGATCCAAGCCGTCGTCGGCCCGTCCGCCGCGTCAGTGCGTCAGAGGCCAAGGAAGGTGAGGCTGATAGCGTAAAAAAATCCAACGAAAAACCGTCGCCGAAGCCCAAGGCGGATGTTAAGAATCAAAGGGTAGCGAAAAAAGAACCACAGCCCGTGAAAACAGAACAAACCCCAACACCCCAACCGAAAAAACGCAAGTGGAAGCCCGGCGTTGAACGCGCGCGGCCGCCCAACGCCGGCAAGAAACCGAAACCAGACGGTGAGCCTGGATGCCTTGATGGCCTCACTTTTGTCATCACTGGGACGCTCGACTCGCTAGAGCGAGAAGAGGCCGAAGATCTTATAAAGTCGCTTGGCGGTCGCGTGACCAAGGCAGTGAGCGGCCGCACGTCGTTCTTGCTTCGAGGGTTTGATGCCGGAGAACGCAAGATCGAAAAGGCCAACGAGAAGGGGGTCAAGCAGGTGGACGAGGACTTTTTGTTCAGCCTGATTGAGAAAAAGTCGGCAGCGAAACGATCTTCAGCGAAAAAAGAATCTGCCGCAACACCGAGCAGTGCGACCAAGCACAAGGCTCGATCCAAGGCGCTACCTAAAACATCATCTTTCTCGCATTCCGCTGGTTCATCGTCTGCGGGCTCATCCAAGCGGGAGGCCGGGTCCGGTCCACCCGCGTCGTCTATGTCACTGTGGGTGGACAAACACAAACCAGTCAACGCCAAACATCTCATTGGCAACAATAGCAACATCAGAAAGCTCCGCGAGTTTTTGGTACGATGGAAGGCGGCGCAGACGACATCGGGTGGCATTGGGAGGCTCTCCAAGCGTGCCATCCTGCTGGCCGGTGCCGCGGGTTTGGGCAAGTCGACAGCGGCTGATGTGCTCTGCCGCGAACTCGGCTTCTCCAAGATCGAGTACAACGCTAGTGACGTGAGGAACAAAAAGGGCATCGAACATCGCGTTCGTTCCATCACGCGAAACCGTGGCATCGGTGAGTTTATGTTTGGTCGCGGTTCCAGAAAGGGTGTTCGCACGGGTGGGACGTGCCTGGTCATGGACGAAGTTGATGGAATGTCTGGCAACGCGGACCGTGGTGGCATGCAGCTGCTCATTAAAATTATCAAGGAGACGTGCGTTCCCATCATATGCATATGCAACGACGACCGCTCGCAAAAACTGAGGTCGCTGAAGAACTACTGCGAGGTTCTCAAGTTTCGCCGGCCCAGCGCCGCGCAGATCGCGCCTCGTATGATGGCGATCCTGCAGAGCGAAGGCATGAATGTCGAGCGGAATGCGCTCGAGGCGGTGGTCGAGGCGACGCGTGGTGACATCCGTCAGATCTTAAACCTGATGCAGATGTGGAGAAAGAAAAAGGAGAGCGTCAATTACATGGACGCCAAGCGCAAAATGGGCATGCAGAACCGAAAGGACTTTGACCTTGGACCGTTTGACGTCATCTCCAAAGTTTTTTCCTCTGATTTTTTCGGCGGCCCGAGCGCCCAGGGCTGGGCGATACGCAAGGCGGACTGTTTCTTTGTCGACTACTCCCTCATGCCTCTAATGATTCAGGAAAATTACCTCAACGTGCACCGACGTGCTGGGAACCCACTCGATGCCCCACTGCGGACAGACACGTCGCCGATGTTTGCGAGACAGCTGCAAAACCTGGCCGCGCTTGACGCAGCCGCGACCTCTTTCAGCGACGCGGACCTCGTCAAAACGCAGCTCATGAGGACGCAGGACTGGGGGCTGCTGCAGCACCACGGAGCCATGTCTGCGGTCATCCCGGGGGCACTCTTTGCAGGGAACCTTGGCAGGCCCCAGTTCCCGCAGTGGCTCGGAAAGTTTAGCGCGCGGAACAAACGGCAGAGGTTTTACAACGTGCTAAAGACAAACTTGGGTGTCGAATCATTCACCAGCTCGCGCGACCTGGCCATGTACCAGATCACAGGCCTTCGCCGTGAGCTGCTGCAGCCAATGATTGCCGACCATGAAGATGGCCCAGAAGCGGTCATCGACCTGCTTGGCAGGTACAGCCTCGACCGCGACGACTGGGAAATGATTATGGAACTTGGGGACCGGTTCGGACAAAAATTGAGCCTTAAAAAGGTGCCCTCAAAGGTCAAGGCGGCTTTCACCCGGGCGTACAAAAAGGCAGGACATCGTCTCAAAGTGGCCCGTAAGGACCTCAAGGCTGTGAAAAAGCAGGCTCGGAAGGCTGCCAAAGAGCAGTTGGGGGATGACGAACCAAGCGATGATGAACCTGTGGTCCAGGCGAAAAAGAAACGCAAGGCCGGCTCCAAAAAGCGGAAGAAAAAACAGTCTGCGTCTGGGTCGTCTTCGACCAAAAAACGAGCGCGGAAATAAGCGATTGATTCTACGTTAATGTGTTATGAGTTCATGTGTTATTGTTCTTGCGCGTACGCTGCGTTGGTTTGGCGCGTGAAATTAGTGACATGTCTCGAGCGAGAGACTCCAAGAAGGCTAAATCACGCCCTCAGAATCGTAAATTGAATGTTTCCTCTTTCCATTTGCGCCACGATGATGCTAAGCACCGCACAGAGCCTAAACCCGAACCAGGGGGTTATAAAAGTCTTTTATAACCCCCTGCCCGAACCCCTAATAACCCACAGAACGACGGCGACCACCCCATGACCGATTTTGCTGGGTTCCGATCGATGCGAATTACAAGTCGAGTACTGTCAGAAGATGGGCGCCTGTTCGTCGTCAACAGGGCCCGTTGGCGAGACGCTAGAGGTGGCTGGGCGTAGGATCAGGGTTCTCTCTGAAATTGGACAAGGTGGCTACTCATTCATCTACAAATGCAACGATGTTAAGGACAAAGGCAGCTTTCTGGCGCTTAAGCGAACGCTTGCACAGGATGAGGAGCAGCTCGACAACGCCCAGCGCGAAATAAAAATGTTCAAATCATTCTCTGGGTGCTCGGGCGTGCTGCCCCTGTTAGGATCAGCGTCCAGGCCTGCTCCTGGTGCGCCGCCGGGCTCCAAATTCGTAGAAGTATTGCTGCTGTTGCCCCTGGCTCGCGGCTCTGTGTTTGCGCGTGTTGCCGCTGGGGCGATCTACGACGAGACGCCGGCGCTTGAGCTTGCGCTGCGCGTATGTCAAGCGCTGTCGGCAATGCACGCGCGAGGATTTGTCCACGGGGACTTGAAACCTCAAAATATACTATTGTTGGATTCCGGTCCTGCGCTTTGCGACTTCGGCAGCTGCCGGCCGGTGAATCGCCCCGTCGAGTCTCGCGGGGAAGGTCTTCGCATCCAGGAGGACGCGGAGCGGTACTGCACGGCAAGTTACCGCGCACCGGAGCTGCACGACGTCAAAACTGGGTCTGATCTGGACGGTAAAGTCGATGTGTTTGGACTGGGATGCACTTTATTCTTCACAGCCGTTGGCCGCAACCCGTACGATCACCCCACTGAGGGGTTCCTAAAACTAGCGTTGCTGCAAGGTGCGTGTGAATTTGCCGAGAAGGACCGAAGTCGTCTAAGCAAAGGGTTTCGCGCGCTCGTCAGGGCCATGCTGCGAGCGGATGCTAAGAGGAGGCTCAGCATCGAAGCTGTCGAGAAACGCATATCGAAGTTATTGGGTGCGTAGAAATCAGGGCAAAATGGTGGGAGTGTAGATTAATGTAGATAAGCAGTGCAGTGTGGTACTTGAGCCAATGCATAAATTCGTTGTGTGTAACTGTAAATCATGTCGGGGAAGGAAATACACGTGTAAGTGCAACCGAAAATATACAATGAACAACACAGTTTTGACTTTAAAATCGGTAAAATAAAAATAGCTACCATTGCAAGTGACCTCTGACTCTAATACAAGATATTCCCACCCCCAAAACCAACCAATGCTCAGCAGTGAACCCATCGACCTCTAAAGGGTCATGTTTAGGGTCCACGCTTCAAGGCATGGTGCGGCTCTATGGGGCATATTTGAGCGCCTTGTGCAGCGCATCTACGATGATCACGACATGTACGCGACACCAGGCATAGCCATCGCCCAATCCGGCGTTTTACGGTACCATTTCTCGTCGCACTCCACACCCTGTTCATCGTACGGCCGGGACAAGACGCCATGAAGCTCGCGGACTAGCGAGAAATCGTCATTTCGTTCTGCCGCTTCGTACGCACGCACTGCCATCCAATTCCGAAGAATGTACTTTGGATTTGTCGCATTCATGAGCGACGTGCGCTCTGCAGGGCAAAGCCCCTCGGATTTCACATGAAGGGCCAGGTCAGACAACCACTGCTCCCATGTCCCGACGTCAATGGGAGGAGCATAAAGCGCAGGAGAAATGCATGCTAACCCTTCGTCACCGCCCGAGGCGGACGCGAGTTGCCGAAAAAATATTGTGTAGTCGACACCTCCGTTGGCCATAATATTGTCCAGGCGTTCCCAAAGGCCCGAAGCCTGTTCGTTCCACGCGACGAGCCCGAGTTTCCGCCTGCGGATTTCGTTGTACTCTTTGCCGAACGTGTCCGGGAACCCCGAGACTGTGTCAGTGATGTGTTGAAGCTGGCGAGCGACGTGCGCACTTGGGGCGTCGTCGTCTGCCCCCTCTCCCGCGGCGGCGGAGACCGCCCGCTTGAACACCTCGGCGAGGACTGATATATTGACCATCGCCGCGCGAGGCTGATTTCGGAATCCAAAATTGGCGGCTGGGTCAGACGTGAACGGCGTCCATCCTGGGGAGTACTCCTCTACGAACCCAAACGGGCCGTAATCGAGCGTACGGCCTCCTAAAAGTGTGTTGTCAGAATTCATGTTACCCTGCACGTATCCGACTCGAAGCCACTCAGAGACCAGGCGGGCTTGACGGGCCGCGATCTCGCGAAACATGGCCACGTACATGTCTCCCTTCGCGCCGTCGGCCTCGACCGAACCCGCCGAACTTAAAATGTCGGGGAATTCACGTTCGAGCGCGTGGTTAATGAGCTGTAGGAGTCGCGTGTCGTCCCCACGCCGCCAAAACAGCTCCAGTTGCGCAAAACGGATGAAACTTGCACCGGTTCGGCAAAGAACGGCGCCTCGCTCGACGGTGAGCCGCTGAGGCGGATGTGGGTTGACAGAAGTAGGTTTCATATTTGACCGTTTCGCTTCCCACCCATCTGCGTCAGAGTACCATGCCCGAGTAATGTCTCCGTCGTGCGCGATGAGGCTCAAAGCGCGCGTCGTGGGCACACCGAGCGACGCCATGGCTTCCGAGGCGAGGAATTCTCGAACGGACGAGCGAACGACAGCCCTTCCGTCAAAAACGCGGGAAAAGGGCGTTCGGCCACTTCCTTTCAGTTGTAATTCATGTCTTTCTCCCGTTGTGGGGTGCACGGTCTCGCCAATACTTACTGCGCGACCATCACCGAGCTGGCCGAACCACTGCCCGCCACAATGACAGCCATACACTGTCGCCCACCCGCGCAGAGCGCCAGGAAGCGCGTTGCCAGAAAACACGTTTAAAAATTCGGCCGAGCCGACCGCGTCTGGGTCCAACCCGAGCTTCTCTGCGCACGCACGCGATCCTGCTATAAGCACAGGCTCTTCTACAGGCTCAGGATTCACCAGGACGTAATGTGCCTCCAGGACTTCTCGCGGTGTGCGCGGGTCGAGCTCACCTGGCTCTTCGGTGAGCGACCGAATCAAAGTGTTGTCCGCCGCGGCGCAAAAAGAGTCTAGATTATACAGCTGCGATGAACTTGCGTTTGACTGGTGCCGACGGGCCGGGACAATACCCCGTGCGCGGCGTCGTAGAGACCCGAGCGCACGCCGGCATGCGATCGACATCGTGTGATGGCAAAAAGTGCTTCTGGATTCCGAAAAGACATTCCGAGATCCACGTCGTCTGCTTCGGGCGGGACAGCCTTTTTTACGCCATAAACCGCATGTTTCGCGTGCCCCAGTTCATCACGGGAAGGTTCGTCCGTCGTAAGGTGTTTTTGGAGGATGAGACGTATGCTCTAGCCCTCGACGCGCTCACCAAGGCGTGTAGCGACGTCCTAGTCGTGTCCCCAGACCGCAAAAAAGTCCTGCTTGGCCTGCGCCAAGTGCATCCACAGCCCGATTGGTGGCTCATCGGCGGGCGGAGTCGCCCAGGACAACATCCACGCGAAGCAGCCGCCGACAACGTGCGGCGTGAGCTTGGACTTGGTCTTCCCCCATCTCGGTTCCGGGTCGTCGGTTCTTACAATCTCGTGTGGGAGCACAGGCAGCAGCGGCCGCAGGCGAACGGAACTGCCGATATCAGCACAGTCCACGCGCTCGTCTTGACACCCGAAGAATTTAAAAAAGCGCTAAAGCCTGATCGCAAGGAGTACCGCGCTGTCGAGTGGACCGACATCCAAGCTGTGTTGAGCGGCGGCGACAGATACAGCCCGGCTCTTCAGCAGTTCCTTCGGGATTTAGCGGCGCTGTTCGCATACGAAAAACTGGAGAAGTTGGTGAAGCAGACTGGCCCACCGGCGAAGGATTCTGAGGTAGCTGCAGCTGCTCGAGCGTTGTTTAGCGCACACGGCGCAGTCAAGCAGAGCACGCACGTCGTTTTCGACCAGACTGCCAAACGGTACCTGCCAGCGACGCCGAAAAATTAAATAATAAATATGTTTATGCAAGGGTGTCTACAGTCTAAACATAGGAAGCATGCGCGCATGCTTACACTGTTACGAAGCGTCGGTGTCTGGCCCGGGTGGACACAGCCCGATCTTTTTCGCAACCTTTAAAAAAGCGGGCATGGAGACGACAGGTCTTCCCTCGCCGCCCGTCGCAACACGGACCATGGCTTCGGCATCCGCCTCTGTGACCTCTACATTGTGGCGCTTGGCACAGCTGAGAATATCCAATACGTTGATGCGCTCGTTCCCAGTCTCGTTTATCACGTGAAATGCGGTTCGTACCATTGCCTCGCTAAACTCGTACTCTTCCGGTTTCCGCTTGTCCAGCTTTTTCCCGCGCTTTTTCGAACGGCGATTCGTTGGCTCGGACGTTTTCTCCTTGGACTCCCCATCCGCTTTTCGCTTCTTTGCGTGCTTCTTTGTGCCTTTTTTCGCGCCAGATCCGGCTTGGGACCCCTTTGCTCCTACGGACTCGATGAGACTGAGAAGTTTGTTCTTGAGTGGCGGGTCTTTGACCGTCCACACACGCATTTGGCCTCGAAGAATATCTTGAACGTCATCCACAGGAATCACCTTGTCAATTAGCCAATAGAATGGAGAGTCCGCTTCGACCCAATCCGAGCTACCCGACATGTGCTCCACGGCCTCCTGGTAGTCACGCGTAACGCGACGCACGTGGACAAGACCAATGATGCGCCTACACTCAGCCTTCAACTCATCCGAACTCGCAAGCCCTGGCCACGTCTGAGACCGGACGCGGAACGAAGCCTCCTTCTCACCCTTTCCAAACGTCGACGACACGTGCACCGCCAGCCACAAATTTCCAAAGCTCATCTCGCGGGACCACAAGTTCATCGGGTACTTTCGGTTCTCGACGCGCTTGGGACCACGCACGAGACAGTGCGCCCACGGCTGCCGAACAGTGATGGCGTGGAGCATCGTGAACGTGCGGTCCGGCTCGGACCCGCCATTCGCGCGGGACGCCATCTCGAGCTTGTTGAGCCGATCCGAGCTTCTGATGAGCTCTGAGCTCGTCACTCGTCAAGTCGTCAAGTCGTCAGTGCCGAGCCGAAAAATTAACGAGCGGCAAAATTGCACGGGACGATGGTGGGTGCTCGGCGCGGCTGCGTGCCCGGCGCATGCCCTTTAAGCGGCCTGTAATGTACATGTTGTGATTCTGACGCGCTCCCTCGCCTGCAGTCGAGCAAAGCCGATAAGCGTGCGTTTCCACTGGCCGATGCCAAGCTTTCAAACACCATTATGGACCTGGTTCAGCAGGTGTGTTTCATGCGCGTTTGTGTAGCGCTTTCTGCGCTATTCTCCGCATTTTCGATACTAACACCGCGCCCTCCTCGCGCGTCATATAGGCAAACAACTACAAGCAGTTGAAAAAGGGCGCCAACGAGGCCACCAAGTCACTGAACCGTGGTACCTCGGATCTGATTGTTCTTGCCGCAGACACTACCCCACTTGCTATCCTGCTCCACCTTCCGCTCCTCTGCGAAGATAAGAACGTGCCGTACGTGTTTATCTCGTCCAAGTCCGCCCTTGGGCGTGCATGTGGGGTCTCACGGTCGGTCATTGCTTGCTCGATCCTCGTGAACGAAAAGTCTGAGCTCAAGTCGCAGCTCACGGACCTCAAGAACGCTATCGAGAAGCTCCTCGTCTAAGCATGCACCACACAACATATGTCCTCCTCCTCCCCCTTCTCCCCCGACCTCGACCTCAACAACTCAACACTTATCAACTGACCCTTGGTATTCCTGTACAATTCTGAAACCGCCACCGAAATGATCGAGGCATTGATATATCCAAACTATGAAACTGTAGCCTCGTGATTGGTACCCGCCCCCCGCGGGTAGCAGATGTGGAATGTGTGAGAGAGAATGCTGTTACGGTAGCTGCACGCGATGTATTTCGAATTGTAACAAAATTGATCATGATGAATCAAACTTTATTTAGTAACGATAATTTCCAAAAAAAGGTCCTTCTACTCACCACCACCAACACGAGAGAAACAACACAGAATAATCCTCAAGAGAGTCGAGAATCATCTAGAAAAATTCGCAACTGGAGTGGCGCTTGGCGCCTTCTACGCGAGACTGTACTTTTAACAAAATCAGCGAGCGAAAGAGCGTTCATTGGTCGCATAGCCATGCGCGCCACTGTTTCGCTCGGGATGTGGCTCCTGCCACATAGTGAGCCTTCGGTACCTGAACCACAGCCACGGCGCGTCCTGGGAGAGGTCAACGTCTTCCAAGAAATAGTCGATAAACTTCACCGATTCATAAATGTCTGTCTTGGTGACAGGCCGCATGATGCTCATCGGGTACTTGGAGATCATTCGATTCAGGTACGGTTTCATCTCCTTGCCATAAGAGTCACTTTTGTTCGCATCCGAACCCAGCCGCATGGCCTGAACCACGAGCCTCATCGTATGTGGGTGCACGTTGCGCTTGCACTCTGCGACCACCGACACAGCTCGGTTGAACTGCCCCCCGTAGAGGAGCCCCTGCACCACATAATCTATCGCGAACGCGCGAAAGTCTCGCAGCAGCGAAGCGTCTTCCTCCGGATCTACCCCGGTGTACGTCAGCTGTTCTCTGAGTTTCCCGCTAAACAAAAGGCTTATTTGTCTCCAATCGCCGTGCGCCGCGGCTAGGCGCAGAGAGACAAGAACAATCCGAGTCTCGTCGGCGAGGGAGCAGTCTGCCCATGATATGCCGAATCGGTGCGCTTCTTCCAACATGCTTCTTGCAGAGCTCGGGTCGCCTTGGTTGGCCAGGACCAGAATGGCCAGCGCAACCGGCGGAATTTTCCTCCCATTTTTGTGCGCTTCGAGAAGTCTGTAGAATGCACGCAGGCGTTCCGATTCGCCCTTGAGAAACACTGCCATTGTGGCCAATGTCAGCATGTTGACTTCCATGCCTGGGTTTCTGGTCCGCGCGTTGATAAGAAAGTCAAGAGCCTCGATGACCTTGCCGCGGGCGGATAGGGC